>Ga0307968_1003770_pt1 | contig 12531 bp, 9 predicted proteins | sample OrgLakmetagen650_FD_201834 | JGI IMG/M metagenome (GOLD analysis project Ga0307968, IMG submission 201834) | Saline water microbial communities from Organic Lake, Antarctica - #650 | ecosystem: Environmental > Aquatic > Non-marine Saline and Alkaline > Saline | place: Antarctica: Organic Lake... | reverse complement strand
GAGACATACCAACAGCTTTTTTTCTCGTTCTCCATGATGCTTTCTCTTCGCGCTTCTTCAAAACAAACGTTCTCTTTCTCTATTTTTCTCTTCTTCATACATCAGTTTCATGTTCCCTCTAGCTTCTTTTTCTGGTGTCTTGTTCAGTCTGGCCTCTTTCTCTTCTTGAAGCTGGCTTTTTATGCTATAGCTCAACTGCCCTCGCTGGCGGATATAGCTGTGTAACCCTTACCCTTACCCTATATTAAGGTTAGCATTATCCAGTTGCGTCACAGCCCTTTTTTACTTGGTTTGTTTTGAGGTTTACCTCGTTCTCATAGGTTGAGCAGCCATTCCAGGTTGAATGCCTTTGTAATCCAAACTAAACCAAACTATGCTGGATCTAGAGTTACATATCAAGCGTTATTAAATATCACCAGGAAGCACAAAAAAGCCGGTCCTTTGTAATCTAACCTAATCAAATCACCAGCACAAAAAAGCCTCTCACAGCCAATGGATTACAATTCATAAACATCAACAGCGTTGGCTAGATCGTGCTGAATTGCTGCATGGTTATTCTGCAAGTCCAAAACTGTAAACCCACACAGATCGTCTGGGACCTCATCTCAAAGTCCAATGAGCCAATTATCACGTTATTTTCATGTTTCACATACGCAGCCTAGCAGTCGCAGGTTTTTGGCTAATGGCTTACTCTGTAAACTCTGTGACCTCAAAGTCCAATGAAGCCATATATGTAACCTTACCTATGTTTGATGGCTTACTCTGTAAATTCAAAGTCCAATGGAGCCAACGAACAAACAATGATAAGAAATAGACTAATTATTGAGGTAACGTAGGCCATTGCTCAGAGCCTACCTCGGGCCCAGCATAAAAAACAACTTGACACCATTGCCCCCAATCTGCAACCCTACACCGTGCCCAGACTGCAACCAAGTGTTGTGCACGGTCGGATCTTTATTGTCCTCTGTCTCGTGAGAGGATATTACGGTACACGGTACCAAAGTGGCTCACTTTTCTTTATGAATACGGGGAGCGGTTTTCCCTGCCTGCGTAGCCTGTTTATGTTCTCCCAGCATTGCATCCACGACAGTTGCCCAAGCAGAACAAAGCACAGCGTCCAAACTGTTACTGAACACACACAACACAAACGCACACACACACACACACAACACATGGTGTTCTTACTACAGCCCATCATCCGACGGCACATGCAGCATTAGCAATGTATTCGTGGAGCTAGGTACGCGCGCACACATACACACACATATACACATGCAAACACACGCACACACACACACGCACACACGCACACAACTATCGACTGACTGAGCACACGTCCCTAAAAAGCAGTCCCGTAGACCTGCAGACACCTCCTACGTAGGGTTGGCCAGAACCATATATATACGGTGTGTATACGGTATTTTTGGCAGGGAAATCACCATATATACGGTAATCTACGGTGTATGTATACGGTTCTGGCCGAACCTACTCTTACGTCACGCTAGACCCACAAGCCAACTGTGTACTTCTGGCTTAGAGACAGCGGCAAAGCTTCGAAACACACATTCACACACACACACATACACACACACTTGATTCAACACGCCTTGAAAAAGCACTGCCACCAAACCAAGTGCGGCCACCTTTCCATGCTAGCTAGACCCACAAGCTAGTCGTGCGCTTCGGCTTTGAAACAAGCACACACACTTAGGTGCCATCAACACGCTTTGCTTGCGTCACACAACACGCAGCCACTGCATGCACGCATTATTATTTAGGCTACGACCATGACCCTTGAGAAGGTGCTGTGTCTGAGAAACAACAGGGGTAATGAAAGCAGATAGTGCAAACACTATCTGCGCAATCTTATCACACCAATAAGGCATTGCACGCACAATCACAATTGACCATCACACCGCCCCCTAACAAGATGCTGCGCCAAAAACTGTAGTAACAACACACACGAGGAAGAGCGAGGAGCAGCAGCACGCACGAACCATTGACGACCCTACTGTAAAAACTGCAGCTTTTGATTATTTCCTGGGCAATAACTTGGGGTTTTTTTGCTTTGGCTTGGCATCATGTGGATGTAGATCAGGGGACTTAATGCTCTTATGAGGATCTGAAAGCACATTCTTCAGTCCAGCAATTGCACGCTCACCCTGGCAAGAGTGCAGAGAGCCTTGCGCCTGCGTGCGTGTGTGTGTGTATGTGTGTGTGTGTGCGTGCGCGCGTGTGTGTGTGTGTGCGTGCGCGTGTGTGTGTGTGTGTGTGTGTGTGTGTGTGCGTGCGCGTGTGTGTGTGTGTGTGTGTGTATGTGCGTGCGCGCTTGTGTGTATGTGTGTGTGCACGTGCGTGTGCGTGTCATTTGCAAGGGGTTCTGCATCTGCTGTTCCAGGTAACTGCTGCTTTGCAGCATGCCACACTTCCAGCAGCCATATCGCAAGTATTCGCGGTTGTCCCACAGGCCAAACTGCAGCATTTAGAGCCTTCTTTCTGCCCATTCTTTCTTGCGGGGGCTATTGTGAGCACGAGGTGTGTGTACTTTCTAAATGCACACTGCTCCTTGTCAGCGTGAGCATGTCTCTGACTGTCTACTCTGCATGTCTGTGTGTGTGTGTGTCTGTGTGTGTGTGTCTGTGTGTGTGTGTCTGTGTGTGTTTGCATGTCTCTGACTGTCTACTCTGCATGTGTGTGTGTGTGTGTGTCTGTCTGTGTGGGTGTGTGTGTGTGCATGTCTCTGACTGTCTACTCTGCATGTCTGTGTGTGTCTGTCTGTGTGTGTCTGTGTGTGTGTTTGCATGTCTCTGACTGTCTACTCTGCATGTCTGTGTGTGTCTGTCTGTGTGTGTGTTTGCATGTTTCTGACCGTCTAGCCTGCAGGTAAGCATACCTCTGACAGTCCACTCTGCAGGTAAACGTGTTTCTGACTGTCCTATCTGCAGGTAAGTGTGTTTCTGACTGTCTACTCTGCAGGTGGCGCACAGTCCCCCCTTTTGTGACCATTGCAGTATAGCCCACAACTGTTTCATCTTATGTTGCCACCTTTACTTTGTGTGTGTGTGTGTCTGTCTGTGTGTGTGTGTGTGTGTGTGTGTGTGTCTGTGTGAGCATGTGTGCGCTCTTTTGCAGGGCTCTGACTTGCTGGCATGAGCACTGAGGTGTGTAACCATGTATCCTTAAACTTGAGTTAAAGCTTGAGCTAAAAGATGTGTCAGCTCAAACGCTTACTTTAACTGTGTCAGCTCAAACGCTTACTTTCACTGTGTCAGCTCAACTCAAACGCTTACTTTCACTGTGTCAGCTCAACTCAAACGCTTACTTTCACTGTGCCGGCTCAAACGCTTACTTTCACTGTCAGCTCAGGCACTCACTTTCACTGTGTCAGCTCAAACGCTTACTTTAACTGTGTCAGCTCAAACGCTTACTTTAACTGTGTCAGCTCAAACGCTTACTTTCACTGTGTCAGCACAGGCGCTTACTTTCACTGTGTCAGCTCAAACGCTTCCTTTCACTGTGTCAGCTAAAACGCTTACTTTCACTGTGTCAGCTCAAACGCTTACTTTCACTGTGTCAGCTCAAACGCTTCCTTTCACTGTGTCGGCTCAACTCAAACGCTTACTTTCACTGTGTCAGCTCAACTCTAACTTACTTTCACTGTGTCAGCTCAAACGCTTACTTTCACTGTGTCAGCACAGGCGCTTACTTTCACTGTGTCAGCACAGGCACTCACTTTCACTGTGTCAGCACAGGCACTCACTTTCACTGTGTCAGCTCAAACGCTTACTTTCACTGTGCCAGCACAAGCGCTTACTTTCAATTTTACCACACATCTAGGGTTGACCAGAACTGTATATATACACCGTATGTGGTCGTATATTTGGCGACTTCCCCGCCAGAATTACCGTATATACACCGTACATGAATGGTTCTGGCCAACCTTAAATATGAGGCATGCACATCAGTGTTTCTTTTAAGGACTTTGGAAAACCTTGGTTTCATGTAACCTTAAATATGAGGCACGCACATGCACCGCACGCACTCAAGGAAAGCAATCATCCCCTCAAGCACCCCTTTGGCTCATTTAAGCATGGGATTGGCCAGAACCGTACATTACACCGTATATGACCATATATCTGATGAATTCCCTGCAAAAAGTACCAAATATACACCGCACATACATGGTTCTGGCCAACCCTAATTAAGCATACAGAAGGTACCCCATCCATACCCACCCCCACCCACTTGCCCAGCACACACACACACACACACACACACACACACACACACACAGCCACCTGACTCCCCCTCTCCCCCCTTGCTCCACCCACAATGACAGACCCTGCCTGCTTTTAGAGAACTGAGCAGCTTGTAACTTGAAACATGACAACATAAATACAGCGTGCAGCTGGTAAAATGAGTCCTCCCCTGTTTCAGCCGGTAAAATGAGTCCTGTCCTGTCTCAGCTGGAAAAATAAGTCCTCACCTGTCCTGTTTTAGCTGGTAAATGAGTCCTCACCTGTCCTGTTTCAGCTGGTAAGTAAATGAGTCCTCACCTGCTTCAAGCTCGCCTCTAGCTCAAGCACCCGCGTACGCGTTTTGTCTAGCAGGGCCTCATTGCTCCACTCCTTCACGGCAGAGGGGCCTTCTTCGTACTTTGCGGACACCGCAGCCTGAAGAAGGCACACAACAGCAGCGGAAAGATGGATGGATGTCTTTTTTGTTGTTTTGCGGACAACGCAGCCTGAAGAAGGTACGCAACAGCAGCAGAAAGATGGATGCTGTTTTCATTGTTGTGCAGACACCGCAGCCCGCTGAAGGGCGCAGTTGCTTGCGTTGCAATTTAGCCCCACTACATCCATCTAAGCCTGCTACATTCCTCTGAATGGTGTCGCATTTGCCAGGGGCGGACTGTCTTGACAACACTCCTCTATCTATGTGCGGTGCAGGTCCAATACATGTGTGGCACAGAGGCCAAAAGCCTGCAACTACGTTTGTTCGAACATCATGCAACTTGAGCGCCAGCAAAGCCGTGCCCCTTCAACATGTGTGTGTGTGTGTGTGTGTGTGTGTGTATGTGTAACCCCCTTCAGTTTTCAGTGCCGCCACTCCACAACGCGACAAACAAATTTAATAAACAATAAACTTTGCACCAACCCCATATAACATATAACAAAGCCACCCTCTTTATTACTCCCTTTCAATTTATTTGTCTACAATGCACTAAGCTGCCAATCCTGTTCTACCAATCCTCCCTTTTTGCACTATAGCCAACTACCGGCACATTATACTAACACACAAGTACACACATCCACATACCCACACACACACCACTCACTCGTTGCAGATTATCCACCTCCGAGTGCAGCTGCTCAGCCGCCCTCCGGCAAGTATTGAGCTGTGAATGCGCAAGAGAGGTACTGTATACTCAAAGAACGCTGGTTTTTTGCACACGTTTGGTCAGTACTGCTTTCAGGCTTGCCTGATGGCGTCGATGACGAAGCACCAGGCTAAAAGGACCTACCATCCTAGTGGCCTCTTTGCGCACTCTGCACACTTGCAACTCTACCGTTGCACGGAAAAACACTGAGGGAGACTTTGCACAATGGCACCGGCACGCGCTACTCTGCATGCCCGAGTTTGAATGTCCAAAAAAAGGGCAGTTTTCGACGAGAAACAATGAGAGGGCACATGCCCGCCGGCTATGCACGAAATTCCATGCCTGAAGTGCAGGCATTATATGCCGCCACACACACGCAAGTGAATTTCACTTCTTTTGCAGGAGCCAAGTTGATAAAGAGTGGCCTTGCTCAGTGTGCGATAGTGGCTCTGGCCTTATTCTAAAGTGCTCGCAAGGTCCCACGATGCTTGCAACACCTTGCTTAACACTATGCAGCCCCGTAGCTACCAAAACGCACGCCTGCGTACGTACGTACCTTCATGTTTGCTGCAGGAAGTAGGCAAGTGCAGGCCAAAAAGGCCACCGTCAGGATGGCAGCAATCCAAACTAGGAGTGAGGCCTTCTTCATCCCACACGACGCCTGTTAATATGTGATGGGGGTAAAGTAGGAGAGACCCACGATTGGAACTAGGAGTATTAATACACAGAATTTGCTTTCACCGCCACCGGACCCCTAGGCCTACCTGGTGCAGGGAAGTGTGGACAGAGGAGTAGAGCCGGGCGGGCGACGAGAGGGAGGGGCGAAGGGTCGAATAGGCAAACCGTGAATCCAGTTGTAAGGCCCCAGAACTACGGTTGGTTCGCATGATTAACTAATCAAATATGCTTATCCCAATGTTGATCAAATGCTTTATTTTTAATTATACTACGGCGCGGGGTGTTAATTATACTACGAAGGCCGCGGGGTGTTGAAATTACCTCGCCTGAACTCAGTCTTAAATTACCTGTTTATAAAATGTGCTCGAGATGTCGCGAGACCTTCAGGAGCCAGGGCGGCGCCAAAAAAACCACCGAGAAGATGAATGCTGAAAACTTTTTTTAATATATATTAAGCATTGTTTATCACACGCACGCACGCACGTCAGTCTACGGCCGACGAAGCTACGGGTATTGTTGGAGGAAAAACGTATATGCTGCATCCACCAAGTCCCAGGATATGAAAGTATATAATATTTGTCGTGGGTTGAAATTGCCGAAAAGAGGGCCTTGGCACTTCTAAAAGTTGTATGCATGTTATTATGTCACTAGTCTGGAAGTAGACCTCAAGCACTACCTACATACATGGAAATATGTCGATTACTTTCCAGGAAATTACCTGTTCCCAGCTTGTACATTGACTTGAGATTCAGGCATTCATGCACCCCACCCCGCACCTCCATTGCTAGTTTGTTTTTGCGGAGATGAGAGCAGCCAGTACAGCATCTACTGGACAACTGGAGGTAGACCTGTGTCTGATGAGAAGCGGATGGAAAGGGCCACTTAGAATATATGATCCTAGTTCCAGCTGATGGCTCCTGTTCATTAATTAATCAACAGGACTGCTGATGCCACAAGAAAAGAAAAGAAAAGAAAAGAAAAGAAAAGCTCCCATCCGCTGGTAGTGATGACGCAGCAGCATGATTAAGGGGTGCCGCATTATTATTTAATTTTTAATCCGAGTCTCGCTGCCAATGCGTGCTTGGTCTCTAAGTGTTTTGGGAAAAATGACGTGGTTTTGGAAAATTCTCCTTTGGTGAAATACGCAATTCCATTCACGATTGTAGTTTGTCCCTAATACCTTCATTTTTTGCAATCAAGCAACAGGCCCACCTTTACGACCAAGCGAAAAAACCACTCACCTCATAAACGTTATTAAACAAATATAAGATAATTGTGTTGTAATTGATGGTACGAAGACTACCCGCAAATTATGCTGTGTTTTAAGAGGTTTAAAACAAGGTTTCCCTTCATCCCCTCTCCTTTTTTCCCTTATTTAACATTAATGATGTGGATGAGTTTGGGAGTGGCGCTGTGAGTGCTGCTATGGGCACTAGGGGTTAAGGAAGTCACATGCTCTTTACTGATGACCTGCCTCTGACAGCTAATGACCCAGCCCAATTGCAGAAAATGCTGAGACGTTTGGAATCGATGCTGCCAGGAAAGGACATACAGTCAATGTGCTGAAATGTTCCATCGTCAATTTCAATGCACACCAGAAATCTGCAGCTCCTGTTTATCGCCTTTACAATCACGAGCTTGAAGAGCAAGATTATTTTACCTACCTGGGAATGTTACTGGCAAGCACATGAATTTACACCAAGATGGGTTCCATTTATTGGGGCTTTTGAAGCAGCTATACGCAAAGTGAAAGAGGTTTAGTATTGAGAAAAGAAGGGCCTGCTATGTTGTGGCTTTTCAAGAATTATGCGTTGTCAGCTGGCATGCATGCCAGTCAGATCTGGTCTACGCAATGTCTGGAGCATGACAATGTTTTTAATTGTTAGCAACCTTTGCAGGTCGCACACATGGCCTTTTTAAAGAGAGTCTTAAGAATTATATCCAAATCTGCAGACTGGTGTGTGCTACGAGAACGCGTGCAGGAGCTCTTGCATTTTTACTGGTTCGGGTCAGCTGCCAAAATTTGAAGCAGTATGTTTGAGTCGAACAACAACACTTTATGTGATGTGGTGAAAGCTGACGTGTCCCTTGGAAATTATGTTGACTCTAATCGCTAGACTAGACAGATGAAGATTGCTGTTGGTGATTTACAGATGGTACCACTTATAGAAATGATCTATTACTTTGCAGGAATTTATCCATCCCCAACTTGTGCAGTGACTTGAAATTCTGGCCTCAGGCGTAATGGGGAAACAAGACAGTCAAGACCCTTCATCCTGTTTTGAGAAGCCAGTGGCTTACCACAACTGGCTTGCTTTGCCGCATAGAAAGGTTACTGACATACGCATTCCTTTTGAATTGACATGGTATTTGAAACCAGTCCTGAAGAAGAAAGTGCGTCATGATGAATGTAGCACAGTTTGGGTCTCAAGATCACGGATTCAAGTGTGAGACATGTTTGTTTGGCAAAACTTCAGACTGGAGTTCCGATGTTTGTAATATTTTTGAGAGTAGAGGCTTTTGCGAAACACATCATTTTTTCACGTACTCATTTTGGACAAATGCAGGTACCACCACTGGAAATAAACTGTCATGCTCTGCACGGATTTGATATACAACCTCAAGCGTGCCGCTCAGTGCAGCCATATAGGAGGCCCACCAATTTGCCCCATCTGCCAAAAACTAGGCGGCGCCTACCACATGCTGTTAGGTTGCAGCCACATGTTTATATATAAAACGGTAGGTATAAAAAAGGCACAACGTTGCTGGCCAAATGATTCCGAGAGCGATCCAACAAGGTGAACAGGATATTTGCTTGCTAGCACAAGAAGTTGTAGGCAGTCGTGTAAATATGGTACAACAAGGCATTGTTTGCTCTTCTGAGAAGACACAAGTAGGAATGGTTCCAACCTGGATCTTACCATCCAACCTTAAGCGTAACAGCGGTGGAGATTCAACAAGTCAGATGCAATCATTTTTACTCCGACCCAGCAACCGCACCCCCCAAAAAAAACAGCAGACATGTATTAAACTAGGTCTGGCAATAATGCAAGAAGATTGCCCGTGATAGCAGATGGCCCTGCCAATCCATACCCCCTGGCTATGAAACCAAGAGACATACAACCAAACAAACGTGATATAAACCTGATTTAAACATGTACTGGATACTTTTCCTAATCAGCAAGCAGAAAAGGCACGAGATCAACATAAGCTGCTAATGCCTTGCTTGCTAGGGCTCTATAAAACCTCCACACCATCCTGCTAGGAGCAACAGGCACCATCTATAGCAGCCACACAAGGAACCCACTTTGCATCCTCGGAGTTACTGGTCTACATGCAAGCAACAGCACTGTGAAATAACTAAGCCTGCATGCAATCAAACCCGCAACATCAAAAACATCTGAGCATTACTCCTGGTGGTGTAAAGGCCTCTGCCCCCCAACCACCTGATCCCCATTGAAAAGCTTCTCGTATTTTTTCTCCAGGTGGGATGTTGTGTGTCTCTGCATCCATTGGGTGGTGCAGAACACAAAACAACGAAAAAAAACTACGCAGGCAGTGAAAAACCACTCCCCACATTAATTAAGGAATAGGAGCCACAAAACTATATCCTTTCCAAATTCATGCCAGTAGTATTTACACTCCCTGCGTTTTTTCTTCTTTCTTTTGCAATCCATGCTTAAGCTGGTACCATGATTTGTCAACAGCTCAGGCCATAAATAACAAAATCTATGCACTACACACCTAGTTGGTACTACAATACTTAATCTGGTACCATGATTCGTCGTGACAGATAAGTGGTTGAAGGGGTTGAAATGCGGTTGAAGCATTTTAAATTTTTGGTGGAGGACTCTTACGGTGCCCGGTATTAATGGATTTTTTTCTAATTAATGTGGGGAGTGGTTTTCACTATAGTTGTTTCTTTCCTCTTTTTCTAGTGCCTCCAATTCATGGATGCTTTTTTGTAGTTGTGGGTGTTGCCTAGTGTTCTGCACACCATATGGACACAAAGCAAAGGAGTTTGTTAGCTACGTAAGTGTGGGCAGAGATCCACCTCCGAGCGAGGTAGCATGCATGTGGGGCGGGATTGCGTGTGTCACGCTTAATCGTTGGCAGCAATTTATCATGTGACAAGTAGTTAGTTGGTTGACAGTTGAGAGTTTCTGTATGTCTTGTTCAATAAGCTGGATGGCCAGTCTTATTGATAACCTCAACCTTCTGGACTTGATCGTTTTGGTAATCAGTTGATCACATGTGAGCATTCTAAGAGGTACCATTTGAGGGGATCCTTAAGAGACCCTGTACCGTGTAAGGTCTCTGACTCCAATTCTTCGCCTAGTCATATTAACGTGTAACACGATGAGACTGAGTATGTCTCAGTGAACGGTCCCAGCTCTGGGAAGAGACAGTGGTGTGGCAGCCAATCAAAGATGAGAAGCACTGGCAGAGATAGACACACGCACACGAGCACGAGTATGAGCAGAGAACACACAGACGTGGGTAAACAGAACCATATACAGAACCAGTAGAAGAGTTAGGGACCGCAGCAATGCAAAGAACTCACTCCTCTGCTGGATATTTTTTCCACTTTGGAGGCCTTTCTTGGTCCAAGGGCGCTCTAAACATTGCTTAGTTGATGTGCTGAGTCTTGTAATTTGCAGTGACAGTGATTAGATCTGAGAGGTGAATAACTGGTTTGTATGCTTCTGGTGATTATTGGAGTTAATTTGATTAATCTTAAGAGAAGGAATACATTGAAGCGCTGATCAAGTATGGGGTACTGTTTTTTTGCAGGCAGGCAGGGAGTTCACTAGCTCGCTGTCTACGCTTCATTTGCATTTTCTGAAGGGCACGTTAGGCGTGAAGCGTTTTACCACTAACTGGGCTGTACTTCAAAAATGTGGACATGAACCGTTGCAGTTCTACTGGTTTTGGTCAGCTGTCAAGCTTTTCGATAGTATGCTTATTCCAACAGTGTCACTTTGCAGAGGGTGGTATAGGCTGATCTCAATTCTCAGCCTCGTTCAAGCGCCTGCTGGACCGCTCAATTGCTGAGCGCTTATTAAGGACTGCGTGGGTGCGAGTCATATGTACGAGCTGTCCAAACTGGACGTGCTATTCCTAAGCAAGAGTTTACTGCGAATTTGAAGCATAGGATGAGAGGTGTTTGGAGAGACGCTGAGCTGGTGGACTCTAACATGCACAACAACAAACCGGCCACTTATCATTCTTGGTTTGCCACCCCTTTTTCTAGAAATGAGCGTATGCCGACTGTTGTACCACGGTATCTCCATCTTGATCTGTCCAAACATGTTATGTGCAATGCCAGTAGATTCCACTTGCGTGCGCATACTTTAAAAGTAGAGGCAGCAGCGTGGCTTGAAGATGGTTCTTGCGTATGTGACCAATGTCCTGGTGAAGCAAGATGAACATGTTCAGAACGAGGTGCGTGCTCTTTTACTTTGCCAAGACCATCGAGTTTGTGAGCTGAGGAAACTCCCCCCCCCTGTTTACACCTTTTTTGGAGGATTTTTCAGCAGCCCATCCCTTTTTGCTGCAACAGGTCAACAACCAACTTGTTCATGATTTCCTTTCTCAGCAGAACACTAGACTTTTTCTTATTCTTTCCGAGCTTATAAATTTATTTGTGGCTGGCCGAGACCAGTCAGCAGCCGATCAGCCAAAAAACCTGGCTGAAGGTCACCCCCCATTGTAACCATTACAACCATTTGTTTCTAGTAAGGATTGATGCTGACTACTGTACCACGGTATTTTGATCTTGATATGTTTTAAGGTACATGCTGTCTTATTTTGGACTATTGGGGTTTGTGAGCAGAGGAATCATTTCTCCTTTTTCTTTGCAACTTTTTGAGGCCTTCTCAGCAGCCTGATATTTTTGGTGTTGCCTCTTTTGTGGTTAAGTGCCTAACCCTGTTCCCTTGAATTTTCTAGCGTTTTTTGGTTTGGTTACAGGCTTTTTTCCAAGCTTCCGCTCAGATGCCCACTAGAGGCATATATAGCGATGTAACCTTACCTTACCTTACCTTACCTTCTCAGCAGCCCAACCCTTTTTATTTGCTGCAACAGGTCAACAACCTACTTGTTTATAAATTCCTATCTTTGCAGAACACTACACTTTTTCTCTTTCTTTCTGAGCTCATGGATTTATTCAAGCTCCCCTCTTTATTCTGCGACACATTCTCGCTACTGCAAAAAAGAAAAAATTGAAGGTGTTCACTGCTTTTCTGGACCTCCTTGCTGCCTACGACAGTATTCCAAGAGAGAAACTTTGGAGACACTTGCAAAAAATTAAGGCTCCACAATATTTGAGAGGTATCATCCAAATCATGTACACAGGATGCCTCTACCTTCTTATTGATGGCGACAAAATTTCCGGGGAGGTTGCGCCCAACAAAGGCTTGAAACAGGGCTGCCCTCTGAGTCCCCTTCTGTATTCCCTTTTTACCAATGAC
>Ga0307968_1003769_pt1 | contig 12535 bp, 20 predicted proteins | sample OrgLakmetagen650_FD_201834 | JGI IMG/M metagenome (GOLD analysis project Ga0307968, IMG submission 201834) | Saline water microbial communities from Organic Lake, Antarctica - #650 | ecosystem: Environmental > Aquatic > Non-marine Saline and Alkaline > Saline | place: Antarctica: Organic Lake... | reverse complement strand
CACACAAGCACACACCAACAAGCACGCAAAGAGTGACTTGATGGTTACTCTTTTGATCTTGGTCACGCACCACACAAGCACGCACCAACGAGCACGCAAAGAGTAACTTGGGATTTTGGTCACGCACCGCACAAGGACGCACAAACAAGAAGGCGCCCATATGCAGGTATGCTTCAAACGAGAATCAGCTGCAGCCCTAATCTGTAATATGCTCACCCACATGCTGCTAATTTGTAATCAGTAATCGTACACTAGTGCTGCTAATCTGTAATCTTCTGCAGCGATACTAGATGTAATATATGCTCACCCATGTGCTGCACTCTTCGTCCAATTCCTTACCAGTCATGGTGACTTGCGTCAATTGACACGACCAAGAAGATCCTATTTGCTTTTCACAGGTTGCCACCATTCATTACCAGCTTCACCTAAGCACCCTGATTCTGACCCGGCAGGTTAACAACTGGCGTCGATTGACGCGACAAGAAGATGAGCACTACTTTGTTGTCTTTGCATAACTCGCCCGTGCAGATTCGTCACCATTATTACTTGCGCCATCCACACACTCCCACTCGTACCCGTCAGGGTAATTGGCGCAAATTAATGTAAAAAATGATGCGACCTTACTGAGAAAGACAAAAAAGCGCACTCTTCTTCTTTCTCAAAGAGGTCGCATTATATTTCCTTCTCAAGAAGGATCCACTGCTTTCCGTTCCCTGTTCACTTGTCACACCCGTTTGGTACCAGTCACAGCTACACACCCCCACCCTCATTACCCGGCAGGTTTAAGATTTGGCGCCAATTGACGCGACAAGAAGATGAGCACTGCTTCGATGTCTTTGCACAACTCGCCCGTGCAGATTTGTCACCATGGTGATTTGCTACACAAAACCCCCATCCTCATTATCCGGCAGGTTTAAGAACTGGCGCCAATTGACGCGACAAGAAGATGAGCACTGCTTTGATGTCTTTGCACAGCTCGCCTTGCCCATGCAGATTCGTCACCATGGTGATTTGCTACACAAAACCCCCACCCTCATTACCAGTCAGATGAACTGGCGCCAGGTGATGGGCCAGAGCAGACTCCACGCTGTTCACCGATGCCACGTCTATGTCGAGGTGCAGCATCATGAACGCCTCCACCGTTGCGCTGGGCTGCAAAGGCACAGCAGGGGCGGTGCGTGTGTGTGTGTGTGAGTGTGAGTGTGTGTGAGTGTGTGTGTGCGTCCTCCACTGTTGCGCTGGGCTGCATAGACACAGCAGGGGCAGTGCGTATGTGTGTGTGAGTGTCTTGCCGCACATACACGTATGTGTATGTGCATGCATGTGTGTGTGTGTGTGTGTGTGCGTGTGCGCCCTCCACCGTTGCGTTGGGCTGTAAAGACACAGCAGGGGAAGTGCTAGTGTGTGTGTGTGAGTGTGAGTGTGTGTGAGTGTGTGTGTGTGCGTCCTCCACCGTTGCGCTGGGCTGCATAGACACAGCAGGGGCAGTGCGTATGTGTGTGTGAGTGTCTTGCCGCACATACACGTATGTGTGTGTGCATGCATGTGTGTGTGCGTGCGCGCTCTCTGTGCATCCATACATGAAACGAAAGCCTCACTTTTGTAATTTGATAGGAATCTGTGCAGACGAACAAGCATACAACCAGCCAGACTTTGCAAATGCAGACGCGCTCTCACGCAATGCCTACACACCCATGTTGGTCATCCTGATAATTCTCCTTGTGGTGCTCAACCGTCAGCATTTTGGCACTTCTATAACCATTGCTTATTCGACTCATTTCGTTAAGCCATCTGGCTTGATTGCGAAAGCAAAATTTCAAAGCTTCGCGCAATATTCTCAAAATATTAATACCACAATATATCATCATCATAAAATAAAAATAACAGCACGAACACTTTTGTTGACCGTACTGCTCTATAGCTGCATGCTGTTTACGTAATGTGCCTTGACCGCACATCATTTAAATAGGGTTGGCCAGAACCATATATATACGGTGTATATACGGTATTTTTGGCAGGGAAATCACCAAATATACGGTCAGATACGGTGTATATATACGGTTCTGGCCAACCCTACATTTTAACGCTGCAGTACCCAACAACACAGCACGGGCACTAATGCTGATAAACTACTTTACACTGCATCCTTTTTTAGTTGCAGCAAATTTAGTAACTCAGGAGCCGTTGCTGCGCACGGGCACTTTTGCTGATAAACGACTCTACACTGCATCCTTTTTTGGTTGCAGCAAATTTAGTAACTCAGGAGCTGTTGCCGCGCACGGGCACTTTTGCTGATAAACTACTCTACACTGCATCCTTTTTTGGTTGCAGCAAATTTAGTAACTCAGGAGCTGTTGCCGCGCACGGGCACTTTTGCTGATAAACAACTCTACACTGCATCCCTTTGGTTGCAGCAGAGTTAGTAACTCAGAAACCGTTGCCGCGCTTAACACAAAACTTGGGCGGAACTTACAAGCACACCATTACGTTGCACGTCTCGCCCACACCTCCTGGTTGTTACATTCAAAAGCCATTTTACGAGCACACCACGACACAGACAACCTGCACACATACTGCACCGGTGCGTTGCCTGCCTAAAAGCCCTTTGACGAGAGCACAACACGACACAGACAACCTGCACACAACCTGCACCGGTGCGTTGCCTGCCTTTACCACACTCTCGGTTGATATAACTCCAACGACGCAGGAGCCATTTGAAGTAAATACAAGCATGATTTTAAAAACATATCTCACTTAGCGTTGTCCACCTCAATCACACACACACACACACACACACACACACACACACACACACACACACACACACACACACACAAACGCACGCACGCACGCACGCACACACACACATGTCACACCTTTGCGCTGCCCGCCTTGACCACGCTCTTTGTGGCTCCTGAGAAAATGCAATTCACAGGGCTGCGAGCGGTTGCTGAAGCGCCGACGCCCCCGGGCATGCCCGCCTGCCGCGTGACTGCGGCCTTGTTGCGTTTGCCTGTGACCTACGCATAGCAGAGTGATGACACACACACACACACATGTCGTGACGTGATTTTTGATGACACACATACACACACACACACGTGTTGTGACGTGATTCTTGATGACATACACACACGTGTTGTGACGTGATTCTTGATGACATACACACACGTGTTGTGACGTGATTCTTGATGACATACACTCACGTGTCGTTACTTGATTTTTGATGACACACATACACGTGTGTTGTGACGTGATTTTTGATGACACACATACACACACGTGTGTTGTGACGTGATTTTTGATGACACACACACACGTGTCGTGACGTGATTTTTGATGACACATACACACACACGTGTTGTGACGTGATTTTTGATGACACACACACACGTGTTGTGACGTTATTTTTGATGACACACATACACACAAACGTGTTGTGACGTGATTCTTGATGACATACACACACGTGTTGTGACGTGATATTTGATGACACACACACACACGTGTTGTGACGTGATTTTTGATGACACACACACACACGTGTCGTGACGTGATTTTTGATGACACACACACACATGTGTTGTGATTTTTGATGACACACTCACGTGTTGTGACGTGATTTTTGATGACACACACACACACACATACACACACACGTGACTTGATTTTTGATGCCGTCCTACACACCCTCAGGCACACCACACAGCAGCAGCCTAGCTGCGTTTACCTTGGCCTACGCACAGCAGAGTGATGACACACACGCAAACACACACGCACATACGCGCGCACACACACACACGTTCACACACACGTGCACACACACACGTCGTGACGTGTGTTTTTACACAAAACGCCCCAGCACGAAACACTCGCTTGAGCCACATTCATTCGATGTAACCTCCAACCACTCGCTCCACATTACCCTGCACAAATGCTACAGTGACTATGCGTCATCTGCTCTCGCCATTCACTTTTTGCACATCACTTGGGCACACATGACTTTCGTCTGTGCTCACCTCCACCACTCTCTCCACATTACCCTGCGCAAATGCTACACAGTGTCTATGCGTCATCTGATCTCGTCAATCACTTTTTGCACATCACTTGGGCGCACATGACTTTTGTTTGTGCTCAATAGGCAGGGTGTGGTTGGTGAAATTTATCTGGTCCATGGACCAGATATTTTTCACCAATTACCCTCCAACCACTCTCTCCACATTACCCTGCACACATGCTACACAGTGTCTATGCGTCATCTGATCTCGCCAATCACGTTTTGCACATCACTTGGGCACACATGACTTTCGTCTGTGCTCACCTGTAACCACTTTTTCCACATCACACATGCACTTGATAGACAGCCCTCTAACTGATAACCGAACCTCACCTGCGACCACTCTTCTTCATGATCAGCAGCTGGGGCAGGAGCAGGGGCAGACGCAGGCTCCCCTCCCTCTGACTGTGTGAAGTTCTGTGAAAGATGAGAAATGATACAAAATTTAAGAATCAGTTTCAACCCTGATCAATTGTTCTAAACCTTTTATTGCTGCTCGGTTCCAAGGATGCAATGATGCGAAGATGCGATGATGCAATGTCGTGGAATGTGTTCCCAGTGTGAGGATGTTTTAAAGCAAGGTTGTTTTAAAGCAGGGATGCTTAAAAGCAGGTAGGTGTGGTTGTGAGGGAGGTGGAATTCCAATTCTCGTGAAATGTGTTCCCAGTGTGAGGACTTGTTAAAGCAAGGTTGATTTAAAAGCAAGGATGTTTAAATGCATGTAGGTGTGGTTGTGAGGGAGGTGGAATTCCATTTGTCGTAAGTGTGTTCCCAGTGTGAGGATGTTTTCAAGCAGGTAGGTGTGGTTGTGAGGGAGGTGGAATTCCATTTGAGCAGCGGCCCCTTTCCATCCCTCAAGACTGTGTGAAGTTCTGTGCAACACATTTCAAAACATGGGCGTGTTGAAGGACGACACTAATTCATTTTGCAACATCAAGGTCGTTTTCTAGTTCAATTAGAGGGCTTTCAGAGCAGGTAGGTGCGGTTGTGAGGGAGGTGGATGTGGAGATGAAGTTCCATTCAAACATAGCAGCCTTCTTTTTCTCAGACTGTGTGAAGTGCCAAGAGAGTGTTGAGATAATAAAGGCTTGGTGGTGAGACAGTGGGAAGCTTCAGCCAGGAAATACACACATAAACACGTGCACGCACACACCCACCCACCCACACACACACACGCACACACAACCGCAAAAACAGAGCACAGTTATGTGAGGGTGTGTTGGGAGCAAAGAGGCTCGGTTGAGAATAGAGGTGCATGGTCGTGCAGGCACGATGAGATGTCTTTGGGCAGCTGCAACATCTGCGTGCGTGGTTGAGCAGACACCCAAAGAAAACACGCACACACACAAGTGCAATGCGTACATTACACGTGTCGACACAGCAACACACTCACAGCGCAGCAGCAGCAGCAGCAGCTCATCATGTGCATGGTCGAGCAGACACCCAAACAAAACACACACACACAAGTGCAATGCGTACATTACACGTGTCCACACATCAACACACTAGCAGCGCAGCAGCAGCAGCTCCTTGTGTGCGCGGTCGAGCAGACACACAAACGAAGCACAGCGTACAATTTGCATGTTCTCAAGTCCACACAGCAACACACTCGCACAGCAGCAGCAGCTCATCACGTGCGCGGTTGAGCAGACACACAAACGAAGCACAGCGTTCAATTGCATGTTCTCAGGTCCACACAGCAACACACTCGCACAGCAGCAGCAGCTCATCACGTGCGCGGTTGAGCAGACACACAAACAAAGCACAGCGTTCAATTGCATGTTCTCAGGTCCACACAGCAACACACCTTGCGCAGCAGCAGCAGCTCCTCGTGTGCGTGGTCAAGCAGGAAGTGCAGGAACTCCTGGGCGTCCTGCTGCTCCTGGTGCTGCACATTACCCCCTGCGTTGAAAATACACGATCATGGAATCTCAATTGATATTTAGATAAGTTGGGCGTCCTGCTGCTCCTGATGCTGCACATTAACCCCTGCGTTGAAAATACACAATCATGGAATCTCAATTGATATTTAGATAAGTTGGGCGTCCTGCTGCTCCTGGTGCTGCACATTACCCCCTGCGTTGAAAATACACGATCATGGAATCTCAATTGATATTTAGATAAGTTGGGCGTCCTGCTGCTCCTGATGCTGCACATTACCCCCTGCGTTGAAAATACACAATCATGGAATCTCAATTGATATTTAGATAAGTTGGGCATTCTGCTGCTCCTGGTGCTGCACATTACCCCCTGCGTTGAAAATACACAATCATGGATCTCAATTAGTATTTAGATAAGTTGGGCATTCTGCTGCTCCTGGTGCTGCAAATTACCCCCTGCGACGAAGAAGTGTAAGCTTTTCGTCAATTTTCTTTTTTGTTTGTATTGAGAGAGAGGTGCAGTAGGCGGGGAAATTATAACCGAGAATAACTCACAACTGCTCCAAGTCCCTCACAACTTGCTCTAAGGAAAACAAAGGGAAAAAAACGACAACAACTTCTACTTTGCCAAGAGCAAGTCTGAGGACCAAGGATATTAACAGATGGAAGAACAACACTCACACACTAAGAAAAAGCGTAAGAGTGATTACATGGCATATCATGTTTGCTGCAGTACAAGAAAAGCGCAGTTTTCCCCAGACACATACATGCGGTCATTAAAACTCTCCATCTCTGCCACGGTCACCTTTTCTCACGAGCTTAAACTGCCGCAGCGACCGTGCCTTGCACCTTTCTCCCCTACACAACACTGATGCAAACACACCGCCCCCCCCAGTGCTTCTTTTTTCGATTTTGGAAAACCTTCGTTTCACGTCACGGCCAGATTTTGCCATTTTGAAAACCTTTGTTTGACGTCTTACACCCTTTCATGCCCAGTCTGCTGGGAGGCCTGCGGCCTCCCAGCAATGTTTGTGCACGTGGTAAATTAAGTGTTTCAGGCATGGCCCTACAACAAAAACAAAGCATGTACCAACACTGATGTCCGTAAGCTTAATGTGCGCGTCTTGAGGATTGCTGTTTGTCTGGCACGACACGGCGCTGAGCTGTGAACTGTGCAGCTGCATCCTGGTAACCTTGCAACACACCCCTCTTGTCCTGAATCTCTTGCCATTTCAGCGCTGCACGCTGATGCAGCTGGCTTGCCTCATGGGATTTGAAAATTTGGGACCTGCTTTGAAACTTGCACGCTGCTACCTTAATGCTGCAAATGCTGCAGCAGAGGTAGTACAGGTTGTCCTCCCCCAGACCTCCATCTTGCAACCACTTGCTGCGCGCGGGCTGATTCCTGTCCAGTGGCATGCCCTTCTGTGTGTACTTGGGAGGCCCATCCTTCTGCTCTAGCCATGCAGGCTGCATGGCTCTGGTCTCACCAAATTTCCCCCCTCTTTATACCTTCCATAACTCTCTCCCTGCTTGGTTCTCTTTCTTTCAGGCGAACCAACCATCTAAACACAATTTTAAAAATGTTGAAATTTTTGAATTCTGAGATTTTGGCCCTCAAAGGGCCCATGAAGGCCTCGAAGTGCCCTTGGTCGTTTTTTGCTGGGAGACCCCCCGGGACCCAAATCCTTGGTTTCACGTCTTTCCCCCACGACCAAATAGTAGGGGTTTCACGTCTATAGACGTCATACGTCTCCAAAAAAGAAGCACTGCCCCCCCCACACACACAAAGGCATTAACACGCACACGCACACATGCACACACACGCACATTCACACACACACACACACCTCGCTTCAGCGTGAGCTTCTCTGCCATGGTCATTTTGCCGTTAGCTTGAGCTGCCTCTGCCGCTGCGTACTGCGGACTGAATCTACGCACGACGTCACTGAGGGAGGAAGGCACGAGGGGTCGTGCGTTGAGGGCGGCGGCCATGGCACCACTCACACCTACGTGTGTGTCATTTTTTTGTGTATGTGTGTGTGTTGTTAGCCTGTGTGTTTTTGTATACGTGTGTGTGTGTGTGTCTGTGTGTGTGTGTGTGTGTGTGTGTGTTGTGAGCCTGTTTTGTATTGTGTATGTGTGTTGACGGCGGCAGCCATGGCACCACTCACACCTACGTGTGTGCCATTTCTTGGTGTATTTGTGTGTGTTGTTAGCCTGTGTGTTTATGCATACGTGTGTGTGTGTGTGTTGCGAGCCTGTGTTGTATTGTGTATGTGTGTTGAGGGCGGCGGTCATGGCACCACTCACACCTACGTGTGTGCCATTTTTTTGTGGATGTGTGTGTGTGTGTGTTGTGAGCCTGTGTGTGTGTGTGTGTGTGTGTGTGTGTGTGTGTGTTGTGAGCCTGTGTGTGTTTGTATGCGAACAATGCCGATTTGTTAAATACGGTAAAATAAGCGTTTGATACGATTTGGCTTATGATAAAAATACGCCGTATGACCCATCCCTGGTCAGCATGTGTGTTTGTGCCAGTAAGTAATAATTTGCATTCATATCGCCTAGCCCTCTCACCAACATGCACGCGCACGTGCACACACACACATACACACACACACACGCACACACACACACACACGCACCTACACTTGAGCCAAGGCTCCCCACCAGCACAAACACTCCTGCTCATCGATACACACACACACAAACATACATACTCACATACACACACACTCACACATGCATACTTACACACACACACACAAACACTCACACTCACATACACACATACTCACACATACATACTTACACACACACAAACAAAAATAGACACACACACACACTCACTGCTAGCCCCTCCGTTTGTGCTTGTCACAGGAGCAGCAGTAGCAGCGGGTCGCTGTGCATTATTATTGCTTGCGCCCTTTCGCCCCTTTTTAGGGGTGACCTCCGACCAATCGCCCACCACACGGCCACTGGCTGCGCCAGCACCCCCTGTGTGTGTTTGTGTGCATGTGTGTGTGTGTGTGAATGTGTGTGTGTTTGTGTCTGTGTGCGTGTGTGCATGTGTGTATGCGTATGTGTGTGTGTGTGCGTGTGAATGTGTGTACGTGTGTGTGTGAATGTGTGTGCGTGTGTGTGTTTGTGCCTGTGTGCGTGTGTGCATGTGTGTATGCGTACGTGTGCGTGTGTGTGCGTGCGAATGTATGTGTGTGTGAATGTGCGTGTGTGTGTGCTCTTGTGGCCGCTGGGGACCCAAAGCTAATCCTTAATCTGCAAATGGTGTTGTTCAAGCCCTACGTCCAGGCCCCATAGTCAAGCCTCATGTTCAGATCCCCTAGCCCCACCCACGTACACGACCCATAGTCAAGCCTCACATACAAGCCCCATAGTAAAATCCCTCGTTCAAGCCCCATAACTGAGCCCCACATACATGACCCATGAATAAGCCTCACGTGCAAGCCCCGTAATTAAGCCCCACGTTCAAGCCCTGTAGTTAAGTCCCACATTCAAGCCCCATAGCTGAGCCCCACAAACACGACCCATGAATAAGCCTCACGTGCAAGCCCCGTAATTAAGTCCCACGTGCAAGCCCCTAGTTTTTCCCCACATTCAAGCCCCATAGCAAGCCCCGTAATTAAGTCCCACGTGCAAGCCCCATAGTTAAGTCCCACATTCAAGCCCCATAGCTGAGCCCCACGAACATGACCCAGAGCTGAGCCCCATGTACATGACCCATGCATAAGCCTCATGTGCAAGCCTCGTAGTCAAGTCCCACGTGCAAGCCCTGTAACTAAGTCCCACGTTCAAGCCCCATAGCTGAGCCCCACAAACATGACCCAGAGCTGAGCCCCACGTACATGACCCATAAATAAGCCTCATGCTCAAGCCCCATAGCTGAGCCGCACATACATGACCCATAGTTGAGCCTCACACTCAAGCCCTGTAGTTAAAGCCCCCTTCCAGGCCCCATATTTATCTCACGTTCAATCCCCGTAGACATGAACCTCATATTCATAGTGGAAACCCAAATCCATGCCCCAAATTCAAGTTCTTTGTTGAGACTGCACACCGCACAAAGCTCCACAGTTCCCCCCCCCCTCCTTCCACCCTACACATACACTCAAAACTCACGCCAACATGTTCACCCTATATTTCAAACCACATTAATACCTGCACCCATATCAGATGCACCCACACCCACACCCACACCCACACTCACACCCATACCCACACAGGCACCCACACACACACACCTTCTGCCTGTTCTGCACCCACACCCACACCCACACCCACACCAACACCCACACCCACACCCACACAGGCACCCACCCACACACACACCTTCTGCCTGTTCTGCACCCACTCCGTCGGCACTGACACCACTACCACCGCCACAGACACCAGCTGCAGCTGCTGCTGCTGCTGCTGCTGCTGCTGTAATGCTTGTTGAGGCTCCTATAAGCGTGGGGGCGTCCAGCTTGGAGGCGAAAGCCGCCAAGGCAGACAGGGTGGGCGTAATCTGTTCATCCAGGGCCTCGCTCGCCTGTGTGTGTGTGTTGTGTGTGTGCGTGTGTGTTGTGTGTGTGTGTGTGTGTGGTTGTTTGCGTGCACATGTGTGTATATGAGCGTGTGTAGGCGTGTGCACGCTTGGAATGAGAAGCATCAAACTGCACCACTTCTTTATAACTGCTGCGTGATGACGCGGTCCTCACATGCACACCCATCCTGCAGGCATCCCATCCTTGCAAACAAACACACAGCCACACGACCACACAGACACACGCCCACCCAAGCACACACCTGCTGCAGCTTTGCCAGCAGCCCCCAAAAGCCATGCAGCCCAGCAGCAACTGCAGCGGCGAGTCTTTATTACACACACACACAAATATGCACACACACTTACTACAGCTTAGCCAGCAGCCTGCAAAACGGTACGTAGCCCAGCATCGGCGAGCCTTGAAAACACACATACACACACATAGAAGCTCTCACAACCACACACCAACACACTTACCGCAGCTTTGCCAGCAGCCCGCGAAACGGTGCGCAGCCCAGCATCGGCGAACCTTGAAAACACCCATACACACACCCACACACCCACACACCTACACACTTACCGCAGCTTTGCCAGCAGCCCACAGAACGGCGCATAGCCCAGCATCGGCGAGCCTTGTAAACACACATACCGTACACACACACATAGAGAAGCTCTCACACCCGCACACCCAAACACAAAGCACACACACACATACCTGCCGCAGCTTTGCCAGCAGCCCACAGAACGGCGCGCAGCCCAGCAGCGCCTGCAGCGGCGAGTTAATGAAGCAAGAGTTCCCTGTGTTCACCAGGCCGCGTGGAGGAAACCGAAACGGAGGAACCAGGGATGCGGGTGTAGCAGGCGCTGTTGCTGCTGCTGCTACTGCTGCTGCTCCTGCTACAGCTGCTGCTGACGTTGGAGGCCTTACACCCTGTGTGTGTAAGTGTTCATGTGTGTGTGTGTGTGAGAAAATGCGTGTACTCATGTGCGTGCGAGCGTGTGTGTGTGTATGTGTGTGTGTAAATGTGTGTATTCATGTGCGTACAATCTTGTTCGTGTGTTGTGTGTGTGTGTGTGTGTGTGTGTGTGTGTGTGTGTGTGTGTGTGTGTGTGTGTGCGCGTGTGTGAGAAAATGCGTGTACTCATGTGCGTACGAGCGTGTGTGTATGTGTGTGTGTGTAAATGTGTGTATTCATGTGCGTACAATCTTGTATGTGTGTTGTTTGTGTGTGTGTGTGTGTGTGTGTGCGTGCGTGTGTGTGTGTGTGTGCGCGTACGTGCGTGTATGCTTGAACACACGAATACAAATTTAAGTGTGTACATGCGAGTGCCAACTCAAGTGCCTTTCCATACCTGCAAGTCCTCACTGTCTCCTGCCACTGCAGCTGCTGCTGCTGAGGCTGTCGCGGAGCTGGCATCGTTGCTGCTGCTGTTGCCGCTGCTGCTCCTCCTACTCACGTCACGCGCAAAAGAGGGGGGGAGGGTGGGGGCGGGTGCGCTGCTTTCCCCCGACAAGGCAACAAGCAGCTCGTGAAGATGACGCTGTGCGGGGGAGGGCGATAGCTGCTGCTGCGGCTGCTGGTGCTGAGTTTGTTGATGTTGTTGTTGCTGCCCTTGCTGCTGCTGCTGCTGCTGCTGCGTTTGTTGATGCTGTTGTTGCCCTTGTTGCTGCTGCTGCTGCTGCTGCTCCTGCCTCAGCTGCTGCTGTGCAGTCTCAGGGGCTGATGCTGAGGAAGCAGGGGCTGAGGGTGCGGCTGTGGAAAGTCCTGCTGGTAGTGGTGCTGCTGCTATGGTCGCTGCTAGCGCCGGCTGGGCCTCTGTGTGTATGTATGTGTATGTGTATGTGTATGTGTATGTGTATGTGTATGTGTATGTGTATGTGTATGTGTATGTGTATATGTATGTGTATGTATGTGTACGTGTATGTGTATGTGTGTGCGTCTTTCCTCTGCTCCCGCGCCCTATGGCCCCTTTTCACCTGCCCTCATCCACATTGTCTGCCCAGGAAGTGCCTGTACCCCCCCCCACACACACACACTCCACACACGCGCACAC
>Ga0307968_1003766_pt1 | contig 12541 bp, 13 predicted proteins | sample OrgLakmetagen650_FD_201834 | JGI IMG/M metagenome (GOLD analysis project Ga0307968, IMG submission 201834) | Saline water microbial communities from Organic Lake, Antarctica - #650 | ecosystem: Environmental > Aquatic > Non-marine Saline and Alkaline > Saline | place: Antarctica: Organic Lake... | reverse complement strand
CACAGTGAAATAAAAGTGTTGCTTGGCCTTCCAGGTGGAGCATCCAGGAGGGGGAGGGCGTGACGCTCAGACGCGGCAGGGACCACACAAACAGTGACAGTTCCTGGTGGGAAGGAGGTGTGAGCGAAAGTGAGGGTGGGTTGTCGTGCATGCACAGTGAAATAAAAGTGTTGCTTGGCCTTCCAGGTGGAGCATCCAGGAGGGGGAGGGCGTGACGCTCAGACGCGGCAGGGACCACACAAACAGTGACAGTTCCTGGTGGGAAGGAGGTGTGAGCGAGAGTGAGGGTGGGTTGTTTGTTGTGCGCACAGACAGACAAAGAGTGAGAGGGCAGTGCCACTTGGTTTTTGGAACTAGGTCTTTGGAAAGTGGAGCATCCAGGAGGGGAGGGCGTGATGCTCAGATGCGGCAGGGACCGCATAAACAGTGACAAATCGTAGGTGAGGGGGTTCGTGATCAAGAGTAAGGGCAAGTTGTTTTGCAGAAATGGTGAGGGTAGTCTTTATATCTCAACACCAGCTAGCCTACCTGGTTGGAGAAGGCGCACAGATGCTGGCTTGCTGTGCCTGCATCAGTGCATGATGCCCACACACCATTTCTGCCCTTTTACAGACCAAGTATGGCAGCGCCAGCTAGCCTAACTGGTTGGAGAAGGCGCACAGATGCTGGCTTGCTGTGCCTGTGTCAATGCATGATGCCCACACACCATTTCTGCCCTTTCACAGACCAAGTATGGCAGCACCAGCTAGCCTACCTGGTTGGAGAACGCGCGCAGATGCCGGGTCGCTGCTTCCATCAGCGCGCTCTGCCATGCATGTGAGGAGGGCTGGAAGTGGAGGGTGGCCAGGCCCCACACGGTGTTAGACAGACCCTGCGCAAAGAGAGTTGGTGCAGAGAGGATTGAGGAGCATCAAAAGAGGGCTGGAAGAGGAGGGTGTCATGGCCCCGCACGCTGCTGGACAAACTCTGCCCCCCAAAAAGTTAGTGCGCATTTGCGTCCCTTACACATATGGTCTGTGTATATGTACACATCTGATCTGTATGTATATGGAAATCCAACTTCTGATCTGTATGTATATGGAAATTTAACTTCTGATCTGTATGTATATGGAGATTCAACTCTGATCTGTATGTATATGGAACTCCAACTCTGATCTGTATGTATATGGAACTCCAACTCTGATCTGTATGTATATGGAAATCCAACTCTGACCTGTATGTATATGGAAATCCAACTCTGATCTGTATGTATATGGAAATCTAACTTCTGATCTGTATGTATATGGAAATCCAACTTCTGATCTGCATGTATATGGAAATCCAACTCTGATCTGTATGTATATGGAAATCCAACTCTGATCTGTATGTATATGGAGATCCAACTTCTGATCTGTATGTATATGAAAATCCAAGCAACCTTGAGAACAAGAAATGATTGACATGACAAGGCATCGTAAAAAAAGGCCACTCTCACACCTCTCGATATAACGTAGCGCTGCAAAAAAAAAGACCCAGGGTATTCTCAACGAGCGGCTTTTGCTGTTGGGAGGGTTTCTATCCAGGACACCGAGCTGGGGCAAGGTGTGAGAATAGAATGAAAACGTAAATCTATAAATCTACGACGTGTATAAACTCAATTGAACAACAACTTAAAGAATAAATAAAGATTATGCAACAGTGTGGTTAATGTCCACAGACAGCGTGCTTTATATGTGCGTTTATGGTTGTGTGTGTAGGTGTGTGTTTGTATGGTTGTGTGTGCGTGTGTGTGCATCCGTTGTATGCATCTCTGTACGTGTTGATATGTTCTACTTATTCGCATCCATGGGTAGGTTAGTGCAGGATGGGAGTGGTGCAGGTGGTGAGGTTGTACGATGGTCACACACTTGTGCCTTCAATTCGCAGAGCAGGATGGAGTGGTGCAGGAGATGAGGCTGTACACAAGAATGATACCATAAAATCATGTGCATTTCATTCGCAGAGCAGGATGGGAGTGGTGCAGGAGGTGAGGCTGTACGATGGTCACACACTTGTGCTTTCAATTCGCAGAGCAGGATGGAGTGGTGCAGGAAATGAGGCTGTACACAAGAATGAAAACCATAAAATCATGTGCATTTCATTCGCAGAGCAGGATGGGAGTGGTGCAGGAGGTGAGGCTGTACGATGGTCACACACGAGATTCTTGTGTCACACAAGACTCTTGTGTCAAGAGCCAGGAGGTGAGGCTGTCACAAGAATGAAAACAAACACATCCGCACCTGTGGTGTTAGCTGGTGTAGGATGGGGGTGGTGCAGGAGATGAGGTTGTGCAGCTGCTGGGTCCCAGGGTGCAGGCGGAGCTTGCCCAGGGCGTAACAGAGCATGGAGCAGTCTTGAGGGGCTAGGCCGTGTGTGTTCCTGTGGAAAAGTGTGTGTGGAAGCGTTGTGGGTGCAATATGAATGCGCCTGCAAGTTTGTGTGCGCGGAGCTTGCGCAGGGTGTAGCAGAGCATGGAGCAGTCTCGAGGGGCTAGGCCGTGTGTGTTCCTGTGGATAAGTGTGTGTGGAAGCGTTTGTGGGTGCAACGTGAATGCACCTGCAAGTTTGTGTGCGCGGAGCTTGCCCAGGGCGTAACAGAGCATGGAGCAGTCTTGAGGGGCTAGGCCGTGTGTGTTCTTGTTGAAAAGTGTGTGTGGAAGCGTTTGTGGGTGCAATGTGAATGCGCCTGCAAGTTTGTGTGCGTGGAGCTTGCGCAGGGCGATACAGAGCATGGAGCAGTCTTGAGGGGCTAGGCCGTGTGTGTTCCTGTGGATAAGTGTGTGTGGAAGCGTTTGTGGGTGCAATGTGAGTGCGCCTGCAAGATTGTGTGCGCGGAGCTTGCCCAGGGTGTAACAGAGCATGGAGCAGTCTTGAGGGGCTAGGCCGTGTGTGTTCTTGTTGAAAAGTGTGTGTGGAAGCGTTTGTGGGTGCAATGTAAGTGCGCCTGCAAGTTTGTGTGCGTAGAGCTTGCGCAGGGCATCACCAAGCATGATGGGGTTCTTGAGGGGCAAGACTGCATGTGTTCTTGTACGTATGTGTGTGTGTGTGCCTATGTGTGTGCACGTGAAGCCTACTCAGTGCATAGAACACAGTGTGGGGCAAGGCAGTGTGTGTTCCTGTGTATGCAATTACGTGTGCGCGTGTGTGTGTGTGTGCGCGTGTGCGTGTAAGGGTGTAAGGGTGTATGTGTGTGTGCATGTGTGCATGCATGTGAAGCCTACTCAGAGTAACACACACAGAACTGAGGAAGCCTCCGGGAGCTAGAATGTGTGTGTTGCTGTCTTTGTTGCAAACGTGAAGGCAAAAGAAAACTCAATTTAAAGGATATTACTCACAACCGGTGCACACGCACACATACACACATATGTACAGACACTTACACGCTTACACAAACACACACACACGCACACACATACAACACACAAGGAATATTCAGGAATACACAGCCTTCCTTGAATTGAAGGCAAACGAAGGAGAGCACACACACATGCACACACAAATACACAGAAAAGCGCTCATGACCCCAAACGCAACGCACCCATCTTGAAGCCAGCTCAATAAGAAACGCACATCACGGGGCTCTGGCTGTAGCATGAGCCGGGCATGGGCATAGAGCACCTGAGCACATGCGTACAGGCATGTGGCAGGTGACTGCTTGCATGGCTCTTGCTGCAGCCTGTTTTGGGCATGGGCATTTATGGGCACATGCGTGAGTTGGGCATGAGTTGGGCATAGAGCACCTGAGCACATGCGTAACAGGCAAGTGACAGGTGACTGCTTGCATGGCTCTTGCTGCAGCCTGTTTTGGGCATGGGCATTTATGGGCACATGCGTGAGTTGGGCATGAGTTGGGCATAGAGCACCTGAGCACATGCGTAACAGGCATGTGACAGGTGACTGCTTGCATGGCTCTTGCTGTAGCGGGTTTTGGGCATGGGCATTTATGGGCACATGCGTGAGTTGGGCATGAGTTGGGCATAGAGCACCTGAGCACATGCGTAACAGGCATGTGACAGGTGACTGCTTGCATGGCTCTTGCCGTAGCATGTTTTAGGCATGGGCTTTTATGGGCACATGCTTGAGTTGGGCATGAGTTGGGCATAGAGCGCTTGAGCACATGCGTAACAGGCATGTGACACGTGACTGCTTGCATGGCCCTTGCTGTAGCAAAAAGCAGGCATGGGCATAGAGCACCAGTGCACATAACATGCATGCGAGTGAAGCAATGTTTAGAGTGTTCAACACAATACTGCCCACCGTGCAGCTCAGAGGAAATTAGCAAGGGGGATTTAGGGAGGATGCAGCGAGCATAACAGCGACCTGCACGTGTCTAGCAATCTGCGCACACATATCATGCAAATTATTGGCACTTCCTTGTTTATTGACTCCGCAGAGAAAACGGGACAGCAGCAGCACCTTGCACATGCGTATGTGCTTTTTTTGATGCATTGTTTACAGGCACAAATTAAGTCCCGTGCGGTGTTTGGGGAGCTGAAGCCGTTCTGCTGCACGTCTATGGCAACTAATTGCCAAGTTCCACACATGGGTCATAGGTTTGATTGAAGATCTTCTCCATTGCTTCACTCCAATGTGTGTGTGTGTGTGTGTGCGTGTGTGTGTATGTATGTGTGTGCGTGTGTATGTGTGTGTGTGTGTCCAAGTTGCACACACAAATTCCACTAGCATTCCAAGCACACAGACTTCCACGCACCCCAAACCAAACACACCGCACACCCAAGCCCACACCCACCCACCCAAACACCCATCCACACACACACACACACACACACACACACCCAAACACCCATCCACACACACACCCACACCCTAACACCCATCCACACACCCATCCACACACACACCACACATTTAGCCTCACAATCACACACACACACTTCCACCCACCTGTGCTGCATCGCGAGGGGTCACACGCCTGAAGCGCGGGTGATCGCACATCGTGCGCGTCAACCGACGCAGCAGGCCCAGCACACGGGGCAAGAGGGTAGGAAAAGGGGAGGAGACGTGTGTGGGTGTGTGGGTGGAGGTGGAACTAGGTGGGCCAATATCATGTGGCAAGGGGGCCTGCTGCTGCTGCTGCTGCTGCTGCTCTTGCTGCTGCAGAACCTGTTGCTGTTGTTGCACTCGCTGCTTTGGCTGGCTCTCTGGATGCCTGTGCTGATCTGCATTGCTCTGAACTGCTGCTGCTGCTGCCGCTGCTGCATCTGCTGCTGCTCCTGGCACTACTCTAGTCCCTGCTTTGAACAGCGGTGTTGACTGCGGCAGTGCTGGTGCTGGTGCTGCTGGCGGTGGTAGTGCTGGTGCTCCTGCCGTCCTAAGCGTCCTAAGTGAGGAGGCTGCATCATCTGCTGCCAATGGGCGCTCGTACGTGGCCAACTTTGACAGCCCCCACGTCACGGTGGCATACTGGCGGGGGTAGAAGGAGGGGGCAGCAGAGGATACAAGGTCACACAGCGCGCTCAGCAGTTGTGTCACCAAGAGGGAGGGGTCGTTGGCATACAGCAGGGCGCTGGTGGTAGTAGTTGTGACGGTGGTGGTGGTGGCAGTGGTGCTGCTGGTGCCATGGCTGCCAGGATCAGAGAGCTGGTGGCCTGTTTCATTATGGTGAGGAAGACCACCCAAGGACGGGCCTTGCGTGCGTGCTCGCTCACGTGCCGCCCCTTGCTGCTCCTCCCTCACAGTCATGTGCTTGCAGAGGTCGCTGCTGGCCCAGCACTTTGCGCTGGTGGCCACGAGGGTGGAAACATTGACAGCATCCATGTCCTGCACACACACATGCAAACACACAGGCATCGCACGTGTTTGAGGAAGCACGTGCATTTGACCACACGAGCCTGTACAGCCTTAGCAAACTTCAGAGAAGTGTGTACATGCATGTTTCACACGCGTACGGAATTGCATACGTGCTGACACACACACATACACGTACATACACACACACACGCACACACACACACACACACACACACACACACACACACACACGCACAACCAAAAAAGACACACACACACAAACACACCTGGTTGGAGGAGCCCCTTTCCAACAACCAGTGCTGGTGGCTCACAGCAATGCTGTGAACCTCTGCCAAGCTGCGGCACGCTGTGATCCGCCTGTTCAACCCTCCCGTGTCCTTCTGCTCACTCTCGTGTCTGCACTGCTGCCGCTCAGCTGCCTGCGGCTTTTTCCTGTGCTTTCCTTGGGCCTCTTGCGGGTCATGAGCGAAGTCTGTGTTTGTGGACTGGCGCGCTTGTAGCCGTAGCACGCGCACTTTCCTTTGCTGTAGCACCGCCCTGGACAGGCCACCGCAAATGAGGAAGCGCCCCTGACTTGTCACTGCCTTCAGGCATTGTGAACTAGGGGTGACACGCAGCCCACGTGCAATGCAGGTTACACGCTGCAAATTGCTAGACATATGCCCTCACACCTTATTTATAATCATTTTACGTAACCAAAATTAACATCGAAAATGTCATCAAAACTGATAGTGCTCTCCCCTCCGCACCAACTGCCAAAAGAGGCAGCCACAATGAACACCCTGTTTGCATCTGGACTGCAGTGCTACCATGTCAGGAAGCCAGACAGCTCTTGTCAGTCAGTTCGCCAGCTGCTTGCAGACGTGCACCCGCAGTATCACCCACGCATCCGCTTACATCAGTACCATCAGCTGGCACAGGAGTTTGAAGTAGGGGTGAGGAGTCCACGACAGGACACCATCATGTGGGCAACTTTTGATCGGGTCACTGAAACGCAAGCAAGCACCCTTCACACACACGTACTCACACACACACACACACACACACACACACACACACACACACACACATACACACACATACGTTTGACACGCGCATATTCACCCACTTACACTCGTACAATAACATACCTGCACACTCAGTCACATACGCACACATACACACAAACTCTTTTACTCTCACACATATATGCACAAGTTTCAGCTTGCACGAACACAACACAAACACGCATACACACACGACACACACACGCTTATGTATACACACGCTTATGAAAGCACACGCTTCTGTTCACACACTTATGTATACATATACACGGCACACACGTTCATGCCTACACAAAAATGTCCACACCTTGTCCCAAAACAGGGCATCCATTACCCAACCAAAGTTCTTCCCCCGCTACCACTGCAACCATACACGTTAGCATCACCAGGAGAGGTGGAGCCGCTCCAAGGTGAGCGATCTAGCTAGCCAAATCTCAGGATTTTGCTGCTGGTAAACATCAAAAAAGTTTGCCCACCTCTGCTCTCTAAGTTCCTCTCTAATATCCAATACACATCCAGGCCACGGCCATCAAGGGGAGGGAGTGGATGCTCAAGCAAACACCCAAGCACCCCACAAACACAGGTAGGGCAGACCAGCTTGTGCACAGGCAGCAGCTTTGTTCATGCCTTAGGTAGGGGACAATCCCCTAGATCAAGATCAAGCCACCCCATGACGTAGCTCTCACCCCCGTGCTCGCACCAGATGATGGCCCCCATCAGAAAATACACGTATGTGTCGTTTTGTGCTGACAGCCATGTTTGGTCGTGATGTTACTGTGCACAAATGTATGGGTCACCCCTTACTAATCCACCTGTTTCAAACGAGGTGTGCTATTTCATCTGCAATTTGTGCCGCTAACCCCCCATGCGTGCGTTTCCCCCCTTATTGTGCGTCACCCCCCATACGTGCGTGCAGGCGCACCACAGCTGTGTTACTCCATATTGTGCGTTGCCCCCCATACGTGCGTGCAGGCGCACCATATAGTTGTGTTACCCCATATTGGGCGCTACCCCCTACCCCTCATACGTGCGTGCAGGCGTACCATATAGTTGTGTTACTCCATATTGTGCGTTGCCCCCCATACGTACGTGCAGGCGCACCTTGGTTCAGTCCACCTCCCTTCACAGCTTAGATGACTTGCAAGGAGGCAAAGCACGCTACGGGGCCCTAGACTATGCATTCCTAAGCCCCATTTTCAATTCTATTTCCAAAAAGGTCTGTGCGTGTGCGTGCGTGTGTGATGTGTGATGTCTGTGTATGTGGGAGTCTGTACGTGCGAATGCGCACGCGTGTGTATGTGATAGTGTGTGTGTGGGTATGCAAGTTAAAATGAAATTTTTAGGTATTAGGTAATACAGAGAGGCTCAGTCAGAAGAACGACCCAGCTTTTGTCTTCTTTGTTAACTTTCTTTCCTTAGCGGGTATGCAGGAGGCGCCAAAAAATCTCCGACAGGCAGGTGTAATCTTGGGCCTCCCGAAATCCCCCTCCCCCCCCCAACCCCCTTTCCTGACCCCCTACATAAACAAAAAGGTGTCGTCCTGCTCTTTGTTGAAGTGAGCATACTAATTCCAGCAGGACTATAAAGTAAAATTTGATTTGCGCACGCTCTAGGGCTGACTACCTGTTTAGTACACAATTTCAGCTGAAACCTTTGTCAATGCACTCTCTAGCTTCATTTATGCATGTCGTACTTCACGCAACACGAAACCTGCAGGATTGGCCAGAAACGTGTATATATACTCCGTGTATGACCGTATATTTGGTGAATTCTTTGCCAAAAATACCGTATATACACCGTATATATATTATACATGGTTCTGGTCATCCCTAGATACCTGCAAATTAGGGGACTAGATACCGTCCTGCATCCCTAGATACCTGCAAATTAGGGGACTAGATACCATATATATATATATACATATATATAATATAAATATATATTCATGGTTCTGGTCAACCCTAGATACCTGCAAATTAGGGGACCATTTTTGGTCATGTGCTTAAACACACCCCCACGGCCTACCGAGTGGCATTCATGCAATTTTGTGACCAGGCACCCAGACCCTTTAAACTAAATTTTCCATTTCCCCAATGACGGTGTCAATCTACAGGCTTGAGCTCAGGGTTCGATGGTAAATTTAGGATTATAAGAACCTGCCAACTGCCCCAGGAAATCTCTGGAGCATCCCAAAGTTCTTCTTATGCAACACTGCAACCTCTATCAGTGCTTTTATTCACCTAAATCAGAGCGCCAGCCAGCCCTTTTAGATGTTCTTGATATTCACCTAGATCAGAGCGCCGGCCAGCCTCTTCAACTTACTTTAATTCTCGGATTCATCAAAAGAGTTAAAGACTTAGAAAATAGGCTGGCCGACGCTTTAATTCAATTGAACTAAAGCACTGGCCCCCCCGCCCCTCCATCTCCCCCCCTCCAGTGACTCCCTCAGAATCGACCGATGTATAATGTATACCGTACAGAGAATTAATCATTGTATTTAACGCGTATTGAACAAATCAGGTTGATAGAAGTTGTAGCATAATGTTAATCCTTTTGTTACAATAAAGCAACACGGCGTCCTTTTATTGAATGCAAAATGCACCCTGAACTGTTTTGGACGCGGTCCCGCAGTAGTCAATAAGCTGCGAGACGTATTGACGGTCTTAAATGATCTTGCAACCACGCAGGGATATGCTGCAGCAAAGTTTGACCCGGTACAGCTGAGGACATTGTTGCAAGAACACGGGAAGCAGCTTCCTGTCATTGCGTTGGGCGGCATCACGGCCGACACCTGCCTCCAAGCACTGGAAATGGGCTTTCAGGTGTGCTTGTGTGCGTGTGTGCGTGTGATTGTGTGTATATGTGTGTGCACGCCTTGAATTACTACTCGCCATGCAATTTCCCTCAATCTTGGTTTGATCGTCCACTTCTTCAGCAGGCAGGTGGCATAATCGTTTTTAGACAGCACAGATGTCCATCCCCTGATCTTCTTGACAAACGTAACATTTGATCAACCGCGTGTAGGGCGTGGCTGTGCTTGGAACTATTTGGGAGGCAGCCGATCCGGTGGCTGTCATGGAGCTGCTAATGCGACGGCTGGAAGAGGAATGACATTGCGGGAAATTAAGTTGGACTTTCAGTTGGGATTTTCAACATTTATGGTTAACTTCTGAATTTGCAGACTTGCTGGAACGTGCGTGGAAACCGAGTGTAATGAACAACAGGCATGCGTGCCTAAAGATCCGTCAAAACTCAATGTGTTGAATGCAAAGATTTAACTGTGACGTAGAATCCGACTGCATTCCACATATAGTTTCGCATTTTCTTTCGATCATAACAAAATTATTTACAAAAATATCTAGCTTGTTCAATTAGGATTTTAGCCTCGATTTCTGCTCTGTGGTCTACTGCTCCGCAAGAATGCCCCAGACCGTCAGGGTTGCTCTGGCGAGCGTCCTGGTACTTGCATTTGTGAGTCTGCTGGTTTGCGACCGATCAGGAAATCCTGCTGCTTTGCATGGGCACCAAATTTGGTGCATTCCACACCTCACATCGTACAAGCACATCTCACACATACCTTGCTTTAGACACGCATGTGTGATTCCCCCAAGGCATGACCTGCAAGTGTGTGAGAAACCTCGTTGGTGTGCATTCCCAGCTCGACGAGTGTTCACTGTGCAAGCAGTTGTGTTCTCATACTAGGAATGCAACTTTCTTCTTGTATCCCATTGCTTGCCACAAATTCACTTGGTGTCCAATGTGTTGTTGCGGGCTTAGACTTTAGAACTCAGACAGCATGGTTAAAAGCCTTGTCTGCGTATTCTTGTGTGCTTGTATACTACGTGTTTGCTCCCTGTACAGCCAACAACTGTGCACACGTCTCTGTTGTTATAGCACTCCAACAATGCCAGCACGCTGTCTGAGGACGCGCTCTCTCTCTCTCTCTCGAATCTGGTCACAGGCAAACCTAGGTGCTCTTTCAGAGACCACGGTAAACGTGTGCATCCCCCTTCCGGATCCTGCGGAAGGGTCTGCACCTGACGTGAAGGGGGAATGTGAGAAAGCCCTAAATGCCAACGAGCTTACAGCTAATGATGACGACGTGAGATTTGTATGTAACTATAGAGGGTCCGAGGAGGTGTGCATAAGCAGCATAGCTGCAGAGCAGGATGACTTTGGAACTTTTGGAGGTAAGCACACACGTGTACACAAACACACATGCAAAATAGAATGAACACTACTGTGCAGAGTGCGAAAAGTGGCTATGGATGCAAGTGCCTCATTCTTTAAAGGATATGAAAGGTGCCTAAGTGGAAACAAACCACTGCAACTGATTTGGTCATTTTGGCCTAGTGCTCCCCACATGGCCAGGAAGGTTAACATTTATGCTTGTGCACGTGTGTGCATAAGTACATACATACACGCACACACAGTACACAAACGCATGCATACACACACATGTACAAATATGCACGTACGTGCATTCACAATTACACACACGCACATACACACATACACACACGCACACCCACACACACACACACACGCGCACACCCATACACACGCACACACACGTGAACACACACGTGAACACACCCACACACACACACACACACACACACAAACACACACACAAACACACACACACACACACACACATGCACACACAGGAGATCAGCTTTACCGTGCATACAAAGACCACGGGCTGCTGGCATTCGTTGCTGAGAAGTACTCGAGTGAGGGGAGTGAGATCAACTCGTATTACTCAGTGGCGGTCGTGAAGGCCAGCCAGTGCAAGGCCAACGGCGGCGACCTGTCCACCCTTAAGGACTTGAAGGTGTTTGTGTGTGTGTGTCTATGTGTGTGTGTCTGTGTGTATGTGTGTGTGTGAGTCTGTCACGTAAGTTGGAGAAAGCAGCACATGATGCTTGCCTTCACCGTGGATTGTGCAAACTGGCTCAAAGGAGGCCCTGTCTGCACAGTTTAAGAGCTGTGAACTGCTTGCCTATAACTGTGAGTGTGATGGCGTTTCTAGTCTGGCGTGTCTAGAGTCTGGCGAGGCTCAAGTATGGTGAGAGGAGTTTGCAGTGCTGTTTCCTTGCAGCTTTCAAGACTGTCATGCCCAGCGTCAGATACTGTTGTGAGCGCTCTCAAAAGGAACGCTAGGAGTGTCAAGAATGAAAAGCAGTGACTTTTGAGTCGCAAAGTTGCTAGTTTTTGATTGTCAAGAATGGAAAGCAGTGACTTTTGAGTCGCAAAGTTGCAAGTATTTGAGTGTCAAAAATGGAAAGCAGTGACTTTTGAGCACAATCAACACTTAAACGCTGGGCGCAACAGTCTTGAAAGTTGCAAGCAAACAGCACTGCAAACTTCTCTCACCACGCATGAGCCTCACCTTAGTGACTCTATAATGTAACGAGGGTACGAGGCATACTCTTATTCGCTCTGTGAATCCGAGCATAGGTCCAGTTGACCTCACCACAAGGCACGTACCTAAAGCACTGAAATTTTCCTGGGAAATTAACACCTGCGTCGTTGACCTCACCACAAGGCACGTACTGACAGTCTTGATGCTCTCAGTTCCTGACAAAATCACACCTGGCAGTTCCCTACATTACTGAAGCGGCTCAGTTCTTAAACAAATCAACACCTGCGTCGTCGACCTCACCACAAGGCAGTTCCCTACATTACTGAAGCGGCTCAGTT
>Ga0307968_1003765_pt1 | contig 12541 bp, 9 predicted proteins | sample OrgLakmetagen650_FD_201834 | JGI IMG/M metagenome (GOLD analysis project Ga0307968, IMG submission 201834) | Saline water microbial communities from Organic Lake, Antarctica - #650 | ecosystem: Environmental > Aquatic > Non-marine Saline and Alkaline > Saline | place: Antarctica: Organic Lake... | reverse complement strand
TTAGGGGGGTCTACCCCAAAAATAGGGCATGACGTCCAGAATTGTTTTTTGGCGCCTCCTGAGGGATTCATGGATAATGGCCCTAGTGGATTAAATTTTGCTTTAAAAGGGGTAAAGTTAGAGGCAAAAAAAGTACGTAGCACAGGTCGTCAGATTTGGGGCCTTTAGGGAAGGATGCTTCCCTTAATGTTAAATCCCCACCTACAATATAAAACTGAGGTGTCTGGTGTTTATATCGTATGTTCAATTTTGAGGGCCAGACCCATCAGACGAAGCACTTTTAAAGTCAAAATGTGTAACACAAAACAACAACCATCCAGTTCTATGTCAGTAGTGTTCACACTATGTGCATTCTTTTCGATTTTGCTTGGGTTTAGGCCCCTATTTAAGCCCCTTAATGCCAAAGCCCAGGTATTTGACTTGAGCGAAATGTTTGTGCTAAGATCTGGTTAGCTGTAAAACTCCCTTGCCATTTAAGACAATTCGCCCGACACCTTCATGGCTTGCAATTTGTTGAGCAAATGTCGATCTGGGTTCTGTTTGCTTATGTTTTGAAATAGACGGCATGCAATGACAAATCGCTGGTGAGCATGATCATCAAGTCAACCTGAAAGATGAGGGGGGTGATTTCCACTGCCTGCGCAATGGTGCTACCGCTGATGAGCCGAGCAAGAAGAACCAGCACCTGAAAGCTCCTCAACGCCAAAACTTCAAAAAAGCCATTTGATGCGGATCAGGGGGGCTGTAAGAAAATGCACCCATACCCACACCTTGGCTGCCAGTGTCGTGTTTAGATGAAGGAAGAAGCAGTTTGGCTAATTACAACGTTCAAGCCAGGATGTCTTGCTCAATAAAAGCGAGGTAACATATCATAACGCTCCTCTTTCTCTTTCTTTACTCACGCACGGGCCGTACCGTAAAAAAGAAAATGGCTCCGCTGTAAGCAGAGCTAGGAACCATTGTCAGTGCCCTTAGACATATGCCCAGATGCTGGCCTTTTCCTGGGCATTCCCAGCGGTTTTGATCACCTTTCTTGCTGCAAAAATTATACAGCCGTAAATAAGACTTAGTATACATGCATCCTGTCGAATTTTTAAGTGTTTAGGAACACTTGACTTCACTTCTTCGGCGCCAAACGCAATAGCGATTACTCAGAGCAATAGAAGACTAATTATAATGTTAATCTGCCAAGTTACTATGTGCGCAGGAACTGGTGAACTCTCTTCTCCGGGCACTTCACCAGCGCCAAACGCAACAGCGATTACACAGACCAATAGAAGACTAATTATACTTTCATTCTGCCAGAACCAAAATCGCAGAAACGCAACTCAAACCGCAATCGGGCTCCGTTGGTACTCCAAAGTCTCTTATACTTTCTCGCAATTAACTCTGCTTTTGTTTACTTTGATATTTACACTTTGGGGTGAAGTACGACACCAGATTCGACATCAACTTCCGAATTCCACAATTTTTATTCGACCATTAATTCAGAAACTAGCTCGAACCCTTAAGTGCTCCTTGTAGCCCGTTTCCAACCCCTGTCCAAAACCCAAACAGATGGGAACCTGAATCCTTCGGACAATAATTCCAATATACTGCAAATCGTCCTGCACTTATCGTTACATCGTTACATTGCAGATTGATGCCAACGAGCTCAGTGACGACTTGGAAGACTGCTCAGACAAAGACCGGAAGACTTTAGCAGACTGGGTGAGTTAGCAGAGCGAGTGAGGTAGCAGGCTGTGTGAGTTCAACGGATTGGGATTCACATTTGCCTTTTTCGCTGCGTCATATGGAAAATGATTCAAGTGCTGCCATTTCAGGGTTACCCTAAGAAACATAAATGTATTGTTGTGGGGTCTGCATCATCCATGGAGGCATTTAGGTGCAGTGTGCAGAAGCTACAATACACACTTTTCCTGTGTACACTTTCAGGTAAAAAAATTTGCTGCGAAATACCCCATCGTCGGGACGCTTGGTAACTAGTGGGTACACGTCGCTCAGTATGTGTTATTATACAAACTTTGTGTGTTCATGGGCTAGAGCAGGACTCACGATTGCTACGTAGAAATAAAACCCTTGAATTTGTAATTTTGTTTTCTTTTCTCGGGCTGGTGCGAGCATTTTTTTTTGTAAATGCTGCTTCGTCCTTGCTGCCTGGAGCGTTACCAAGTAAGTGGCATTGTTTTGCTTTGATTAACTGATGATTTTTAAATTGTATCGTCTTCAGACGTAAGCCCATCACAACTGACTTGATGCACAAATGGGAGAGCTACTACACACCTGATTAAAATTGAAAACTGTGTAATCACTTTTCCTCTTCTTCAAGCAGAAAAGGCACGAAAACAGCACAAGCTGCTAATGCCTCACTTTCTTGGACACCGCAAAACCCTCCACACCATCCTACAAGGAGCAACAGGCACCTATTACAGCAGCCACACACGGAACCAACTCACAGCCTTGCAGTTACTGGTCTACATGCCACAGCACTCATGAAATAATTAAGCCTGCACGCATCAAATCCGCAACAAAACTATACAGATAAGAGGAGACTTGGACACAACCTCCAAATATATCTGAGCAATACTCCTGGTGGTGTGCAGGCTTCTGCCTCTCAACCAACTGAAATCTAGCCACTGAAAATTCTCCCCTTTTTTTATTATCTAGGTGGGAAGTTGTGTGGCTCTGCACCCACTGGGTGGTGCAGGACAAACAACAAAAACATCTTTCCCTAATCCACGTCCGTGGTGTTAACACTACCTGCGTTCCTTTTTCTTTTCTAGTTTCACCTCAGATTGCCCCCTCTGATATTTTATTCTGGCTGGCAGTGTCCAGCAAATCATTGATCTCAGTGGTCTAACTTAAGGTCGAGCCCCATTGTCCGACATTCACCAATGCATAGTGTTATTCCCATGCCTTTCGTTGCGAGACTCTCGCAATATCTACATAACTTATATGCTGTAAGACTTTTCGTCAGATATTTTTGTCTGACGAGTCCTGAATTGTCTTGCTTTCACCTCGTCGGACGCTCGGAGCAGATTAAGCTAGCTGTAGATTAAATAAGATGGAGCATGCGCGCGAGCTTGTAACGGTTGAGAGTGCTGCTGGAACTCATAGAGTAGCCATGGTGGGTGGATATGTTTAATCAAGGACATGCAACTCCAAACTGACTTGGAGCGCCTAGCCAATATCATTAGTAACGGAGCCTTTCCTCCCCTGCCTCTGCACTAAATTAACAGATCTCCGTGCACAAGCAGAACAGCTCTCCCTCTACTCACAAACTTGTTCAGGGGGGTTTGCGTGCAGAAGCAACCATAGCCAGCAGAAATTATAGAGAAGCAAAATAGTCATTCGTAATGTGTTTTGCATCGTCCTAATCTGAGAGAGGCTTCTCGGTCAGTGTGTTTTCTGTAATGGGTGCTCGTTACTCTGACCAACACCACAGGTGTTTCACCTTGTCAGATCAAATTTCGGTCACTGCAAAGTATAAGACTCAGCACATCTACTGATTGATAAATGGTGCGCCTTCGGACCAAGAAAGGCCTCCAAGGTGGAAAAACCATCCAGCAGAGAAGTGAGTTCTTTGCATCGCTGGTCCCTAATGCTTCTACCAGTTCTCTGGCTCATGCCCTTGCGCTCTTTGCACACATGCATGTATGTGTCTACTACTCTGAGTCTACTCAGCTTTGCGTGGCTGCCACACTGCTGCTCCTTTCCGGAGCTGGGACCCATGACTCAGACGGACCTCTCGGCCTCAGTGTGGTTACACATTAACATCGCGAACGAACAAATAGAATCGGAGACCTTACACAGCACAGGGTCTCTTGAGGATCCCCTCCAATGGTACTTCTTAGAGTTCACATGTTGTCAATTGATTACCAAAACTATCAAATCCAGAAGATTAAGGTTATCAATAAGACTGGCCATCCAGCTTAATGAACAAGACATAAAGAAACTCTCAACTGTCAACCAATTTAACTGCTCCGTCACACGATTCGTAGCTGCCAACGATTGGGCGTGACAACCTGCTTGTCCTTTCAGATTGGCCAATGAAAACTTTCCTTTATTTATAAAAGAAAAGGAGGCACTTGAAACCGAGTGCTGTAAGTCCCTTCATTATCAAACAAAATTGTCATTTTCTGCGCTCGACAGCTGATTACAAACCAACATCCCCATCCATCATATAGTTGTGGTGATACACGTAGTAGTGCAGGCAGCTTCGAGCTTCACTTAATTATTACAAGCAGTAGACAATGGCGCAATACTTGCTTGCTTGTCCGCCCCCCCTCTACCCTGCCAAACATTGCTCAGCAGTACCTGCATACTGCAGTTTATTGTACAGCTTAACTTGCTGGCTAGCCCTGCGCCCCCCCGCCCCCCCCCTTCACCCCACCAAAAATGCAATTGCTCAGCGCGCACATTTTGCCCCCACAGCAAGGCTTGTCAACTACCGATTTATTGCTGTGAATTGTCGATCAACTTACCTTGCAAATTGTTGCCATTTCGGAGCCGAGAAATTACCTTTGCACGAAAATACAAACATGCGTATAATTGTCAAGAACAAAACGGACATGCGGACGCGCGAGACGACGCCATATACCTACTTTATTCCCACTTTTGCTTTAATCCTTACCTTAAAAATAATTACCTTCTAATCCGCCTACATCAATCAAGCAACAACCATGGGTGAGTTTGGCATTTGCCGCATGGCGCCTCTCCCGCCTTCAATTTTCCCAGCTCTCTCATTCGCTCCTTTTCTGTTACTCCTTGTACTGCAGCCTCCGAACGGTCCTATATCATGAGTGAGTCCCAATGTGTTTCAATGAACGCCCTTCCACTTTGTTTTTGGCTTCTTCTGCACACTTACTGACACCCAGACATCCTCCTCCTGCCTCCCCAGTCAAGCCCGATGGTGTCCAGGTGAGGGTGGCTCATGCATGGTGTCAGTGGAGGCCATCACTGCATAGCACACAGCTGCGGCTGCACCTCATCCCCATGCATGCGTGACTGTTTTCTTATCCTGCTCTACCTACAGAGGAACCTGGTGGGTGAGATCATCAGCCGTTTTGAGAAGAAGGGCTTCAAGGTGGTGGGCCTCAGAATGGTGAGTGGCACATTCAGAAGCTGCATTACCAGTGCGAAGCACCCACACGCTTTAAACAACTGCCCTCCTTTTCCTGTTAATTCTCTGCAGGTCACCGTTGATAAGGGCTTGGCAGGTGAGCAGGAGTTGATGGAGCAAGCCGCGTTGACACGCTCAGCACAATTATTCCGTCCTTGCTCCCCTCATGCATGTTTTTTTTTACAAAACATACGTAGCACATACGTAGCACACACACACTTTTACACAATCACATACACACAAACACACACACATACAGACAAACGCACACACAAACACACAAACACAAACACACACTCGTGCTTATGTGTACACAGAGAGGCATTACGCTGACTTGAGCGCCAAGCCCTTCTTCGGCAGCCTTGTGGAGTACATCTGCAGCGGCCCAGTCGTCGCCATGGTATGCATAATTGTTTTGGCAGGAAACCCTCAAAACCACCAGTGACTGTGGTGCATGACCACTGCTATTTGACTAAGAACTATCACAGGGGACATTTGGCAATGACCTGGCGCAACATCTGAAAGTGTTACAAAGTTTGACTACCATGTACACACCCACATGCACACACGCATACACACACACATACGCACAGGTCTGGGAGGGCCGTGGTGTGGTAGCCACCGGCCGCAAGATCATCGGTGCCACCAACCCTGCTGCTTCTGAGCCAGGCACCATCCGTGGCGACTTTGCCATTGAGATCGGACGCAACATCATCCACGGATCTGACGCAACTGAGAGCGCTGCCAAGGAGATTGCCTTGTGGTGCGTGTTCTGCGTGCTTGTGGGTGGCCCACAGTTGTTGAATTTTGAAGGGGGATGCAGTGAAAAGTTATTGCACCCTCTTATACCCAGCAACAGAGATGATAGCACGGTCGTACATCGCATAAGCGTACACCCGCACATGGGATCTCTCTCTCCCTCTCTCTCCCTCTCTCTCTCTCTCTCTCTCTCTCTCTCACTCACTCTCTCTCTCTCTCTCTCTCTCACTCTCACTCTCACTCTCACTCTCACTCTCTCACTCTCTCTCTCTCTCTCTCTCTCTCTCTCACTCTCTCACTCTCTCACTCACACACACACATACATGTACACAATCATACGCACAAGTGCATTGTGCGCTCTCTCTTCATGTAAATAAAAGCTCCGCTTCCTTGCTCGTGTTGCCTAAGCTTTTTAGCAAGCTGCCTAATTTCCCTTCCCACAAAACACTTTTTTGGTGCAACCGCCAAGGCTGCCTCCGCTTTGATGGAGCTTGTTGCTGCCGCAGCCCACTAACTGTAGCTGCCTGCATTTTATCATCACTACAGAAGGCATTTCCTCTGAAGCTCAACCATGACACTTAGCTTGTGCTTGTGCTGCAGGTTCCCTGATGGTGTGAACGAGTGGATGCCCGCCATGCGCCCCTGGCTGTACGAGTAAACTGCTCAAGAGCATTCTTGGCAGTGTAGCAGTGACACCTTGTAGTTATGCAGTGTAACACAGCCTCCCTAAACAGTAGAACTCCTGCACAACACCCCTTTAAAGGGTAAATCAGCATCGAACTAACACGGTTGCAGTTGTAAGCCATTTTCAGACAGGGCGATATATCCGCTTCAAATGCATTTCAATTGAGCCAGGGTTTTTCTTACAGGTAAGGTAAGGTTACATTGCTATATATGCCTTAGGGGCATCTGAGCGGATGATTGGAAAAAGCCTGTAACCACACCTAGCTAAACAAAAGGGGAAGCTAGAGAAAGAGACGGAAAAAAAAGTCTAGTTTTCTGACAGGGGACATGCTGTACGTACATATTGAAGAAGACACGAACCAGGTACATACAGATTGCAAGAGGAAAAGAAAGCACAGATAGCCCAGGAGCAGGAAGCTGCCTGGCTGAAGTGCTTGAAACATAGGTCAACAACCAACCAAGGATTTATCTGTGGCTGGCCAAGACCAGTCAGCAGCCGATCAGCCAAACAAACTGGCTGAAGCTCACCCCCCATTGTAACCATTGTAACATAGCAGGGGAACAAATTATTACGGAAGGCAAGGTTACAGAATGTTTACAGATAAAGCCATCAGTCAAAATGTGTGACTGCTAGGTAAGGTTACTATTGTTATTAACGCCTCTTGGTCATCTGAGCGGAAACTAACAAAAAGTCCACATAAAAGAAAATGAGAAAGGTGAACAAATCATTACAGAAGCTAAGCCAGAAAACAGACAACACCGGCTGCAATTCACTTGGCACCAAAAATGTGGAATCAGGATAATTTATCTGTACATTGTACAGCTAGGGCCTTTCATGTTTGATTGCCGCAAGCGCTTACTGGCTGGATACACACACGGCAGGTCCAAGAACTGGAAATGATTAGGTAGCAAAACCCTTGACAACAATTGAATACGCGCACCTACTTACAAAAGAACAACCTCATTTTGGCAAAAACGACTAGATACAAAACTACTCTGTTGATACTCCAACCCCTTTAAAAATCAATCCTGCTAGATACTCTCTGGCCAAGGTCACGAGCATATGGCATAGTCATACCATTGTGTGAGGAAAAACCATCAGCTCTTCCAGGAATCATTCTTCCAAACCACCCTGCAAAGCACGTTCATGTCAATTAGAGTTTAGGTAACGAGCTTTTCGCCGTGGAGATGTTGCGTTCTTAATAACAGGTGAAGAATGTCATGCATCCAGCTGTCGATCAGCCAAACAACCTGGCTGAAGGTCACTCCGTATTGTAACCATTTTGAGGAGTGACGGCGAGAGCAAAGCTGCGAACCTATAGAGAGTGAAGTGTAGCAACTTTACTGGATAATAGACTACTAAGCGGGCAGTGAGAAGCACTTCCCATATCATTCAAGGAAAAAGGAGCCTAGTTGTTTTTCCATTTTTCTTTGGCGAGGCTCTGGCTGGTGCAAGCACTAGCTAGCTGTGAATCCTTCCTTAGCGCTTGGCAGGTCTTCATTTGCAATATTCACTGACCTCTGCAGACAGCTTGAATTTGCCAACGATGACGTCAACCATTTCCTTAAAGTGTCCGTCCGTCTCATCCAGAACCTGAGAAGGTTGAGGGACAGTGCGTGCTGCAGTCTCTTTTGGCGCTTGTTTTTGCAAAGTGAGCGCATTTGTGCAGTGGTCAATGCCTAGAGCAGTGATCCCTTAATATGCCACACAAGTAAGAAAGTTTTCCTTTTTGAAAGAAAAAAGAACGCAGGTAGGGAAGAAGCCAAGTGTAAACGACTCACCGCAAATTGGATCTCTCCTCGCATTGACCCTGTCTTGCAGTTCAAAGGACAGCCACTGCAACAAGGCAAGGTGGCATGCATGACCTTTGGTTTAATCATTAAGCTGGTGATAGTCATGTGTGGACTGATCCATGAGAGACACACGTTTTCCATACAAGAATGATTACAGAGATGTAAGTCTGGGAGTTCCTTAATTTATAATGGCTAACAACTGAATGTTGGGGGTGAGGGGCTTTTAGGTGCTGGCATTGAAGGTCTCCTTATCCACACAATGTATTAGCAATTAGCACATTTTCTTTTCTTCTTTTCTTTTTTATGTGCAAATCAGGGGGCGACGGAAAATGAAGCGCCGGTATTTCCCTCTCTTATAGCAGGAGTTGATACCACCATCCCATCCCAGCGTCTGAGTGCACGGTCTGAGCTCATATTGCCAGGTAAACTCACACTGGTGTGCTTCATTGAAGCAGCCGGACATTCACCATGAACACCCGAACCCCACGCGTGTGAGAGCATTTGCTTAGGCCAAAGATCTGCCAAGCTATCCCTGGCGTTTGGACATGAGCAGTGCCAAGCTGAAATGCCTTGGTGCTGCAGTTTTAGAGAGCCTGGAACACCCCGCTACTCGTTTCTGGACCGCGCTATGCTTTCCCATTTTTTGCTTTTTTGCTTGGACCTAATTAGTTTTTGGTCACGCCAAAAGTATCAGAGTGGCTCTGCATTTTCCCTTGTGCAGGCCATTTCCATTTAAACCCTCTAATTCAAGCCCCATCCAGTTTAGTCCTGTCTTGCTTTCTATGAGTATCTAAACAAGCACTTATCACTTGCATGACATATATTATATATCATATATTCAACAATTGCGACTGCGGTCAACTACCTGCAGCCCCTTTCAAGCATTGATGACACACACAATTGGTCAAAACTGTGTGTGTGTCACCTACACATCTTAACCAACTACACCATCCACAAATGTGTGTGTTGAGGTTCCCTGCCAATAATACGGTATGCAAACTGGCAAACCCGATTTCACAGCCAATCTTTGTCCCTGTAGAGGTGAAGCAGAGCAGCATATAAACAGGTGGAGGACAGGTTCAAGTATCTCTGGCAACATTTGACGCACCTTTGGTACTCAAAGCTGTTGCCGGGGACGAGCACTGGTTGCTGACCCACACAGCCAGGTCCTCGCACCTCCTCTTGCTTGCCCTCTCCGTCCACTATCACCCTGCACGGTTGTAGGGTCGACCAGAACCAAATAGGCAGTGTGTGCACGGTATCTGTTGGCAGGGAAAACATTAACTTGCAATCAAAATGGCGTACATGTGCAAGGCCGTGGCCGGTGTGTGTCCCCTTCCCCGGAAAACGGCGGATATAAAAACCCACACAGTCAGCGTTACAATTGAGCGGGAGGACACACAAGGACAGTTAGAGAGGGGAAGGGTAGATCTCGGATTGAAAGTCTACAGGCTACAGTTACGGACAGCACAAAGCGAGAACGGGTGGAGAGAAAAAAGGTAGACCTCAGCTTGGGAGTCTACAGGTAGGGCACAAAGCAAAGACACGTGAAAGGAAATGTACGGCATTGAGCAGGGGAGGAATCACAAGGATGCTTGTGGGACACAAGTAAGGACGTGCAAGGAGAGAGCTTATTCAGGGCAATCAGAAGAATGCACAACAAGAGGTCTGGAGGTTGAATATAATGAGAGGAGGCCTTTTTTGTCAAACTGCTGAAGAGGGAATGGGGACACACAGAAGATGTGTAGGAGAGAGTACACAATAAGGGGGGGGGGGAGGATGAGTTAACAAAGCCGCCTTCTTGCAACTGTTTCTCTGTGGTATTGACAGCCCCACATCACACGTCTGCACATCTGATGTGTATAAGTGCCACACAAAATCCAAACATCGTGTATCAAGTTTCTAGGCAGACCTCAGCAATATCACAACTCACACATACATACATGATTCTGGGCAGTATCTCAGCCAGACCTTTCGGCTGTCTCAAATACAACTTGATCCATAGCAACATCACCAATAGTATGTAGGCATCATAGCATATGTATGTCACATGCAACATCAGTGACTAGTGTACATCATAACGGTCTTGAAAACAAACTAAACTCGGGGCCCCCACGTACCAGTGTCTATTCCGCAGCATCACCACTTTGTCACTTTCATTGCTGATCTGCATGTGGTACCTGGCAATTGCAAGGCAACACAATTTGTGAAAAAAGAGCAAAATCGAATAAGAAAAACTGCCGGCGGAAAGTGACCTAGCTTAAAATATACACTATTACACGTACCTATATGATGTGGCAGCATGGCAAAGCAGGTGCAGCAGCAGTTCAGACTGGAAAGAAAAAGGTGATTTTTTAAAGGGACACTAGGCTCACACTTTAACATTCCCACACTCCACGCACAAACCAAACCACGCCCAAAATTCAAATAGCGATCCATCACACAAGTCGACAACTCAGATTTTACACTCCACGCACAGCACGACGTGCAATGTCAACCGGAAACTCGCAAGCGCTTAAACCTGCCATACCACGCAGTGTACACAATCTAGGTAGTAGTGTTTAATGCGTTGTGATATTGGCACGCATTCAGTAACACGCTCCACGCACAGCCATGCAGGCAACTGAGCAGGGTTTCACATAAGCTCACGTGACGACTGCATCAGTCCAACCATGCGTACACTGTCGCAGCAACAGAAGCCATAACTGCGTGCAAGTAAACTTGTTGACCTACCCAAAGAAGTAGTAACTGCGGGAGGGCATTGATTGACCAGGCTGGTAGAAGGCTCTGACCCTGATGCGCACGCCTGCATGCAAAAAAACAGCAGGGTTGGCCATTTCACAAGCACAATGAGGGGCATGCCAGAAATAAAAGCATTCGTTTTCAGAGGAAGACGTTCCTCTGCTCTCAAGCTGAAGGCCTCAGTCCGAAACAAGTCAACAAGTTCGCAAAAGTGCAGCCTTTCTCACACAGCACACTTTTGTGCACTCAAGTATACATAGGGATGACATACGCGGGCAGTGGAAAAAGCTCGCCACATTAAATAAGGAAAAGGATCCAATTTCGCATTGAGTACTGCACACATGTGTTAAGGATTGGCTGGGGAAGTTAACTAAAATGCAAACTACCACACATGACATACCTACTATTTGTAGGGTTGGCCAAAAACGTATATATACGGTGTATGTCCGGTACTTTTGGCAGGGAAATCACCAAATATACGGTCATGTACGGCGTATATATACGGTTCTGGCCTACCCTAACTATTTGTGTGGTCAGTTTTGGCATAGAGATCTGCAAGTACACTGTATTTGCATGCAATCTTGGCCAACCAAGTAACCAAGACCTGCCAATGGGCCAGTGGAAAGTAATAGCACCAGTCACCCACAACGGGTATCTACACGATCTTCTCACTCCTCACATGCCACGCGTTTTTGGCACCTGCAACACTTGCCATCGAGGACATTAAAATTGCAACGCACCATGGGTCACCGTATCTGACATAGTCGATATCTGTGCAGTAGAATCCGGAGCCGCCACGGTCCCTGCCTCCTGCTCCAACGTTTGCACCTGAGCTTTGATCCCCGCTGCATCCTGCAACCCACAAAGGAATGGTGAGGGGTTGAAATCAGACGAGCCGCACGTAGACAAACCCCACAATTGGGGGACGACGATGACGCGGCTTGTCAGGTATAGTGAGGGGTTGATTTACTAGACACGGATTTTCAGGTGTGGCAAGGGTTTTAAGTTACTACAAGTTGTGCTAGGACACGCGCAGGGGAGGTGACGCAGCTTGTCCTTGATCTTGCTTTGCTCGTTCCTGCCAAGGGCTGGCCAAGATTGTCAGTGCAAGAGGTCGTCCCCATGCACCCCCCCCTCCCCGGCCAAACAGTGCCAACAAGAGTACATCAGCCATTTCTCCCCATCTACTTCGACATTTTGGGACCTGAAAGTTGCGTTGGACAGCTTGATTCTTTTGCTTTGCATGAGGAGGGTCTAGGAAGCATAACTTTCAGACGACACGTGTCAAATCGATTATAAATTATATATTCGGAATCCTGACGTCAACAGCTATCGATTAGTATATTTATGAGCTGAATCCGGGAGGGGAGGTGGGGTGGGGTGGTCCCACGACTTGGTTTTAATTTGGGGGGGGGGGGGCTCCAGTTTTTTTATGGGCCA
>Ga0307968_1003759_pt1 | contig 12551 bp, 12 predicted proteins | sample OrgLakmetagen650_FD_201834 | JGI IMG/M metagenome (GOLD analysis project Ga0307968, IMG submission 201834) | Saline water microbial communities from Organic Lake, Antarctica - #650 | ecosystem: Environmental > Aquatic > Non-marine Saline and Alkaline > Saline | place: Antarctica: Organic Lake... | reverse complement strand
CTTATATTCAGCCACAAAGCAGAAGCACTTGTTTGGCAGGACGTCATTTTGAGGTGTCAGCCATTTGAGCTGAGAAGAGGAAGGTAGGATGTTTGAGCTGTTTGCGCGAAGATCTTTTCACAATGTTTGATGAGATGCAAGGACCACACATTGAAGTGAGATGCAAGGACCACATCAAGGATTAAACCGCACATTGAGAAGAGATGCAAGGAATACACATTGAAGGGAGCCAAAGCTGTAATGAACTGAAGAAGCAGCCACTGCCAAGAGCGATCATTCACCACATGCACTGTATATAGCAGTCTATTGCATAAAAGATTCCTCTGCCAGGTAAACCACTTACATTGTATGAATGGTACCCTCACAGACATTTTGAACACAGGTCAAGCACGCTGCACGGTTCTGATTAACCTACACGTAAAGAGCACATGTATGGTCAACCACTCTGTTGCTTGCTTGCTCACCGTGATCATGTAGCCAGAGGCAGTGCCCTGCAACATCAGAGATGAGCTGCCCTGCGGTTGCTGACACAAGCTCTGGCACCACCTGTGTTTAGGATGTTTATGAGTTACAATGGCACATGCCTAGGGTTAGCCAGAGTCGTATACCTATACACCGATTATACCATATTCGGGCATTTCCTGCTAACTCACTGTACATACACCGTATCTGTATGGTTCTGGCCCTTTTTACACATGCCCTCAAGGTCACACGGACGGACACAGGGTAGTTTATAGGAAGGAAAAAGAATTTGGTACCAACCTTATTCTGCAAAAGCGGAGAAAATATAGCAGCAAAAGCATAGCCGGATGCAATTTTAGTAACACCGACCTAACAATCACACGCCCTTAAAGAACTCAATAATTATATAATTAGATCTGTGACAGATACAAGAAGATCCCCCTCTGTTTTCAAACCTCTCTGAAGCCTGTCTGCTTTATAGTACAGTATGATTCAAAGTAAAGAAGTGCCCAGCTACCTTTAATGCCCTGCATAAAATAATAATACAACAAATGCTTGCAGGGGGCAAGAGCCTACAACCAGGCAGCACACAGCAAAACCGTGCATCACCTTCTTCCACCTTGTATTATCTCTACGCCCTTTGCACAGAATGTTACTGTATTGCAGTCAACAGATGATAGGGTGGCAGTTTCCAACTTATTGCATCATCTCACCATTGCTTATTGCATCATCTCACCCCTGAGAAATGGCCCGCGTCTGCGTAAGCAGACAGGAGAGCCAGCATGTCATCTCACCATTACTTATTGCATCATCTCACCACTGAGATATGGCCCGCGTCAGCGTAAGCAGACAGGAGAGCCAGCATGTCATCTGTGTAGGGCAGTTAGACCCGTTGTGAATGGCAAAGCAGCAGGCATCAGGAGCGGTGATCAGCAATAAGCTGAAATTGTTGCGAAATGCAGATTAAAAATGACGTAATAGAAAGAGGCACACAGGCAGTGGAAATTAGCCCCCACAATAATGGAAGGGAAGGAGTCACGTGGATAAGAAGTAGAAACGATAGTTTTGTGTTTTCAGCTGAGTTTAAAGCACACAGCATGAAGAAAACTCACGCATCAAACCTGTCATGGTAAATTTTCTGCCATTACTGTCAGTTGACACTCAGATGGTGCACTTTTGAGCTGTGCAACTCAGATATTGCACTCGTGAGCTGTATAACTCAGAAGGTCCACTCGTGAGCTAAGCACAGTGTGCACTATGATTCGTTGACATCACACAGATTGATGTACGAAGGTCAACTGGTTTCTGAACAGCAAACATGGCGGGACTTGTTAGCATTACACTGAATGGTTGACATCACACGGAATGATGTATGGTGGTCACCTGGTTTTTGAACAGCAGAGACGTGGCGGGACTTCAGGCGCTTCACCACGTGCCCCGCCACAGCATCAAGTGCAGAACCCACCGCCGCTGTGTGTGAAGCACGTGTACACGCAAGTGCGTGTATACAGGTAAGTATTTGTGAAGGTAGGTAAGCACGTGTGTGAAGCACGTGTTTATAGCGTGCGTGTATATATGTGCATGTGTGTGTGCCTTGGCTATAAACAATTACTCAGCTCACTCACTTGGACAGGCTTTGCTAAATTGCTATGCGTACATATGTGTTTGTGTGTGTTTGTGTGTGTGCGTGTATGTGTGTGTTTGTGCGTGTGCATGTGTGTGTGCCTTTGCTACGGAATGAGTGACTCACTGCTTTTAACGCCAAGCTGAGAAAGCGACACCACCACCTTCACAACCTCCTGTGCAGCAGGATTGTTCAAGTTGCAGAGATGTGCAATCAGTTGTAGCTCTTCCCATCCTCTCGCGCTCGCAATCTCTCTCTCTCTCTCTCTCTCTCTCTCTCTCTTTCTCTCTCTTTATCTCTCTCTCTCTCTCTCTCTCTCTCTCTCTCTCTTTCTTTGCACAACCAAGCAGTAATCAAAGTGTGCTGAAAGCAGGGTCTGTTTGTTTCAAGTTTAGGAATGGCCTGGATCAACTATATACGGTTTTTATACAGTATTTTGGCAGAACATCCACCATATATACGGTCATATACGGTGTGCATATACAATTCTGGCCAATCCTTATGTATATGACTCGAGGCAACTCTTTTGCAGCCAGCCAGAAATACAAGCATGCTAGCTACCTTCCTTTCTTGTTAGCTACCTTCCTTTCTTGCACCTACTTTGAGCAATTCACGTCTACTCTAGTATCCTCTCCTTACAAGAGCAATTGTTTTTGCCCCTGCAGCCGACAGTGCAGGCTTACATGGTGCAGCATTGGATTTTACATCCAACAGTGCAGACTCACATGGTGCATCGTGGTGCAGCACATTGCACAAAGCACGTTGCCTCCAAGTTTCCCATGACCATCCCCTGCCCACGCCACTCACAGGAGCTGTGAAGGGTGCTTCACAACCAACAATGCCTTAGTCTCACATGGTGCAACATGGTGCAGCACACTGCAAAAAGCACGTTGCATTTAAATTCCCATGCCCATCCCCCGCTCACGCCACTCACAGGTGCTGTGAAGGGTGCTTTCAGCGAGTGCCTGTTGGAGACCTGAAAGAAGACTTCAGTAGCCACTGCCACGGCCAACTCCTCCACAGCCTGAGATCTGCAACAATTGCATGCACGCAAAAGAGGTAGACATTCAGCTGCGACTTGTTGGTAACAACATGTTGCGCCTCAGCCAGCTCCTCTACAGCCTGAACTCTGTGACAATTGACAATTGCATGCATGCACAAGATGTAGATGCTTGGCTGCAACTTTTTGGGAGAACTACCGTTGCGCCTTGGCCAAAATCTTCAGTCTGAGTTCTCCAAAGTTGCATGCAAGCAAGTTGCTGCGTGAACAACTTGTTGCGCCTTGGCTAAGTTATTCAAGGCACGAAATCACCCATACAAGCATGTATGTATAAAAGGAGGGCACAGATGCTGCTTTGACTATATTGGTGCCGACAGTGCACAGGATGTGCACTGTACAGGAAGCACACTACATACATATTTCATGTTGCACAAGAAACACACTACACAGGGTCAACGTAATACAGCGGTCAAACAGGAGTCGACCTAAAAATAAGCAAGAGGTATCTCATACAGCACTCCTGTTTGCTGGTGTATGTGTGCTGTGTTTCTTGCCATCCTTTCATCTCACCTGTGGCCGGATGCCTGAAGGGCCCATATGGTATCAGCAAGGTCTGCAGATATAGACAGAAACAGCATCAGGACAGTCTGCAGGATCAAACAGGATAATGTAGCACAGTTTACTGACAAAAACAGGACCGTACATCACAGTCTTCGAATACAAACAGGACCAGCCAAGTAGCATGCCATGCAATACGGCGAGCATTTTGGTCTGGAAAACCAAGACAGCAGTGTGTGCCCTATATACTTATCAAAAGTTCAAACCCTCAAAACATTAACATTAACAAACTGGTACACGCAGATACACATTCACAAAAGCAGCAACAGTGCGCACACCTGCAGGCTGCAGGTCCCGCCCAGTCTCCGAGTACCGTAGTCTGTGCGTCATCTCAGTGGCTAATGCATCCAAGAATCTAGCAGCGTTACTTGAGCTGTCCGTTATCTGTCCAGCAGCCAACTGCGGCAAAGGTTGGGTTACTTCTCCTTGTGCTGATAATTTATGATTTTTTATCCTTGAACTTGACGTGATGAGGGATGGCCCAGCAGAGATTGTGGCCATTAAAAGGGCATGACATAGGTTGAGGGAAGTCGAACATATGCACATATGTTGTATATTCACATATATGTTGTACGAACATATGTCGTTTACGTGGGGAACACATCAAGATAGGAAGGCTTTTCAGAGCTGCATTTGTTACCATTGTACTTAAAACCACACTCATTCAGGCTCCAGTTTGCGGTTTAAAGGGAGGATGATGTCCTTTTCCATTGGATCTGGAGTCAGAATGCAAGAATGGCCTCAGCTAGGAGGAGTGGTGGAGCTGTGTTAAGCAGCAGAAGTGATTTGGGTTTTGGTGTGGTGCCCCCCTCCAGGGCGTAGGCTACTTACGTTCAATTCACAAGTTTGATTAGACGCTCAAACTGAAAAAATGAGCGCCGCATCAGGCAAAATTGTAGGAGTCTGTGCCCTGACTTTTTTAACAGGTCCTAAGTCCTCAACCTCCTTATTTTGTGATCTGTAGAATTATTTATACCCACATGCTTTTGCGCACCTTGTTAAGGGCTGCGAATCCCCACAGCATGGACGTTAGATCTGGTGTCAACGTGTTTCCCCGCGCCTCGTCTTCGATAAAATGTTGGCTGGCCCAATCGCTCACCGCAGCACACACCTGTGACAAGAGCGATGCAGATCTTGCGTCGGGTCACAAAAAGGAAAAGGTTCTGGTGGTAAGACCGTTCCCTGTATTGATTTAAAAAGGGATGGAATTTAAGGAGGGATCGATTTGAAAAGGGAGGGTGAAGTCCTTCACCACACAAAAGAAAAGGGGACACTCAATGGGGAGGGGGGGTAGGAAGCAGGGCCTGAGCCCGGTTCCTATTAGGCCACAAGGTACACGACCAGAGCTAGGCGACACGATGCACAATGCTGTGATAAATAGCAAGCAAAGGGCTCGGAGTGCTCACTTAGATGTCCGAGGAACAAGTTGCTGCACCATGCATACGCTGCGATCTGTACATGCCCATCAAAGGCGCCTCACCTCTTTTAACCTTCCTTGCTTTATCTCCCTGTCTGGTCTTTCTGTCGACGATTCGCTGTCAGCACCATGCAAGGTCGCCAAACTCCAGAGGAAATCGCCGACCATGCTGCTGTCCACCACAGCTCCGGTATTGCCTCCATTGCTTTTGCCTCCGGAGCAAGCAGCGACGACTCCACACTGGAGAACCTTGGAATTTGTGGATGTGTGCGTGTTTTGTGTGTGTGTGTGTTTTGTGTATGTGTGTGTGCATTCACATGTTCATCATCTTTTTCTCTTGTTTTACAGTCATGCACAATACATGCAAGTATGCAAGTGAGCCATTCCCGTTCTGGCAAACACAAACCATTACATTTTGCGGGGAGCACATTGGAATCCGGCATGAAATAAATTTAGGACCACCATGCTTTTGGCCATTCAAACACGACCCCGCACAGCAAACACCTGATCTACCTCCATCGCGACCGCGTGGCTCATGATCTAGGTTCTTCTCAGCACACAGCAGCACTTGGTCTACCTCCATCGCACGCCGTTGACTTGGGCTCAAAGAGTCATGGCCATCTGCTGTTTCCCAATCAGTCAGCCGCAATAAGGCGGTGTTCAAAGTTCGTGGAGCATACATGTGCTCCGGGGAGGACGCCTGCTCAAGATGTCTAAGTATGACCTCCGTGAGCTCGTCCAGGTCCTCTGTATCGGTATGGATGTAGTGACGCCATAGTGCAACAGCTTCAGAAGCTTGTGTGAGTCGTACACGTGGCAGAGACAAAAAGGGCTGACAGTGAAACGTACAGTGACAAACGTGCTGAGTACATGCCCAGTTGAACTCTTCTTCCAACGTTTCTCACCAGCCTGTTCCACGCAACGGTCCATTTCACGCTTCGGACCCGTCAAATTAATTGTACTGGATCCTCTGCCGACAAAGCAAGCCTGCGAAGCCCACATCTCCAAATCATCGGGCTGCATGTGTGTGTGTGTGTGTTTGTGTAACTGGGTGTGTGTTTGGGTGTGTGTAAATGTGTGTAATTGGGTGTGTGTGTGAACGTGTTTGTGTGTGTGTGTGCGTGTGTGTGTGTATGTGTGTGTGTATGTGTGTGTGTGTGTTTGTGTGTATGTGTGTGTGCGTGTGCGTGTGCGCGCATGCGTGTGTGTGTGTGTGTGTGTGTGTGTGTGTGTGTGTGTGTGTGTGTGTATGTGTGTGTGTGTGTGTGTGTGTGTGTGTGTGTGTGTGTGTGTGTGTGTGTTTGTGTGTGTGTGTGTGTGTGTGTGTGTGTGTGTGTGTGTGTGTGTGTGTGTGTGCGCGCGTGTGTGTGCGTGATACTTACATGCAAAACTTGAGATCGGCGAGAGGAAGGCTCAAAATGCTTTGCTGCGTGGTTCTTGAATATGCATCCTTTAGTCCTGATGGATACGCAGCCACGTAATCGCATCTGCGATACATTTTGTACTTGCATTCTAATTCTATATATTTCACCTGACAATTTGGCGAATTGCTCCCCATTCAATTTGCTATTCACTATTCAAATGTTTATAATAATATAGCAAATGGTGGATGTAACATGCGCAGTTTATCAATCCTGCCTCTAAGGCCTAAAACCAAAAGACCATGATCCTTTATATGGTCTGAATGACATGCTGGCTCTCCAGTCCCTTGCTCAGGATGCCATGAGCCAGCTCTATGCGCAGAGAAGGTAGCTCTTTGGCACATGTTGGCACTAGCGTGGAGTACAGGGCTACATCTGTGTTACCCGCGTTCTACTTCTGCTGTATGGTGCAGGTCTGCTGATGAGGCCAGACCGCGCGAGCTGGCAGCGGCCGTTGTGGTGCAAAAGCACTGCCGTGGGTTCTTGGTCAGGAAGCGGATGGACAGGTTCAGGTGTGTTCCACGCCTCATGCACCTGCTGCACGGCGCAGGTCATTATGGGGTAGTGCATTTCAGCAGCAACCTGTCCCTCTAACAATAAGATCTTGATACACAGGGATGTGGCCATTGACATACAGCGGGCATGGCGCGGGTATTTGGGCAGACGACGGGCTCATATTGCACGTGAAACAAGGGACAAAAATTTGAGAGAGGTAAGTGTCTTTACCGCACTTTTTGTCGCTTTAAACAATCTGGCAGTGCCAAACGGAGGAATTGCACCAGTTTTGATGCAACTCTGACCCAGAGCACACCTGACACAGTTTCCACGTGGCTGGCGCACACCTCTTGCTATATGCCACACAACAACGCAGGCCTACTTTGGCACAAAGGCTACAAACATACAACGGCACTGGCGTGGCTTCTGGAGCCGCAAGTACCTCTTTGACTTCTATGCTCGGAAGCAGTACCTTCGGCATGTGGCGCAAATTAACGCCCAGGTATTGACCCAAGCAGGCAGATCCTATTTACGTTTTCCTGAACTTAGGTGGAACATGACATCCTCCTTGTTTCTTTTAGCCCAGGCCTGCAGGGAAGCCATCCATTCGGCCTTGTTCCCTCTCTCCATCCCTTCCACTACTTTACTCTTTTGCTCAGGTCCGTGCTGAGGTGGCGGAAGAAGGAGAACGGGCAGCAACCTCACAAAAGTTCTTGGCAGAGATAGCTGCACGCAAAGCCTTTGAAGCCAAGGTGAGCCAAAACAATGTTTTCTCAAGCAGCGTGCCATCTTGAGCAGAATCGTAGTCATCTGTGTTTTGGAACAAAGGAAAAGATCTGCGATTAGGTATGATGTGCTTTCTGAGCACACACAAGAAAATGCTGCTTGCGTGCAAGCTACTGAAACCCATTTGATCCAGGTGCGCTCCTGCCTTCTTAAGCAATGTTTTTTTACCTTGTTGGCCGCATCTCTCTTTTTGAACAACTTTGTTGCTCACACCTGTAGTCTTGAAAACATGTTGCTAGTCACATGCCGAGCAGCATGCCTACACAACAGTGTTCATCTAATACACCTTGTTAGTGAAATCTTGGGTGCTCACCCTAACCATACAGGTCGGCCAGCTTCACCACTTGGTTTCAACCAACTGCCAACCTGGCATCTTCAACTCCCCCTACCACATTGCCACGGGGGCCGCACCCTTCATTGCTGGTGCTCCGGTGGAGGAGCATTTGAAGCAGGTAGGGCACGCGCTGCTTCTATTTACAGTGCCCCAGCAATGAGAAACTTAATTCCATGTGTTCAACTTAAAATCTGACAAGTTGTTGCAGCATAGAAATTGTCGGTGGCCTATGCAAATCCTGCATAGCACCTGCTACTTCAATTGGTGAGGCTTTTTCATCTCATGAGTGCGTAACTTAGAGTTTTTCGTACCACCTGCGCAACATAACCGAAACTAGAAATAAAACTCCCTCCAAATCGTTTTCAATCATACTGGCACTCCACGACGAGCAAGCACCAGCTCCAATCAAGCGTCATAGTTATTAAATCTTACACCTCATTTGTGTATTGCCAGAGCCAAGACGTACTGCAATCGACTAGACCACCTGCTTCCACCTGCCCTGTACAGCCTCTAAAAATGCAGCAACATTCTTGTCGCTGCTGTGGAACACGCGTAACGCGTAACACACATGTGCACAGCCCTCACACACACACACACACACACACACACACACACACATAAACACACACACAAACACACACACGTAGACACACACACAAACTACCACCTCGCCCCCTGCAGATGTCCAAGAAAACTGGCAGGTTTTCAAACTCAATTCAAGGCACAGGCGTCACTGCCCCCTCATTGGACAGCTCTGGCCGACCCACGCACCGCCCTAAAAGACCTACCTCCACCACAATTGCGCAACAGCAGCAGCAGCAGCAGCAGCAGCAGCAGCAGCACTTGCACCAAACAGCTCCTGCCGGGTCGACGTTTTTGCCCCCCCTTGCCAAAAACGCTGCTGCAGCAGCTTTGGTTGACGGGGCGGATGTGGGTGGGACAGAGGACACGCACCAGGGGAGATTGACCGGTGGCTTTGGCGCCACAAATTCTGCCGGGTACCAGGTGCGCCGCCTTGGTTGCAGTAAGATTTGAGATAGCATTTATAATCCAGCTACTGTCTCGTGTTGTATCTCATTGCCTGATATCTTGTGTGATGTGACCTCTTTGGCCCAAAAAACTATCCAGCCGATTAGCCTGTTGCTGCTCACCAGGAACAGAAAAGCAGTGGCAGCTGGTTACGATATTATTTTCGTGTCCTACCTCCTAATCTCTCAGCATATGAATGAGCCACACAAAGATGCACTTATCTTGGTGTTTGCAAATTAAAGCTGTAGACTGGGACTGACACTACTTTGCCAAGAAGCTTGCTGCCAAGAGAGACATCACACTTCGAAGCCACCGACCTTCACAACTTGCACCCTTTGTTCTGCACAAACTAGATAACCGCTACGTACGGGCATGGAGGGGCCGGAGCCATAAAGCAAGGAGCAACACAGCGAAGGCCCCCTCCATTTGTAGCCGCCTACCCATCAGAGGTAGGAAGATACCCTCCAGGCTTTTTAGCTCGTATCGCACACCGAACAATAAGTGTCTGAGCACCTTTCTTCTAATTCACGAGCAGAAAATCACGTCCCAATGCGTATTGTATGCTGCCTCTCCTTTTGTCATTTCTTCATTTTTGATGCATCGTGCATGCATAATAACGCACATGCACTGACACTGACACTGACACGCACACATATAAACACACGCACATACATGTGCATACACACAAACACACACATGCACACGCACACAAACACATACAAGCGCATATTGACACACAGACACATACACGCACACACAGGTTGAGGTGGGAGGCTTAGGGGTGACAGTGCCCAGGCACACCACTCTGCGTCAGGTGGTTCCGTTTGACGCCGTTCAGCAGGCTGAGCGGTTGGATCGGAAGGTTGCGCATGCAGAGGTAAGGCACAGTGGGATTTGTGGTTGCAGGTTGTGAGGGTGCCCTTTTGAAGGCAATACAGGGTGCTCTTCTGGAGGTATGCGTGGTATGCAAAAATCTGTGATTGTAGGATTTGTGGGTGCTTCTTTAAAGGCACGCCAATGGGATTTGCGATTTTAGGGCGTGTGGGTGCGCTTTCCAAGGCTTGTTTTAGCTAGATCAGGCACAAAAAAAGGCTGGTCTTTTTTTTAAGTGGTGCAGACTGCACTACACTGTATCGCCCGTATTTGGGGGCTGCATCAATTGTAACACCAAGCAGCTCTGGGTGGCAACAAGAGATTGTGTTCTGCTGCCTCCTTTTGTGCACAGATGCTACTGAAGCACCCCCTGCCCTTCAACCACAATGTGCACAAGGGCCATGAACCAGCTCTGACCCTGCAAACTAGCAGAAACATGGAGGCATACGTCGATCCCTGGGATCCTACAATAGGTAAGCAACCACCCAATGATTGCCCCTGTTTTTGTTGTCCGACATCGTACTTGCAGGATGTGCAAGAATGCGATCATTCTGTAAGCTCTTAGTTTGTGTGTAAGCCAGTCTAGCTTATGCCTACAACGTATAAAATATAATTTATGCTTTTAATCAGCCACTTTAACGCCATGATGCCTGACGGCTAGCCCCCTTCAAAGCTTGATTTCTGCGTTTGCATATGGACCTAGGGTTTGTGCTAGTAAATGTACAGCTACAGGGAAATTTTATACATACATACTCTTCCTTTTGTGGTCATCGCACAATCCTGTGTGTACGTACAGGTGGTAGGACAGGACGCTTCACCCCCAGCCAACAAAAGATATCGCCTCTACCCTTCACGCCCCACCCTGCCCTTCAAGACTACATGGACAATGGGCTGTATGGGGATTGCTCAGCTCCACCCCCCATTTGCTCACCTGATAGAAAGCCAGCTCATCATCCAACATACGTCCCTGCTGGCCTTGATCGCGTCGACATGCACAAAGCTGCCACGAGGCCAAAAAGGAATCAAGCGGCCGCCCGATTAAAGGAGGGGCTGAAGTTAGGAGATCAGTGAGCAGATGGTTTCCCTTATTCTCTCTGTGAAAGGAAATTATTTTGCAATTTGATACATGCAGTACGCAGGAGGCGTAAATAAAAACTTTTTATTATTACAATGATTGTACTTAGAAGTGTTCTTCGGCCGCCAGACTGTTTGGCTGCTCGCTACCAGCTGCTTATGATCCACAAGATAAGAAGGTTAGGTCATGGAAAAGTAAAATTGTGCAAGCAAGGTTAAAGTTTGGTTAATTTAGTTTCTTTTTTGGCTTACAAAGGCAATCAGCCCGAGATGGCTGCTCGAGGTAAAACCTTAAAACAAGTTGTTGTCTTGTTCAGTCTGGCCTCTTTCTCTTCTTGAAGCTGGCTTTTTTATGCTATAGCTCAACTGCCCTCGCTGGCGGATATAGCTGTGTAACCCTTACCCCTTACCCCTTAAAACAAGCCAAAAACTGCTGTGATATAATTGAAAGTAGCAGAGTGTAAGCTAACAAGGAAAGTGTGGAAAGCACCTGCGTACAAATGATGACGTTGAATGATTAGTTTAGTTTAGATTACAAGCAAAGGCCTCCAGCCTGGCATGGCTGCTCAACCTGTAGGTCCCAACAAATAATAAATCAATTAAAAAGATCGACAGTTGTAAATTTCTGAGTTGAGAAACAAAACCTTTGATATCACCTTCAGAAATATTATCAAATAAGTGGATGAACTGGTGCCGTAAATGTTCGGTACCGATACATGAAAAAATGACGTGCTTCTCATCTTGAACAGAATCCCCGTTTTTACACAAATTGCAAACACGTGCACTCCTGTCCGGACTTCTGCCACATAAACCAGTTTCACACTTCAACCCATGTCCTCGAATCCTGAACCGAGCTACGTTCCTCATGACACTTTTGCTCAGAGCCATCTTCAAATACTCCGGCAAGACAAATGGTGCACGTGCATCAGAGACCAGTCTCTCAGGCAGAGCAAACCAGTTGTGATAAGCCACAGACTTTTTGAAACAAGAGCAAGGATCTTGACCATGTGCCTCTCTCCAAACTGCCTGATGCCTGAATCTCAAGTCTATGCGCAAATCAGAACTATTCAGCTTCCTGCATTGAAATAGTCACTTCTGTATACAGTGCCATTCTGCAAATTTTAAAAGCATCTTCATCTGTCTAGTCCAACAATTAGAAGCACCAGAATTCCCAAGGCAAATATCTGCTTTCATAATATCGCTAAAGTATTGCTGTTTGAATCAACCATCCTGTTCCAAAATTTGATAGCTGACCCGAACCAGTAAAATTGCAAGGGTTCCTGCGCGCATTTCGAAGCACACACCAGTTTGCAGAAGTAGATTTAATTCCCAAAATTCTCTTTAAAAACGCCATGTGTGCGACCTGCAAAGGGTTGCTGAAACCATTGTCATGCTTCAGAAATTGCGTAGACCAAATC
>Ga0307968_1003758_pt1 | contig 12552 bp, 15 predicted proteins | sample OrgLakmetagen650_FD_201834 | JGI IMG/M metagenome (GOLD analysis project Ga0307968, IMG submission 201834) | Saline water microbial communities from Organic Lake, Antarctica - #650 | ecosystem: Environmental > Aquatic > Non-marine Saline and Alkaline > Saline | place: Antarctica: Organic Lake... | reverse complement strand
CAACTCTCACTCCTACGCTATGCAATGCGAATGGTGCACAGGCTTCCTCAGAGGTGACAGACGCGCACACATTAAAGCCTATCATCTCTTTCTAGCCTTTGCAGCTCGCACTTCCTTAAACTCTCACTCCTACGCTACGCAGTGGATGTGGTGCGCAAGCTTCCTCACAAGTCATAGACGCGCACCTATCAGAGCCTATTGATTGTTTTAGCCTTTGTAGCTCGCACTTCCTTCAACTCTCACCCCTAAGCTACGCTGTGCGTGTGGTGCGCAGGCTTCCTCACAAGTCATAGACACACACCTATTAGAGCCTTTCATCTTTTTCTAGCCTTTGCAGCTTGCACTTGCTTCGACTCACTACGCTACGCAATGCACTTGCTTCAACTCTTTTGCTCTCACTCTTGCTCTCACTCTTGCTCTCACTACGCTACGCAATGCGTGTGGTGCACAGGCTTCCTCACAAGTCATAGACACGCACCTATTAGAGCCTGATATCTCTTTCTAGCCTTTGCAGCTTGCACTCGCTTCAACTTACTACGCTACGCAATGCACTTGCTTCAATTCTCACTCCTACGCTACACATTGCGTGTGGTGCACAGGCTTCCTCAGAGGTGACAGACGCGCACACATTAGAGCCTATTGTCTCTTTCTAGCCTTTGCAGCTTGCACTCACTTCAACTTACTACGCTACGCAATGCACCTGCTTCAATTCTCACTCCTACGCTACACAATGCGTATGGTGCACAGGCTTCCTCAGAGGTGACAGACGCGCACACATTAGAGCTTATTGTCTCTTTCTAGCCTTTGCAGCTTGCACTTGCTTCAACTCTCACTATGCTACGCAATGCACTTGCTTCAACTCTCACTACGCTACGCAATGCGTGTGGTGCACAGGCTTCCTCAGAGGTGACAGACGCGCACCTGCCAGTGTCTGCATGGCTAGCTCCACCAGCACGCAGGTAATGCATGGCTAGCTCCACCAGCACGCAGGTGATGCATGGCTAGCTCCACCAGCACGCAGGTGATGCATGGCTAGCTCCACGCAGGTGATGCATGGCTAGCTCCACGCATGATGCATGGCTAGCTCCACGCAGGTGATGCATGGCTAGCTCCACGCATGATGCATGGCTAGCTCCACGCATGATGCATGGCTAGCTCCACGCAGGTGATGCATGGCTAGCTCCACGCATGATGCATGGCTAGCTCCACGCAGGTGATGCATGGCTAGCTCCACGCATGATGCATGGCTAGCTCCACGCAGGTGATGCATGGCTAGCTCCACCAGCACGCAGGTGATTTTGGGGTCTATCAATCTATATATGTAGGTCTGGCCCAAACCATACAGAATTACGGCGAATTTTTATACACCGTAAATACGGTTCCGTATATGAAAGATTCCCACCGTATCCGTACATGGCGCATGTACAGTATATGGAAATCCCATGCATGGTTTGGGCCAACCCTGTATATATGTACAATTGTGAGTTTGTGGGTGCAGGCATGAGGGTGCAGGGCTTTGTCTCTTGTGTGTATGAGAGTGGAGATGGCTGTAAGTGTGCCGCTGATTGCCTTGGTACCTTAAAGCGAGGAGCTGTAGCTGTCGTGGTTGTTGGTGAATTGTGGGTTTTGGTGCAAGAAAGGCCTACTAGTGCAAGGAAGGTGTGTTTATGTTTGACAGACGTACATAAGGAACCATATGACGTACATTATGAAATTTGACAAGACGTACATTCTGATGTGATAAGACGTACATTAGGAACTGTGATGTGGGATTGAAGATTAGGGCGAGGTGTAGGATATCACATTCGCGCGCATACGCTGGTTGTGCGTGGATTGTTTGCCGTGCATAGCTGACACTTTTCCCTCAGCTTGCTTCTCAGATTTTTGGCATCAGCAACAGCAGGCTCTTGACTATGGCATGTCTGGCCATAGGCTCCGCATAGCCTGCCCTGCGTTTCCATTGCCCACATTGCTGCACAGTCCCTTTGGGCGCACTGCCAGCAATTCACGCTTGGTTCCTCATCACACGTTGCCTGCCTTACGTGCACAGCGCCTGCCTATTTGTGCGCACAGCGCCTGCAATTCGTGCTGAGCCCCAAATGACAGTGCACAGTGCCCGCTATAAGTGAACAGCGCCTGCGATTTGTGCTTAGTCTTAATTACAGAGCACAGCGCCTGCAATTCGTGCTCAGTCCTAATTACAGAGCACAGCGCCTACAATTCGTGCTCAGTCCTAATTACAGAGCACAGCGCCTACAATCTGTGCTCAGTCCTAATTACAGAGCACAGCGCCTACAATTCGTGCTTAGTCCTAATGACAGAGCACAGCGCCTGCAATTCGTGCTTAGTCCTAATGACAGAGCACAGCGCCTGCCATGAGTGCACAGCGTCTGCAATTAGTCATTGTGCTTGTCAATGCCTCGCTACTGCTTTCCATCCACGTGTGTTGCAGTCCTAGCTTGCCAGAAGACCGGCAGCTGCAGCAGCAGCATCAGCCTTGGAACCAACCCATGGGCCTGATCGGCTCAAAAGCGGTACGTGGTGTGTGTGTGTGTTTGATCACCGTGTGGTTGCATTGTATATGGGTGTGTGGTTGTATTATAGGGGACGTGATCTGTGTGGGTTTGATCACCGTGTGGTTGCATTGTATATGGGTGTGTGGTTGTATTGTAGGGCGTGTGTGGGGTTGTCCAGAACCGTATACATGCGCCGTATATGACCTTATATTTGGTGATTTCCCTGCCCAAAAAACGTATTTACACCGAATATATAATATACATAGTTCTGGCCAATCCAAGGTACGTGATCTGTGTGGGTTTGATTACTGTGTGGTTACCTTGTATGTGGGTGTGTGGTTGTATTGTAGGGGACGTGGTATATGTGAGGATGTAATTACGGTGTGGCTATATTGGTCACTTTGTGTGACTGGTTCAAGTGCAGCAATTGTTGTGTCACATTGTGTCATTGTGTGTCATTGTGTGACATTGTGTCATTGTGTGACATTGTGTGACACTGTGACATTGTGTTATTGTGTCACATTGTGTCATTGTGTGACATTGTGTCACATTGTGTCACATTGTGTGACATTGTGTCATTGTGTGACATTGTGTGACATTGTGTCATTGTGTCACATTGTGTCACACTGTGTCATTGTGTCACATTGTGTCACATTGTGTCACATTGCGTCACATTGTGTCATTGTGTCACATTGTGTGTCATTGTGTGACATTGTGTGACATTGTGACATTGTGTCACATTGTGTCACACTGTGTCATTGTGTCACATTGTGTCACATTATGTGACATTGTGTCATTGTGACAGTGTGTGACAGTGTGTGACATCGTGGCATTGTGTGACATTGTGTGACGTTGTGACATTGTGTCATTGTGTCACATTGTGTGACATTGTGTGACATTGTGTGACATTGTGTCATTGTGTCACATTGTGTCATTGTGTGACATTGTGTCATTGTGTGACATTGTGTGACATTGTGTGACATTGTGTCACATTGTGTGACATTGTGTGACAATGTGTCACATTGTGCAACATTGTGTCATTGTGTGACATTGTGTGACATTGTGTGACATTGTGTGACATTGTGTGACAATGTGTCACATTGTGCAACATTGTGTCATTGTGTGACATTGTGTGACATTGTGTGACATTGTGTGACATTGTGTGACAATGTGTGACATTGTGTGACAATGTGTGACATTGTGCGACATTGTGTGACTGGCACAAGTGCAGCACTTTTGTGTCACATTGTGTGACATTGTGAAACTGTGTGACACTGTGTGACATTGTGTGACACTGTGGCATTGTGTGACCCTGTGTGACACTGTGTCGCATTGTGCGACATTGTGTGACTGGCACAAGTGCAGCACTTTTTGTGTCACATTGTGTGACATCTACACTCCTGCTGTGACATCTGCACTCCTGCTGTGACATCTACACTCCTGCTGTGACAACTACACAAGACCTGTCGTTTGAGCACGTTGTTTATTCTGCTGTGACATCTACACTCCTGCTGTGACATCAACACAAGACTCGTCGTTTGAGCACGTTCGTATCCTGCTGTAACATCTACACTCCTGCTGTGACATCAACACAAGACCCGTCGTTTGAGCACGTTCACATCCTGCTGTGACATCTACACTGCAGAGCTTGAAACCCTCTTCGCGTGCTAGCGCCAATGACACTGCCAAACGGCACACAATCCATTGTTCCAGCTCTCGTTATTTTAGTCGTTGCACAAATCCTTTGCATTGCAGAGCTCAAAACCCTCAGCGAGTGCTGGTGTCAATGCCGACCCTGACGCCCTCCTGGCTATATGGAAGAATGTAGCAAACGTACTTGACTTGTCGACGCAGCAGCTGGCGGATGCAGCCATGCTGCTGGAAATTCATGCGTGAGTGTGGGTATGCGCTTGGCTGTGTTTGTGCTTGCCTGTGCATGTGTGTTGGTTATGCTGCACGTGTATTTTATGCTTCCTCCATGGCTGCTTGTGTGAGACCGCCTGGGTTGCTTTGTAAGATGTTTTGTGCTGCATGCCATCTTACTGTTCAGGTTTTAGGTCGGGGTTGAGGTTTGGGGAGTGTGCATCTGTGCAACTGCTTGTCCTCAAAATAGCAGTGAAAGAGAAATGGAGGAATTGAAAAAGCTGTGCACAAAAAATTAGCATCCACAAAAAAACTGATTCCTTCGGAATGGAGCCATCTTTGTATTGGGCACTGTAAAATGCCTCCATTGAGAGGAAGCAAATCAATGTTAGAAACTTGTTCCTAACCAAATGTTCCATGCACGCATTCACTTATGCACATCTACAACAATATAGGCCTGGATGCGCCAGCAGCTGGAAATCATCAAGTGCCAATGAGTCTGGCCAGAAAAACACACATTTTTACCGCTGTAGTTTCAATTTTTCTGCAAAAAGAGTACTTTCACTCTGTGTGTGGATGTGGCCAGCCCTGCATTAGATGCAAGCAGGTAGCGATGCTGCTTGGGTTAGTTGCACTGACGCTACCAACTTGGGTACGTGGGGGTCTGTATTGAGCCAGAAACGGTACTGTGAGCAAAGAAGTTGTAAGGTAGTCATATGAATTGGGAGGGCTGGTGGGTGGACCACAGCGTTGCAAAACTCCGTTGGACGAACCAAAGAGCTACACAGGTTTCAGCTGCTGCTTGACAACCTTCTTGAGGGTATTAAAGTGCAACTCTAAGGTTGTGCGTAGCACATGCCTGAGCTGCATGGCCGCACATGCCTGCGCTGTATGTTTGTGGTGCAACTCTAAGGTTGTGCGTTGCACATGCCTGAGCTGCATGGCCGCACATGCCTGCGCTGTATGTCCGTGGTGCAACTCTAAGGTTGTGCGTTGCACATGCCTGAGCTGCATGGCCGCACATGCCTGCGCTGTATGTCCGTGGTGCAACTCTAAGGTTGTGCGTTGCACATGCCTGAGCTGCATGGCCGCACATGCCTGCGCTGTATGTCCGTGGTGTAACTCTTAAGGTTGTGCGTTGCACATGCCTGCGCTGTGTGTCCGTGCATACCCGAGCTGCATTGCTGCACATGCCAGCGATGGTCAGAGCATTTTACTTGCACATCAGATAGTTTTACATTATAGCATACATGGTATTTGATCTACACTTGGAATCCTTTGGTCGAAATTTGTCTATATTGTAGCCATAACAATTTAATTTTAGGGGTTCTGCAGATTTTACGTAATTAGAGGTCTACCGGATTAAAGCATCTTGACAAGCGCTGTTGAGCAAATATCGGGTGCAAGCTCAGACCTGTATACATGCTGGTTTGTATATGCATAAACTATACGTACGTACGCACACATCACACACACAACACACAAAACGCACACAATACGTGCGCAACACACACAGACACACTCACACACAGACACGCACATACACACACAAACACACACACAATTGTCCTGCTTTGCTCAGAGCGTGGATGGGCCAGGTCGCTGAGGCAAGGTCACGCTTGAGCAAAGAGCTCAGCGACATTGTAGCCACCAAGAAATACAGCAATTCACGCATTTTTGACGGCAATCGAGGTAGGAAATAAGAAAGTGGATGACTGAGGGTGTGTCTGTGGGTGTGCTTGTTTGCTGAATAGCGAGTGGGACAGGCTGGTGTGTGTGTTGATGTGGGTTGCGTGCTGTAGGTTGCTTTGCAGAGGATAAGAGGTGGAGTGATGATAGAGGTTGGGCACATGCACTGCATAATGATGATAGAGGTTAGGCACTTGCATAAAATGATGATAGAGGTTGGGCACATGCACTGCATAATGATGATAGAGGTTGGGCACATGCACTGCATAATGATGATAGAGGTGGAGTGCTGGTTGAATTCAATGGAATGGTAGATGACAACATCTATTTTACTAATTTATGGGGAGTAATGGTTGGATTCAACGGAGTGGTAGATGAAAACAGGGTGAGTTTTGTAAGCTGCTTGAGTATCAGAGGGTGAGTGTCGAGCAGGGTTTGGTTTGAGTTTGATGTTTTACATGGTGGTGGTGAATAGGGTTTCCTTCATGTCTACACGGCTCTAAAACCACCCAACTGCATCAGAAAAGAAAAAACTGCGCTGGCAGCGACGAACAACTCCCCCCCACCTCAGTTTGAGAAGCGGGGGCACTTTGGTGTCAAGTATCGTTAAGCTCCTCAACCACATGTTGAACAGCCTGGTTCCTCTGCTGTTTTGTATTACCTATACAGAGTCAACGATCATGGACGCCCTTGAGAAGAACCTGCGCTCGGAGCATGCCATCTTGATGCTGGTGAGCAGAAAGACCGAACGAATCTGAATGGGGGGGGAATACGTGCAGGAAAAAGCACTTTCCCTGAAGTAAGTAAGGGAGGGGAGCCACTTAGGCACCGTGTTAGGCCTGAAGATTGGATTGGATTGGATTGGATTGGATTGGATTGGATTGGGTTGGGTTGGGTTGGGTTGGGTTGGGTCGGGTCGGGTCGGGTCGGGTCGGGTCGGGTCGGGTCGGGTCGGGTCGGGTCGGGTCGGGTCGGGTCGGGTCGGGTCGGGTCGGGTCGGGTCGGGTTGGGTTGGATTGCATTGCATTGCATTGGATTGGAATAACCGGCAGCCACCTGTTGGGCTGATGGGTCTGGTGCTGGTACCGTGTTAGGCCTGTAGAGCTCCTCATGAAGGGAAGAATGGAAAGGGGACGGAAAAAGCAGGGACTGAAATTTTGGAATTTACAAGCCAGCTTTTGTATCAGTCAGGCTGTGCATATAATTAGCTCGTCCTGGCTAATTTGCACATTTGAGAATAAGCTGGTGGAGTAACTTGCCAGAAAAGCAAACTGTTTCATAAGCAGGTTTCAGAATAATAATGCACACACACAGCACGCACACACATACATACACACGCAACATTCTAACCTCCTGCAGGTAGGAGAGGTGTTTGCGTTCTCCATGCTAACCATGGAGCAATCAGCACAGGTGAGAGTGTACTTCATAATCATACAGCACACAAATTACAAGCGTGCAGCAGTTGCAAAAGGCACCGTGTGAGTACAGCATGCAAATAATCACGTTATTGGGTGTTTGTGTCGCGCTTTATGTGCTTCATACCACACACAAGAAACGCACGTGTACAGAGATATTGCTCACCTCATTGCTTCACACCACACACACACACACACACACACACACACACACACACACACAACACACACACACACACACACACACACACTGAAAGTTCACATGCAGAACACACACACATATACACACAGGCAGTTCACATGCAGAACACACGCACACACATACACACACAGACAGTTCACATGCAGAACACATATACACACACACTCAAATACACAGGTCCTCATTCACTCTTGGCCGAGGATTCCAGACTACGTTGCCATCATGCAATGCGTAGTCGCAACGAAAGCTCAAAGGAGCTAGAAGTCACAGACCTTTTTTTATTGTTTGTTGTTGGTGGCACAGATGAGGGTTCGACATTTGTTTTTGGCTAAGTGGCACGATGGTGCAAGAGTTTGATGTTTGTTGTGCTGTATGGTGTGGCATGATAGCGGCATACTTGTATGTTTGATGTACGTTTGATGTGTGGTGTACGGCTGTGAGGGTTTGGCATTCTTTGTCCTGTGGTTCGGTGTGGCATGCTAGTGGCTGGTGAGATTCAAGAAATGCATTTCTTTTGGGGTCTGACCTAAGTTGCAATGCGACATTGTTTGCACTGACTGTGAGCGAATCTAAATGCACAAAAAAGCTTGAGGAATTTTTTTAATTGATGCCCTTACAATGAGGAAATTGACTGAGGAATGCATAGGTTTTGAACACAACCTCGCCATCTAAGGCCCTTTGCATGTATGTACTCAGTTCCTAATTCAACATTGATGCACCATTGGTATTGAACTGCTAGAGTAGTGCGCGTATTCCATTTGGAAGATTGTATGAATATTTGACCTAACGCAATGACTCTGTTTTGCTGTGATGGCTTTGATTTGTAAGAAGTATATGCGTGCAGCACAGTGCAATTCTCACACGCAGCAACCTCCTAATAATAATAAAGCCCGTTGCTCATGCCCAACTCAGTAACAAATTTTGGTCCATGCCCAATGTGATGTTTTACGAACAAGAACAAGCGCTTAAATATAGGACGAATACGATACACACAGACAAACACACCAGAAGGACTAGCCACATTACAGGTCCTGCCACCTGCCCTTTGTGCGAAGGATTAGGCAGTGCTTCACACATGCTTCTTAGATGCAACAACCATACTCTAAAGAGAATGCACATAAACCGACACCACCACGCAGTTAGCTGCTGTGAGGAAGAGATCAGCAAAGGCAAGCTGGGCTTAGCAATCGTTACCTTCTTACCTTAACAGCCTGAGAGACATACATCTTGTAGACTTATAAACTGCTCAGACATAAAGCCGCAACAGAATTCATTTAAAGCACACAACTAAAATTTACCTCTTATCCAGCGTCTACAAACAAGGTGCCTCCGAGGCATCTCCTCTTGGAACAACAAAGCCACACTTCATGTCATACTCCTTGGAGTCGGGGGCAAAATCTACAACCAGTACTACAACATAACTCCTTTACTAAACCTGGGCATCCCTCTGCACAAAGTGCACCAACTAGCTGCTGCGCTACACTGCCATGCAATAAAAAGCGCTAACAAGATCACAAAAAATAAGACACAAAAATACAATTCATCAACGACGACAGTGATAATAGGGGATCTGATGGGAGGGGTTACTGGTAGAGCGGCTGGCTTCAAGAGGGCTAGGCGCAGGCCGGATCGAATGGCTGACAACCCGCCAAATCCTCATTAGTCTCTGTTGTTTCTCTTTTCTGTTCCTCGGTGGGGCTCTGGCTAGTGTGAGTAACAGTTGTGAGCCTTTCCTTACTGCACCCTGGTGTCTTCCAACACAATTTACCTTTTCCTACTTTTACTTTTACTTTATATATGTTTGCAGTCAGGGGACACGTACGTGTCTAATCACGACGTGAACCCTAGCAATTGCTGTCTTAGCAGATCACCCACGGCACTGAATACAGTGATCTGGCACCTAAGCGCCTCACAATTAGCATGCCATATGCCACTTAGATTTGATTGAGGACTGCTACATAGCAGTGCCCCTTTACCATGCTGATGAGTTATCTCTGACAGCGTCAGTGGAACGAAAGAAGAAACGCAGGCAGTGAAAACCACTCCCTACTCTTGTTTTTGCAAGCAAAGTCCTGACAATGCTCATCTTTTGCCGACAAAGGGCAATCACTCACATGCCACTCCTTCATCAAACTGGAACCAATCATACTGGAACCAGCCTAGCGCTACATGTTGCATTGTGGAGTTCCTGCATGTGACAATACTCAGAGTTAAGAATCTTGCTTCCAAGTGCCATGTTTGTTCTGCCAACTACGCTGCAAAACTTGTTACACCAAATGTGCCCTTACCGGTCATGTCACCAAATCTCATCAGGAACCAGTTTCAGGCCAAGCCTGCAGACCTCTAACATTGATTTTCCCTAATTATTTGTGATGAAGCAGATTTATGGTGCTTGATACGAACGGGGCTCCTTTTCTAAAAAAATGCGGGAAACACACTCTGCATGGCAAAATGTTTTAGGCCTCTCAGCAGTAGCTTTTCAAGCAATTTCACACCTTTTCTCCTCTTCTGGCAGCCCGTTAAACAAGCGCTCACTGATGATGTACTCACAGCCAATTAGCCGTGCGTCTGGCTTGTCACTGCAATTTTGCACACCAACAGGTGAATACTTCAGGACATAAGTGCAAGTAAATGCTTTGCAAAGCAGTCTATTAATAAGAAAAAAGAGAGGCTGCACGGCTGGAGGCATCATGCAGCAGTTACAAGGGATCTGGTGGCAGTTTGTTAATTTAGCACTTTACAATGCCAACTTGTGATCGACAGCCAACAAGTAAGAGCCACTCATCCACAAATTCACACCAAGGACACTGTAGTTAGTTGCACTGCAGGCAGATTCAAACATGATGGTCCTAATAATTCATCACGACCAAACAGAGGACAACACAAGGCTAAAAATTTTGTAACCATCAACAGCTTGCCTAACGGGCTAAAGATTTAAGATGTATACAACGAAGCAGCATGAAGAACAACTGCCCGGACCTGGCAGAGTTCATCATGAATCACACCCTACAACTTGTATTGAAAACAGTGAGGATACTACTTGCCACAGTACAGTCACAAATACCCAGTGTAAATGTGTGTAATAAGTGGAGGTTAGTGCAATGGTGACTGGTGAAGTGGAACCATCCCATCCGAGCGAGCAGTGCTAGTATAAAAGGCTCAATTCACCACCCCCAATGCCTTATTGCTAAATGCGATGGCTTGCCAATAGTAAGTAAGTCCTCCAATATGTACCTCAACACTTTGCCGTTGGATGCCTATACTGAATTGGCACTTTGTACCATTGGCACTGAAGGGCCCTACGGGCACGGATAGTGAAGGCTTGTCACAGTGATGCCATCTGTGGGCATGTGGGTATTACTACATTTCATCCGGTGTCAGATATATTCAGTGGGAGAATATGCGCGCAGATATTGAGGAATACATTAGGCATTGTGATGCTTTTCAGTTGGACAGTCACCTTTGTTCTTTCTGGCAGAAGGTGGTAGCGCATCACATTGGAAATATATTAAAGCTGCCAAAGATGGACAGAGAGAGGCGGAAGGTGGGAGCTCGTCGCAAAAATAAACAATTTACTGGCCTTTATGGACAGGCTGTCTAACATGGTGCATGTTATCCGCTTTTCCCACAGGTGAGGTACTGGATGCAATAGGATTTGCAAGGCTCTTTTATACATTTTAGAGATTATACCTGCTGTTCAGTGCTGTCAGACAACGGTCCGCAGTTCAACATAAGCAGTGAACAACATAACAGCATGACGAGGAAGCTCTTTTATACATTTCATTCTCAGACGTATGGCCAGACACAGAACAAATTGCACTCTGGAGAGATTGTTGTGGGCGCATGTGCAACCAGAGCAGACAGCTTGGGATGAGCACTTGGCGTGTGTTAAGTTTGCCATAAATTATTGGAGCCTGTGAGAATGCTCCCTTTTCTCTTAATTATGGTGTACACCCTCGACACCAGTGCGTTTACCTAGTACGGTGCCCGTGCTCATAATTTAATGGAATGGGATTAAAGAGCCGGTAAAGAGAGCAAAGTAAGAGTTGCAGGCTACTTAAGATTGCTTGGCACAGAGAAATAAACTAATTACATGAAAGACTCGTTACGACAAGTGGGAGCCAGGGCCTAAATCCAGAGGAGGGACTTGCGATGAGATGACAAGGTTATACAAGGCTACAGATGGCCAGAACAACTCTTAATAGAATAATTCCACAATCAAATACTTCATCATATACATAAGTTATTGGTTATGTGAGAGAACTTAGCACATGTTGAAGCATAGTGTGGGTCTTTGATATGCCGGAAATAAACAATGGCAGAATGCCACCCAGTGGTGTAGCCATGGAGGCTAAACCAGGTGGGGGGAGTGTTATGCGTCCTCACTGTCAAGATGTATAAGCTAAGTAATTGGAGCTTATTCCGAAAGTGATATATGAAGCTGATTCAACTCCAGAAGGCACTCTAATAATGGAGCACAACATGCCACCCTGTTGCCTAAGCTGTTGAATGCCTATACTGTACTTTGTAGCAATTTATAGCATGTTGTGTTTGGCAGATGGCTATAGAAATAAACAATTTTTTGCTGCATGGTTGCTGACTAGGCACTATCCATCTCTATTTTATCATGAGTATCATGGTTACTGAGTTGGCTGTGCCCTGCTTTAAAATGTTCTACTAGATCAACAGCCTAATGCATATGTGGGTTACTGCTAGCTTGCAACGATTGCTGTTTGAGTAAGCTAGTTAGGTTGCCTGATGTCCAGAGGTACTCTAGCCTGCCTTCTCTCTGACTCCAACTTATAAGGTTAGGCCTTTTTCTGTCTGTTCTTCAGACACACTCTTAGCTTGTGCTCTTGCGAGCGTG
>Ga0307968_1003755_pt1 | contig 12560 bp, 9 predicted proteins | sample OrgLakmetagen650_FD_201834 | JGI IMG/M metagenome (GOLD analysis project Ga0307968, IMG submission 201834) | Saline water microbial communities from Organic Lake, Antarctica - #650 | ecosystem: Environmental > Aquatic > Non-marine Saline and Alkaline > Saline | place: Antarctica: Organic Lake... | reverse complement strand
CAAGGCTTGCACCTCTGGTCCGTCCCCCCTTTCCACTCCCTCTTCCCCCACCAGCTTCCCCTGCCCCAGCTGATCCTGCCCCTGCCCCAGTTGCACCCAAGGGCCCTTCTGCAGCGTTTGGAGCAGCAGCAGGGGTCGTCCCTGCTGCCCCACACCTCTTTCCCCGACCTCTGCCCCCCCCACGCCTGCCCCTCTTGCCACTACCGCCAGAACCTACGGTATCCCTATCGACAGGAGCTCCACTGTCTCCTACATTAGGAGCAGCAGCACCGTTGCCATCAGCTGTGGTGGCAGGAGCAGGGACCCCACCTCCACTACCGCGCGCATGACCGTCGGCAGTGGAAGCTGCAGCAGCGAGCGGCACAACAGGGGAGTAGGCTGTGACAGAGGGAGAGGGAGAGGGAGGTGTACCAGCAGCACCTCCTGCAGAAGAGGTGACAACGTGCTGACTCCTGTGCTTGGCGGATTCCTTGCGTACACGCCCCCCCTTCCTGACTCCACCTGCTGCCGCTGCTGCCGTCATGCATGCTGCATCTTCTTCAACGCCCGTGCCTGCTGCCTCTTCTTCAACGCCCGTGCCTGCTGCTGTACCTTGTTCAGGAGGTGCGGCTACCTCTGCTGCTGCTTCAGCGGCTAAGTTAGCACATGGCACTGCATCAGTGTTTCCTTGTGCTGCACCACCCTCTGCTATCCGTTGCTTCTTTGAGGGCGGCTGCTCTGCATCCAAAAGCTCTGCACCTTGCTGCTGCTCAGGACCAGCAGCTCCAGATGCTCCCTGTTTTACTGCTGCAGCTGCTGCTGCTGCTGCTGGACTGGCTGCTATTGGTTCTGCACCTGCTGCGTCTCCTGCCACTGGCCCTGATGTCAGTGCTGCTGTGTGTGTTGCTGACGTTGGCTGTGGCTGTGGCACTGCTGCAGGCTCTAGCGCGTGTGCTGCAGGTGCTGCTGCTGCAGGTAGTACTGGTGTCTCCAGCGCTTGTGGCCCAGGTGCAGGGAGCAATGCTGCCCCTTGTGCTGCAGCCTCATGCGCAGGACCTGTTTTTTCCGCAGCACCACCACTCATAGGTACCTCCCGCTGTGCAGCAGCAAACGCAGCAGCGGCTACGCCTGCAGGGGCGGACAAGTCGGCCCCAGCTTGTGGCGCTGCTAGTTCTGATCCTGCTGTCAGTGCTGGCGGCTGGGTGTTGTTAAGGAAAGCTGCTGTTGCCGGCGGTACCATGCCAGCAAAATCAGCAGTGGCAGGGATAGGTGCAGTGGCAGGGAGGGAGTGGGCGGCCTCCAGAGCAATAACCCCATCCGATGCAGCAGCGGCATGGCCAGCAGGCCCCATGAGGAGCACTCTCGGGTCTCTCACGCACTGGTGTACGTGTGCAGGCTGCTCGTGGGAGGATGGCAGTGGCTGCTGCTCCTGCTGCTGCTGCTGCTGCAGGTGATGATCCCGCTGCTGCTGCTGCTCCTGCTGCAGTAGCTGTGGGTAATGGAGCTGTGCTGGGTCAGCAACCTGGTACTGTGGCTCCTCAACGACAGCTGCAATCAGGTGGTGTTGTACGTGCGTGGGACTACATCACACAGTGTATTTTCATGAGGACATACACTGTGTGATGGTGATTTGACAGCCGTTGAGGAGCCAGATCAGAGCAGCACACCGTGCCTAAATGCACCATGCAGGCTGGACCCCCAGACCCCATTGTTCACCTCTTCCCTTTTGTGTGGACGAGTTGCAGTGTAAACGGAATTCACTGTTGGCTGTTGGTGGGAATTTTCACAGGGAGTCAGCCCTTGGCATTAGCAGCACCGACAGGCAAGCCTGTACGGCTTTCAGGCATATGAAACCTGTGCTGTTGTGTAACGATGCATGGATAAGGATTGCGCGCCACATGTATGTTACATCATTGCCCATGCTGCACACACACACACACACACATGCACACAGGCAGGCACACACACACATTGAGTGTGTGTGTTGTTTGTGTGCAACATCCCCCCACCGCCCAACACACACACACACATACACACATACACACACACACACCTTCTGTGTTTGGAACAATGACAGTGGATGACACACCAAGCCCCTGAATTACGACGTGGAAGCTCAGCAGCTTTAGCCTGCGAGCAAAGGTTTTCACATTTCAAAAGGGATGGCATTTAGCAGGTGCAATGTTGGCAACAAGGAAAGGCGCGGAGGAGGTAGTAAAGAGTACAACGAGTACATTCATCACAACACGCCAAAAAATGCGCACGCACGCACACACACACACGCGCACACACACACACACACACACGCACACGCTTGCTTCCTCACTTGTTCATGATGTTCAGCAAGTTGGCAAAGCGGCGGCGGCAGCTGGGATCAAAAATCTCGGACTGTTGGTGCTCTGTGAAATCTGAAATGCACTTGCCCTGTTCACACAGCTTTAGCAGGTCTGGAACAGGGTTGCTGGTGCCTATGACCTGCACACACAAGCACACAGGCAAACGTACAGCACATCAAGTGACCAGGGACCTGCACACACAAGCACACAGGCAAACGTACAGCACATCAAGTGACCAGGGACCTGCACACACAAGCACACAGGCAAACGTACAGCACATCAAGTGACCAGGGACCTGCACACACAAGCACACAGGCAAACGTACAGCACACCAAGTGACCAGGATATGGTGCTTGGCCCAGTGTAGGATGGGCTGAGGAAAGATGCTTTTACCACATTGTGTGGAATACACATGCTGTTCAAAAATTGTGCTTAGAGCATGGTTGATACGCTTCCTTTCGGAATCACTTAACAAGCTGACAAAACAAACTATACAATGTAGAGGGATGACAGAAGTAACAAATCATAAACAATATGGAATGCAGAGGGCGAACGTTGTGCTCACCTGAAGCGCAAAAGATAGGGGAAGGGCATCCCACAGCTGACGTGAAGAAAACGAGTGGGTAAGGGCAGGCAGAGGCTGCTGCTGCTGCTGCTGCGCTCTTCGTCCCCCTGATTGTCCCCCCTGCTGCTGCTCCTCTTGCTGTTGTTCTTGCTGCTGCTGCTGCTGCTGCTTTCTTCGTCCCTCTGATTGTCCCTGCTGCTGCTGCTGCTGCCGCTGTTGTCCTTGCTGCTGCTGCTGCTGCTGCTCTTGCTGTTGTTCTTGCTGCTGCTGCTGCTGCGGCCGCTGCTGCTGCTGCTGCTGCTGCTGCTCTTCTTCTCCCTCAGGTTGTCGCTGTTGCTGCTGCTCTTGTTGTCCTGCAGACTGTTGCTGTTGCCGCTGCTGCTGCTCCTGCTGCAGCTGGTAAGGCACTGCAGCGAACACCATGTGATGCTGCGGCTGCTGCTCCTGGCGCTGCACCTAAACACAGGCACATCAGGGCAAGCAAGTTCATGTGTGTCTATTTATGAGTTTCCATATATGCGAGTATAGTAATTATGTAATTCACATTCACACACGCACGCACATACACACACACAAACACGTACACACACACACGCACACACAAATTTAGGGCATGTGTTTGTGTGCATGCCTGTCTGTGCATATATATACAGTGGTGTCAAAGTAGTAGAAGGACGGAAATGCTATACAAATGCATTGTTGGGTACAATTGGACAGAATCAAAAGACCGTCTCTGTAAAAGCACTAGCTTGAGAAGAGCCCCCTCTGCGTTTTTGTTCCTACAATTGGCTCACTGCTCACTGCATATAGTTCACAGCACTCCAGTGTCAATATGATGAATTGTACTGGGCCTTCAGCTCTGTTGCACGCAGCCACACAGCACACAGCTGTAGCAGGTAAACACAGCTGTAGCAGTAAACACAGCTGTAGCAGGTAAACGCACAGGTAACACCACAGGTAAACATACAGGGAAACACAGGTAAGCACACAGGTAAACACCACAGGTAAACACACAGGTAACACAGCTGTAGCAGGCAAACACACATTTACACCAGCAGGTACACCCCCCTTTACACCAGCAGGTAAACACACATTCACACCAGCAGGTAGACACACATTTACACCACCAGGTAGACACACATTCACACCAGCAGGTAAACACACATTTACACCACCAGGTAAACACACATTTACACCACCAGGTAAACACACATTTACACCACCAGGTAAACACACATTTACACCACCAGGTAAACACACATTTACACCAGCAGGTAAACACACATTTACACCATAACTTCTGCAACACACAAGCCGCAAGCCTTGATTTAAATTGACTTCAAATTTCAAGTTAGGTGACCTCATGTTCCTAAGTAATTCATGTTTAGAGTTGCAGTACTACTGACTTACCTCCACGGTGATGTTGAACAGCGGTATACCAGCGATCTTGTGCGGGGGCGGGGGAGGCAAGTCACTCAGCTTGTGCTGCCATCCAGCCTCCACACCCTCCGCAATGCACGCCTCGATGGGCGCTTGGGCGTCAGGCAAAGTAGCCAGCGGTGATGGTGTGGTGGGAGGCAGAAAAGGGAGGGAGGGCGCGGGTGCAGGCTGTGGGTGGGACTTTGAGGGGGCTGCGTTGTTGTGTGGTGGGTGGTCCCCGTGAGGTTTAGGAGTGACAGCTGACAGAGGCACTGTTGTTGCCAAGGCAGCAGGCTGGTGGCCCGGCTGGGTGGTGGGGTCAGTGGGGTCAATGGCCATGGGTGCGTGAGAGTCTGATGGCGGGGGTTGTGGGGAGCAAGGTTGATGTTGACAGGATAATGGTACAATAGGGCCTGCTGCTGGTTGCATATGTGGTGCCAGCTGCAGGTGCTGCTGCTGCTGCTGCTGCTGCTGATGTTTCTGTTGCTGCTCTTGCTGCTGATCATTTTCTGGTAGTGAGGTAGAAGCTGGCTCGGTCAATCCTGTGTTTACAGCCAGAACAAGAGCTGGCTTTTGAAACTGCTTTATTTTAAAGGGTTAAGAAGAGGACCTTGCTGTTGCTCTCTAACAGCTACTGAAGTGTTGGAGCCAGGGCTTAGTCAGTTGAACAGGAGTTTTAGTTCAAGACTGAGAACATAGCTGACTTGAATGTTTGGACCGACAAGGTCTTTAGCAGCTAGAGTGCCGTCTGAACACCGTGGACTGCATATTGGTAATAAACGACATAAAAAATACATCTGTTAAATTTATAGCTTTACATCTTAAACTAAATAAAGCATACACTGTTACGATTATTAAACCCGCAGTGCAGACTGAGAAGCAGTCATAGAGCAGCACTGTGCAGGGAAGGGGCATACTTAGACATACAAGCTGCCGGGGACAGTTTTTATGAAACCTCTGTGAAATCCTAACTTTTGATAAAACTGGGCTGAAACGACGGATAGAGACGTTGGAACGGTTGCTTTCACGATGAGAAAGGGCTAGCAAGGCACAAGCACATAACAGGTCAGCAATACATTGCATTAGGCTGTCCACCTCAGAGATTGGAACCCATAGTGGTCATCTGCGTCCACAACTAGCAGCACAAAAGTGCTGCTAGGTGACACAAGCTGCCACCCAAACTTAGCCTGACACTGCTGTGTAGGCACAGCAAGTGTATGCTTGGGAGGCGGCAGCATCTCACCACGCACAGTCCTCTCATCATGGCTGGACATACGCGGCACATGTTTGTTAGAAATGCAGTGCACAAATGAAAAGGGAGAAAGCAGGAGAGGAGGTGCGCTAGTTTTGTTGGCAATTCTAAAGCAAATCTTACAAACCCGGGTGGAAAGAAAACTCTTTTCCATATTCTATCCAGATGCTATGGTATTGCTGAGCCTACTCAGGATGAATTAAAAGAGGCACATCATTCCTTCCCTCTAAAGAACAACAAATAACCCCAAGATGAGTTAAAAAGGCACATCATTCTATTCCTCTGAAGAACAACAGAAATTTCGATTCTACAAAAAATCTGTGACATGCTCTCAGCAGCAATTTGTCGTCATGGCTGCAATTCCTGGCGTTTGTTGCACTTTCTTTTTGCAAGGCTGGCAGAAAGATGCCACTTTGCAAACCCTGCTTCTTTGCAACTCAGTGATGGCAGATGATGCACCTTTCTTAAAGCAGTTTCAGCCTTGGGACAGCTCCAGATAATCCTAATGCAAGCTTGTGATAAGAGCTGATACAGTGTTATCTGAGATTAAGCAGGCTTGCTCTCCGAAACATATATTGAACCGATCCGTGTTAACAGTCTTGGCCATACACATTGTTCTGGCCACATCCATAACACACACACATACACACACACACACACACACACACACACACACACACACACACACACACACACACACACATATGGCCATAACCAAAGCCCTGGCCGACTCTGCTGGCATGGCAACACGCGCATGCACGCATATGCATCATACCTGAGAATGCACGCATGCCTCGTACCTGAAAATGCGCAGATGAAGCTGTGGAGCAGCCGCACACGCACAAAGCGCGCCCAGTTGTAACCATTGAGCGTCATGCGAGTGGTGGTGCGCTCACCCTGAAATAGATAATGAGAGTAGATGGTGTCAATCACCCAATATGATTATCACGCTTGAGCTCCCTCTGGAATTGCCAATAATCAACAGCAGTGCATGACATGAAAAACGTGTGCGCTTTGCCTTGGTCAATTTGCTCATAAACACTATCTCGGCTAGTGGGCCTCATTTGCGTGGTTACTGGACAAGCGAAAATTAGCAAACACAACCCTGTGACCTTTTTGTAAACACGAGATTATTGCTAGCTGCCTCCTTACTGAATTGGACAACACGTACAAGGCTGTGTGTAGATGTACACCACAAAGTGACAGAGGTAACGCACAACTGACACCTGCTGTACGTAGCTGCAGCATTACAAAACAATTGAGATGAGATGGAGCACACATTGTTCTTTCATCTGAAGCTCGCTAATTAACCACATTCTCCACAGGCATAGGTGAATGTGTCCAAGTACACACAACGTACACATGGAACACATACATGCTTCAAATGCATATTCAGATGCACCTGGACACACTGAAATAGGTACGTTAGTACACTCATACACACACCTAGACACACTGAGATAGCTACGTTAGTACACTCAGACGCACACCTGACACACATAAATACTTCACATGAAGTTTGGATGAACACATCATCAACAGATGACCTAGGCACACGTAGATACGTAGTCACGCACACAAGCACACGTAGACACGTAGTCACGCACACAAGCACACGTAGACACGTAGTCACGCACACAAGCACACGTAGACACGTAGTCACGCACACGTAGACACGTAGTCACGCACACAAGCACACGTAGACACATAATCAAGCACACGTACACGTAGTCACGCACACAAGCACAGACGCACAGACACGCACCTGGTATGCCGCCCCGTTCAGGAGTGCCTGTTGGTCCTGCACCTCTGCAAAGCTCTTAAACCTACAAAGCATTCAAAGAAAAGTTTGGAGGCTGTCAGGGTTCTTGAAGCGCTGCGGTACGTGAGAGTATTTGACAAGCGTTAGCACATGGGGTTTACGCTTTTCGTGCAGCTTACCGTAACAGCAGCTTAGTGTGCAATCTCGTTTTGGCCAGTGTGAATTAGGAACGAGCCAACAAGGCATATTTTTTCCTCTAGCTTTCCGTGTGGACTTCACAGCTTTGCTTATATGGACATTTGCAAAGCCGTTTGTGAAGTATAGAGTATGTGTAGGGTTGGCCAGAATCGTATATATATACGCCGTATATGACCGTATATTTGGTGATTTTCCAGCCAAAAATACCGTATATGATCTGTATATTTATGGTCCTGGCCAACCCTGAGTATGTGTGGTTTGCGTGTGTGATTTACAGCAGCTGACACAGGGCTTGCAAGTGTGGATCGTCAGTAGGGTGTGCAACGCAACGCCAGAAGGCTAAAAGCACGGTTACAAATGTGCATTTGTGTGCACGTATGGACCATAAGATACAAGACAGGTGTTGCAGGCACAGGCACGCTAAAGGTACAGTCAACTCCATCGCAGTTGCACTTATTACTGATGCCATCAGCCATCAGCCATCAGCCATCAGTAATGGCTCAATTTGTACCCTCCCTCCCTCCCTCCCTCCCTCCCTCCCTCTCTCTCTCTCTCTCTCTCTCTCTCTCTCTCTCTCTCTCTCTCTCTCTCTCCGGTAGATCTATAGCTTTCTAGACAAAACTCCACGCATGCACACACGCACACACGCACACACATACATACACAAGCACACACGCAGGTGCACACACCAGCCACGAGAACTCTGGAAAACGGATGAAAGGGGTGGGGTGCTTGAACTCCCTGCGCACGCACGCACATAGAACTTACAAAGCATACAACGCACACACCTTCCACAAGAAATCCCGTGATCGGAAGAAAATGGTGGGGTGCTTGAACTCCAGCGAGCTCACGCATGTATTAATTGCGCACAAAACACACAACGCACACACACCTGCCACAAGAACTCCCGTGATCGGAAGAAAAGGGTGGGGTGCTTGAACTCCAGCGACCGCACGCATGTAATAATTGCACACAAAACACACCGGCGCACACACCTGCCACAAGAGCTCTCGTGATCGGAAGAAAAGGGTGGGGTGCTTGAACTCCAGCGACCGCACGCATGTAATAATTGCACACAAAACACACCGGCGCACACACCTGCCACAAGAACTCTCGTGATTGGAAGAAAAGGGTGGGGTGCTTGAACTCCAGCGACCGCACGCATGTAATAATTGCACACACAACACACCGGCGCACACACCTGCCATAAGAACTCCCGCGATCGGATGAAAGGGGTGGGGTGCTTGAACTCCCAGCGCACAACGTTGGTCCATTGGTTGAGGCGCAGGGGTAGGTCTCTGTGGGATCGGATCCACTGTGCGTAGTAGGGGTACATGACCTGCGTGTGTAGGATGAGCATGCGAGTGTGTGTACGTGTGTCCGTGTGTGCGTGTGTGCATGTGTTTGTGTGAGTACATGACCTGCATGTGTAGGATGTGCATGCAAGTGTGTGTACGTGTGTGTGTGTGCGCGTGTGTGTGCATTTGCGTTTGTGTGAGTACATGACCTGCTTGTGTAGGATGTGTATGCAAGTGTGTGTACATGTGTGTGTGCATTTGTGTTTGTGTGGGTACATGACCTGCGTGTGTAGGATGTGTATGCGAGTGTGTGTACGTGTGTATGTGTGTGTGTGCATTTGTGTTTGTATGGGTACATGACCTGCGTGTGTAGGATGTGTTTGCGTGTGTACTTGTGCTTGTGTATGTGTTTGTGTGTGTGTGTTTGTGTGTTTATGTTTGTGTGGGTACATGACCTGCATGTGTAGGATGTGAATGCGTGTGTGTACGTGTGTGTGCATTTGTGTTTGTGTGGGTGCATGTGTAAGATGTGTGGGTGCATGTGTGTGTACGTGTGCGTGTTTGTATGTATATGCTTGTGTGTTTGTGTTTGTATGCGTGTGTATACGTGTGTGTGAGAGTGTGTGTAAGCGGTATGTTATGCGGGCAATTATCCCACAGGAAGATACGACCCGCTGCGCCTGGAAAACAAGTCTGTGTGCTCCCTTCCAAAATCTCAAGAGGAAACTGAACAGAGGAGCGCTCCCTCCCAAATGCACAAGTTGGGGCAATTCAAGTCCTAGCCCTCGCACAGCACTTCTTCCTTACTTGCACCTAAAGTGTCAGAGGCTGCTTGTTAACAGCTCTCGAACTTATAAAGCCTCCCACAGCAGCTGTAAGAAACAAAGGTCCTGCAAATGCTGCATTTGTTTCAGTGCTTTTGTAACATCCCTTCCTTTCCGGAGTTGAACAAATTGTCTTTGAGGTAGGCTGGGCAGCGAAGGAGGGACACCTCTGTCACACCCAGCTTCCACAGCAGGTCACATGCCACTCACTCACACAGCCTTCCTTAGCCCTGGCTCCAAACAGAGGCCCCCTTTGTCGGAGTTGCTCCGATGCTCTTCTTTTTTGAATTGCGTCAATGTTCAGCACAACCCACACACTTTCCATTTTCTCTTGCACGCACTACCTTTGAGGTAGGCCAGGTGGCGAGGGACGAACACCTCTGTCTCACCTTGCTCCCACAGCACGTCACCCACGACACTCACTCACACAGCCTCCCTCAGCCCTGGCTCCAAACAGAGGCTCCCCCAACGTTGGAACTGCTTTGATGCTCACCACCGCCCACACACTTTCTCCTTCCTTTTGTGCCTATCAGCCCAACACACGTAGCTGCCGGTTTACCCCCTTTGTAAACCCTTTGTTAATCCTTTAGTGCACGTACCGTCTCAGAGGTGGGCCGGATCGCGATGGGCTTATCCATATCACTGTTGCCGCAGCGGGTCACCCACGCAACCTCTGGGGCAAAGCCCTCAACGTGGTCCTTCTCTGTGTTGAGCGCATCCTCCGTGATGAAGAGTGGGAAGTAGGAGTTCTGCAAACGTTTTTGGTGAGAGGAAATTCGTAAAAGGGTGGCAGGCTTGGGATGGGTAGGAGGCTGGAAGAGGGAGGAGGAGAGGGGGAGGTAGGGCCTACTCCCTTGCTGTGGCGTGTTGAACCATACTGATTTGTTATTTATTATATCATACTGATACCTTGGAAGCAGGACTTCATTGTGTCATCATACAGAAATACAAAAGTGCGCAAGGGTTGAGCATGCACGAGTTGGATCATTTCGTGGCTTTGTGCTGATGTGAATCGCAAGTATAGGGTTGGCCAAACTGAACATGTACTGTGTACACCGTATATGACCGTGTACACCGTAATGACCGTGTATATATTAGGAGGTTTTGCCGGCATAATTACCTATAATATACATATGGTTCTAACCAACCCTAACTGCAAGCAACCAGTGATGGAGGTACTCAGCCATGCAATGCATTTATGACAAAAGGTGTGAAGCCCTTGACCAGGACCAATATGTCTGGTTGAGGGTGATCGTTCTCTGAGGTTTTTGAGATTTCCAGCCATTATGATGTTTGGTTTTCCGGGTAGCTTCTTTGCCGGGTAGCTTTTCCAGCTTCGCTGAAGGTTCAGCTGCCCCGTTTCCTTGAAGCAATCACCCGAAAAGAACATAACTAGGATTGGCCAGAACGATATATATATACGGTGCAGGGTTGTTCAGTTCGAGGTTCGGCCAAAAGTTCGATTTTGCGAACTTTCACGCATTTTAACGAATTTGAAAAGCGCCGTTCGGAATTCGGTCAAAGTTCGACAAACTTTTAAGAGTTTGTCAAACTTTACAGCATGCGTATGTCAAAATTGCAAGGGACAGCACCCCCCCCAGTTCCGCCTCTTCCCTTGCAGTAAAAGTAACTTATTCAATGATTTATATATGAAATATGATCTGTAATCTGTATCAGGACAGGAAATAACCTTGGTCTTAAGGCCAAACTTGTCACACATTTCTGAACTGCTAAAAATTCGACAACGCGGCACTTGCACTAGACCTGAAGGTTCTCCTTTTTCTGCTCTACAATGATGACATGATCCCATTCTGGCCCCATTTTCCCCCCCATAAATATTTATAATATACACATCTAATTGGGAAGATTTGAAGGTGGGGGGAGGAGCCCAAGGGCCCGCTTCCCAAAATTGCACATCAAACCCTTCAAACAGTTTGAGGGTTGTAGAACTTTTACAAACTTTATCGAGCCCGTGCTTCCCAAAAAACGAACTGAACAACCCTGACACGGTGTATACGGTGTACTACGGTGTTTTTGGCAGGGAGACCACCAAATATACGGCCATATACGCTGCGTACGTACGCTTCTAGCCAACTCTAAACATAACCCTCGATTTATTGGGCTGCAGCAACTTGCTTCAAACCTCGTGGACATCAACTCACACTTCACTTTTCGTTCACACCTGCACCTCCCACATCCCACATGGCAAGAACAGAAATGTTCAAGATGAAGCTGCCAAAGAATTTATAACTTGCACCTCCCAATTTCTTGATCCTGCCACAAGCACAACAAGAGACCACGGAATCCACAGCAGCAAGCAAGCGGAATTTAAACACACCACCCGCTCACTTGCACCTCCCAGTTCCTCGATCCTGCCATGAGCACAACACGAGACCACGGAATCCACAGCAGCGAGCAAGCGATATTTTAGCACACCACCCGCTTACTTGTACACCCAGTTCCTTGATCCTGCCATGAGCACAACAAGAGACCACAGAATCCACAGCAGCAAGCAAGCGAAGTTTTAACACACCACTTGCTCACTTGTACACTCAGTTCCTTGATCCTGTCATGAGCACAACAAGAGACCACAGAATCCACAGCAGCAAGCAACGAAATTTTAACACACCACCCGCTTACTTGTACACCCAGTTCCTTGATCCTGCCTTGAGCACAACAAGAGACCACAGAATCCACAGCAGCAAGCAACGAAATTTTAACACACCACCCGCTTACTTGTACACCCAGTTCCTTGATCCTGCCTTGAGCACAACAAGAGACCACGGAATCCACAGCAGCTAGCAAGCGAAGTTTTAACACACCACTTGCTCACTTGTACACTCAGTTCCTTGATCCTGTCATGAGCACAACAAGAGACCACAGAATCCACAGCAGCAAGCAACGAAATTTTAACACACCACCCGCTT
>Ga0307968_1003748_pt1 | contig 12574 bp, 10 predicted proteins | sample OrgLakmetagen650_FD_201834 | JGI IMG/M metagenome (GOLD analysis project Ga0307968, IMG submission 201834) | Saline water microbial communities from Organic Lake, Antarctica - #650 | ecosystem: Environmental > Aquatic > Non-marine Saline and Alkaline > Saline | place: Antarctica: Organic Lake... | reverse complement strand
CCGCCTTTAAGGACTGTAGAGCTCTGAACCCGCTCAATTGTCGTTCTTTCCATTTTTTTAACACACTGCACCAAGGTAGTGACAACCTGAACTCCAAATTCCTGCTCTGTGACAGTATCTTCGTTTAAGCCGTCAGCAATCATTAAGAGCGCGAATTCGCTGCCTCGAAACCTCTGAAAGAGAGAAAAGTAAGTGTTACTGAGTCAATGTGACAGAGCCAGAGCGCCCATTATAGCTGTAAAAGTAAACCTTGGGTGTACTTATAGCGTCGACAAGAAAACGCAGAGACCTAAATTGTGTTAGCATGCCTGTACTGGCATACGAGTTACCAAGTATTTTTTACTGCTTGACCAGTTCGAGCGCTTCCTTCCAGCGTTTTCTCGAGATCTCGTGTTTCATCGGTGGCCCGCCCACCCCCCGGCCTTCTGTTTCACCAACAGATGCAGTCTTCATCACATTGCACCATCGGTACTTTGAACCCTGGTGCACATCACTGCAGAGCTTGATAGCTCGATTGTTACAGGAACGAGTTACGCTCTTTTCAAGTTTAATCGTCGTCGTGGAAAATCTGGTCTGACGCATGCACGGTGCCGCGCCTGAAAATAGGGGTCACTATGACTTCCGGTATTGTTATTTCAGGTGACGACCCGAGTGGCCCGGCTCAATTACGTGCTTTTGAAGTAACCCGCGACGCCGTTGTTGCAATCCATTTTTTTAGCCCAGCCATGAGCTTGGCTAAAGGAGTGAAACAGGACTTTGCCTGTAATCAAAGAAAGAAAGTAATGACAAACTACCGATAACAATACTGTTCGGAGATATATGAAATTATTAAAACATCTTGCTACTGCTGCGGCAGTTAGCTCACTGGTACTTGGCGCCAATGTAGCCCAGGCAGACTCGAAAGAGCCTATTGTAATTCCTACCCATAACTGGACCAGCCAAATTACTATGGCATACGTTATTGGCGGGATTTTTGAAAGCATTGGAGACAATGTTTCTTATGTACCTGCTGATAGCCAGGCGGTTTACGAATCGATCCGTAACGGTGACGTCACCATTGGTCACGAAGTATGGCAGTCTACTTTTGGTAAGTCTTTCAACAATGCTTTAGACGCTGGCGGCATTATTGATGTGGGCACACACGCCTCTGCTACTCAGGAAGAGTGGTGGTATCCCGCGTATGTGGGCGATTTGTGCCCTGGCCTACCTTCATGGGAAGCTCTGAACGAGTGCTCTGATCTGTTTGCGACAGCGGGCAGTGGCGGCCAAGGTCGCTATCTGGACGGCCCGATGGATTGGCATGGCCAGGAAACCCTGGACCGTATCGAAGCACTCGACATGGACTTTACGGCTAAGTTTGCCGGATCTTCCGGTGCGCTTTGGGCCGAACTTGAGTCCGCAGCTAAAGACAACCGTGCAGTTGTAGTATTCAACTGGTCGCCTAACTTTACAGATGCCGGTGACGGTGGCAGCTTCGTTGAATTCCCCGCCTATAGTGATGGCTGTAAGAAATCAGATGGTGGTGATGGCATGTGTGGCTCTCCCCCAGCAGGCTGGTTGAAGAAAGCTGCTTACTATCAAATGCCTGCAAAATGGCCAACAGCTTATAAAATCTACAACAATATCTCCTTTACCAAAGGCGATATCGGCAACATGGCTTCATTGGTTGACGTCGATGGCATGAGCCACGAAGCAGCAGCAACTAAATGGCTGGCTGACAACGAAGCAACCTGGAAAAGCTGGCTATAAGCCAAACCCTCTTACCTGAACGCACTGCGTTCAGGTAAGTCCTTGTGGTTCGTTATTAACACAAGAACAGAGACCTTGAAGCTGCCTTTAGCCAAGGTCTCTACTTATTCAGTCCATTTCCCACAGTGACAGCAGAGCAGGTCACTCAGTAACACAATATTCTATTGCGCTTGTTAGTCCGACAGATCCAGTGATCCAGTGCCGACAAACACATCGTTTTAGCGCCTCTTTCTATTAGGATTTAATTATGTCAACACAAGCTCAGCCGGTCATTAAGTGCGAGTCTGTCTATAAAATATTTGGCGAGAATGCTGCCAAAATACTGAAACATTCAGGCGGAAAAGTAGAACCGGCATCATTACTTGAAGCAGGATGTGTCATTGGTGTTAGCAATGCCTCTTTTGAGGTGCACAAAGGTGAAATGCTGGTCGTTATGGGTCTCTCAGGCTCTGGAAAATCAACACTGTTGCGCTGTATTTCACGTCTGATCGACACTACTGCAGGCGATATCTTCATTGATGGCGAAGACTTGCTAGCTATGAATGCAAAACAGCTCATCAACATTCGTCGTAACAAGATGGGCATGGTATTCCAAAGTTTTGCACTCCTGCCTCACAAAACAGTCCTGGAAAACATTGCCTTACCATTACAAGCGAAAGGCATGAGCACCAACGACAGCATGAACCGTGCTATGGATATGGTAACCCTAGTAGAGCTAACAGGTTGTGGAAATGACTTCCCGCGCCAGCTCTCTGGCGGTCAACAACAACGCGTTGGCATCGCCCGATCATTGGCTGTGGAACCCGAAATCTGGTTTCTCGATGAGCCATTCTCAGCCCTGGACCCTTTAATTCGCAGGGAAATGCAAGATGAGTTTTTACGTTTACAACGTTTATTAAATAAAACCATCTTATTCGTTACCCACGATTTCGATGAAGCACTACGCCTTGCCGACCGCATCGCTATCATGAAAGACGGCGTCATCGAACAAATTGATACCCCAGCCAATATCGTACTCAACCCAGCCACCGAATACGTCGCCAAATTCACCCGTAGAGTGCCTCGCGAACGCGTACTCTCTTGCCAGAACATCATGGAGAAATATGATGCCACTGAGGAAATGAGTGACATCAGAGTTTCTCAACATGCCATCATAGATACAGTAGCAGAAGCCGTACTAACCGAGGAAAGACCAGTGACTGTCATTGATGCCGAAAACAATATTGTTGGCGCTTTAAATCGCAATACCATAATACATGTCTTGTTTGGTGAAGCTAACAGCATGCCAATGATAACCAGGTCGTGAGCCAAACATAATGCAATATTTTACCGAGCATAAATGGACACAGTTTGTCGTCTTATTGGCAGTGTTCTTTACCCTTGTAATGGCCATCGACCCGGCCACAGGCGGCAACTTATGGCGCATACAAGAGACCAGTTTCTGGTTACTGCCCGATGTTGTCAACGATGGCCTCAAGTTCCTGATCAATGACTTTTGGGTCGTGGACATTTACGATGCCGAGTTAGATATCACGGAAGAATCGACAATGATGAAAAAGTTTACTCGCGACCTTTCTGGCGTGGTTCTCTTTAGCATCAACTTAATCCGCGAACTTCTATTAGGTGGCGTCAAAACGGTTGTTGCCTTTACCAGCTGGGATTATATCAGCGAAAACGAGTGGGCTCGAATCCCTGCCCTGCCATGGCCGGCTGTTGCTGCAGGTGCATCATTAGTAGGCCACTACCTTGGCGGTCGTAAACTGGCTATCCTGGCCGGCGCCAGCACCATTTACATTGCTGTATTTGGTCAGTGGACACCTGCCATGCAAACCTTATCCTTTGTGTTGGTAGCTGTGCCACTGTCAGTATTTCTAGGGTTAGCTTTAGGTGTCATAGCCTTTAAAAACAAAACCTTCGAGTCTATTCTGGCACCCCTGTTGAACGTAGCTCAATCCATGCCACACTTTTCTTACTTAATCCCTGTCGTGGTATTCTTTGGTATTGGTGACCATGCAGGTGCTATTTCAACCGTCATCTTTGCCACCCCCCCAATGATTCGATTAACCATTCTAGGCCTTAAAAAGGTATCCCCAGAAGTGTTGGAAGCTGGCATGATGAGTGGCTGCAATCCCCGCCAACTCATGTTCAGAGTACTGATCCCCACGGCGCGCCATGATATTTTAATCGGTGTTAACCAAGTCATCATGCAATGCTTGGCCATGGCTGTCATTGCGTCTTTTATAGGGGCAAGGGGTTTGGGCTACGACTTACTTGTTGCATTGAACATGCTCAATATTGGCCAAGCCCTCGAACTTGGTGTGTCTATCGTATTAATAGCTGTTGTTTTGGATAAGCTGTCGCTAGCCTGGGCTAATAGGCAAGTCGACTACTTTGCCGACCTACCCTTCCATTTACGTCACAAGCATTTGCTAGTCTTCCTGGGTATGTTGACCTTCACCACTGTTGCAGCCTATGTTGCGTCGATGGTGTATCCAGATAAGGCTAACTACCTGTACTTCATTCATGAATCACAAGGGTTTACTACCGAAAACTTCTGGGATTTCATCGTAGACTGGATCATCACCAATACTTACGATAGCGTACAAAGTTTCAACTTCTTCATGATGACTTCAATCCTAATGCCTATGAAGGCGGCTTACCTGTCGATGCCAGTCGCTGCAACCTTATTCCTGGTTGCAGGAACGGGTTACATTGTTGGAGGCCTCCGCTCGGCCCTTGTTGTAACAGCACTGATTGCCTTCATTGCCTTAACCCCTTGGTGGGACCGGGCCCTAATCACCGCATATATGACCACCTTCGCAGTCATTATTTCCGTTATTATTGGCTGCAGCGTCGGCATCTTGTGCTCTCGTAGCCCTCGAGCAACGAAAGTTATATTGCTGGTTTGTGATACCTTTCAAACATTCCCATCGTTCGTTTACCTAATTCCAGTGATCATGTTGTTTGGTGTAAGTGACTTGTCAGTGCTGATAGCAGTCATTGTATACGCTACAATCCCTGCCACACGCTATACGGTAGAGGGGTTAAGTAAAGTACCCAAAAGCTTGCAAGAAGCAGGCTCCATGTCAGGTGTTAACCGCTTACAACGATTACTAAAAATTGAACTGCCTTTGGCATTCCCGCACATCATGTTGGGCATCAACCAAACCGTTATCTTCTCTTTGTTTATGATTATCATCGGCGCCTTTATTGGCACCGATGACCTGGGACAGCTGATCATGCAATCTTTGTCTGAAGCCAACGGCATGGGTCAGGGCATTGTGCTCGGCTTATGCGTTGCCTTTATCGGCTTGGCAGTAGACCATTTGATTCATACTTGGGCAGAGCAGCGCAAGAAGGTGTTAGGGATCGCTTAACAGACAAGTGATCCTGGTGTTAACAAGCAGCCGATACCTGGCTGCTTGTTAACAGTACGACGACACCCATAATCATTGCTAAAGCTAACGTTGGGTGTCTATTGGATTTCCACAGGAAACTACGAAGAGCCGAAAAAGACTACTTAGTGGCGCTTCGTCTATTTGATATACGCTAACTAGCTATACCCAAGACTGGACGGCCAACTATACTGTCTACGAACTTAACCGTTGGCCGTCTTTATCATTCAGCAAGAAAGCTTAACGATCGTACCCATTATACCGCTGCGTTATGACTGCCATCACACAATGGCTGGGACTTTGTGCTTTTACAACCACAAAAGTAGACCTCTTTAGTTTCTTTTGCCTCATACTTTACCGGCGTGAAATCGGTGGTTTTATGAGAACCATCACAAAACGGTTGCGATTTACTGTGACCACAGGCGCACCAGAAATATGACTTACCAGCTTCTACTTCAACGCCATACGGTGTATCGGATGCTCTTTTAGGATTGCTCATTTATACCTCTCTTTACCGTTTTTACTAAAATAGCCCTGCATTCACTCACTGGAAAATCAGTCGCACAGCGCCTAGTTTTTAAATGGGTAATGCCCTATCAGGCTGTTGAAATTCTCAGAATTTCGGCGACCTGCTACTGGCATAAGGATATACCGGCAAAATCAATGACGCCTAAGTCACTAATTTTGCACGAAAAGTAAAATCGAAATTTTTGCTTTTCGTGTTTTCGAAATGGCAGGAAGCCTTTCTCAACAACCTGCTATTACGTATAAATTATAGCGTCAATCACCCTCAACAATAAACAATGTGCAGTCAGCATTTTCAGTTCGCATTGGTTTTACCGGTTCGTATTCTTCTGAATCTACGAATGCTTGTGCACTTTTTACATCAGGGAATTCAATAATTACTATTCGGACCGGTGACCACAATTCAGTTTCCCTGACATCAAGCACTCCCCCTCTTACTCGATATACTCCACCAAATTTTTCTGCAATTGGCTTGGCGAGTCTTTTATATTCTTCGTATGCCTCGGGGTTTTTGATCTTTGTATCTACCACTAAAAATGCGCTCATTCTTGAGTCTCCATAGTATTGGCACCAAAACACCCGCAACAGTGGCCGAGCAACGCCAGATCCGGGCTGGGCTGCCTGCGACCAACTCTCAAGTATCAGCGCTGCGAAGGCGAGGGCCTCTGATGAGCTGAACCCACGCTAATTACAAAAGCTAATAAAGAGTGTCATTATAGCGTCTGATTATCGTGTTCGTATCTAAACTGCGGCTTTTCATCAGAAATATGTCCAGCATATCGTAAACAGCGCTCCTGATTAGCCAGTCAGTCCCATGAACTCCTTCAATTTTAGCCAAGCCAGACAATGTCATTATAGACAAAATAGCTTAGCACAGAGATTGTTACGGATATCAATACTGTGCAGCCCTTCAAAATCTGACCATCCTCTGTGCTAGCTATGGCTCACAATGGAAAGTCCAGTATTGAGCACACGCCAGGTCCGTAAGCTAGTCTCCTTCTGTCGATAATTCCCCGGATGAGCTCTGCTTGTGGTGAACCCACCCCCCTACAAGCAATAATACTGGGTGTTTACGCAGTCACCTGCTCAAACGTGGTCCCGTGATCTAGATCGCCCGCTGGAAGCAGAGTGCTATCCGGGCGAGAGTACTATTCGTGCGTGCCCGATTTTTTCCAAAACCTGCAGAAGATGGCCAAATCACCATCTAATGGCCCGTATCTGTGCCATTTTTTCTTAATCATCAAGATATCTATTGTTACTTGATAGCAGAGTTGGGTACCTTATTAAGGCATAAAAAAAAAGGTCTGACACAATGCAAAATCGACTCTGATCGATGCGTTAACAGGCCTTCACCGAGAGGGTCTCCATGTCCAATGATCAGTATTACGATAGTAAACCCTGGATAAGTTACTACCACAACGGTTCTCAGACCGAACCGGTTGCGAGTCAACAGCCATCACACACTAATTTGGCAGCCCTTATTCAGTCGGCCGGGCACCGCTACGCGACTCAAACGGCTTTTACCACCTGCATGCCAAACGGTATGAATGGCAAACTCAGCTACGCCCAAGTGGATGAAATGTCGGATGCATTCGCTGTCTATTTACGTGAGTGTGTCCAGTTGGAGGCAGGTACACGTGTCGCTGTGCAGATGCCAAACTGCCTCACCCTGCCTGTGGTTGCCTTTGGCATTCTGAAGGCCGGGTGCATTCTGGTGAACGTAAACCCGCTTTATACACGGCGGGAAATGGAGCATCAGTTTAATGACAGCGATGCACAGGCTTTGGTGATCATCGACATGTTTGTCGACAAGCTGGAAGACATCATCTCCAACACCGGTATTAAGCAGGTAATCATCACCTCTGTCGCTCAATGGTTTCCGCCGGTGGTCAGAGGCGTACTCAAACTGGTACTCGCATACTGGAACCGGGTGATACCCGGGCACAATCTGCAGATCGACACGATTGATCAGGCGCTCAGTAAGGGCCGAGAGGCCAAAGCTGCGCAAAACCTGGAAGTGGATGCCTATTGGCAGCCTCTGACGCGCAATGACCTGGCTGTGTTGCAATATACCGGCGGGACAACAGGCGTCAGCAAGGGTGCTGAGCTGACCCATGGAAATCTGATCAGCAATCTGAAGCAAGTTTATTCGGTTGTTGATGAGCACATCGAAGTGGGCAGGGAATGTATTCTGACTGCTTTGCCGATGTACCACATTTTTGCGTTTACCGTAAATCTGCTGGCTTTCTACGAAAAGGGCGCCCACAACATACTGGTGCCCAACCCCCGTCCGATCCAGAACTGCCAGCGGGCTTTTGACAACTATCCCATATCCTGGATTTCTGGTGTTAACACCCTATATAACGCGCTATTAAATGAAGAGTGGTTTACCGCCTACCCGCCAAAAAGCATTAAGGTGGCGTTGGCTGGTGGTACTGCCTTGCACAAATCGGTGGCTGAGCGCTGGAGAAAAATCCTGGGCAGTCCCATTTCTGAGGGTTATGGTCTGACTGAGACCTCCCCGGTTATCTGTTTTAATCTGATGGGCCAGGAGCGGCCAGATAGTATTGGTATACCGGTGCCAGAAACTGATGTTCGTATCGTTGACGAGAACGCCGAGACTGTGCCGGTCGGTGAGCGTGGCGAAATTATTGTCCGGGGACCTCAGGTCATGAAAGGTTACTGGAATCGCCCGCAGGAAACCGAAAACTCAGTCAGGGATGGTTGGTTTTACACCGGCGACATCGGCGTGATGACTGAGGATGGTCATTTCAGTATTGTCGATCGCAAGAATGACATGATTCTGGTCAACGGTTTCAACGTCTATCCGAATGAGGTGGAGGAATGCATTGCCCGCATGCCCCAGGTTCAGGAATCGGCGGTTATTGGCATGCCTGATGAGCAGACTGGTGAAGCTGTGCGGGCCTTTGTGGTGTTGCGCGAGGCCGGCATTACTGAAAGAGATATCATTGCTCACTGCAAAACGGAGCTCACCGGTTATAAGGTTCCACGGAAAATCATCTTTTGGGATGAACTTCCGAAAACACCGGTTGGCAAGGTGTTGCGCAAAGAAGTGCGCGCTGCAGTCACACAAAAATAACAGAAGAGCCAGCTGGAGCACTTAGAATGCTAAGTCCATTGGAAGAAAGTTTATTGTCCATCATGATGGTGATCATCATGTTTGGTATGGGGTCATCGCTGACCTTCAAGGATCTCAGGTTGGCTCTGCGCCACCCTCAGGCTGTCGGCATCGGTTTTGCCTCCCAGTACCTGTTAATGCCACTGATCGCCTTTGCGCTGTCACGCGTTCTCGAACTTACCGTGGAACAGACCGTAGGCCTGGTACTGATTGGCTGTATGCCCGGTGGCACAACATCCAATATCTTTGCCTATTTCTCGAAGAGCCTGCTCAGCCTGAGTATTATGATGACCATCTGTTCAACCCTCGCCGGGTTCGTGATGGTGCCATTGCTTATGGAGTTTTACACTCAGGGTATTGATGACGCTTTTCGTATCCCGCCCGACCAGATTGCGCGCCTGTTGTTTGTGCTGCTGATTCCCACATTGATTGGTATGTGGTTAAGACGCAAGAACTCCAACATTGGAGCAGTGATTGAGCTCATGGGTGGAATCTTGGGCGCCGTTGTTATCATTTTCCTGCTCGTAACCTGGGTGCCCAGAAACTGGATGCTGTTGGTTGAAACCGGCTGGGAGGTTTATGCTGCTGTGATCCTGGTTGGCATCATAGGTTTTATTGTTGGTTACCTGTTCTCCCGCGCGCTAAAACTGAGCCCGCAAAAAGCGAGAACAGTTTCATTGGAGACTGGTATTCAAAATGGCCCCCTGGCCGCCCTGATCGTAATTATGACCTTTGCCGACGAAACCCAGCAGCTGATTCTGCTGATGCCAGTCATGTACTCTCTGTTTATTGTTATCAACTCGACTTTTGCCACGGTTTTCTATCGTCGCTGGACCCGAAAGGAAGAGCTGGCGCGTGATCAGGCTAAAATTGAACCGGGATGATGATCATCTGTCCCTGTCTTGCGTTATCTACCTGACACTGCAGACAGTAGCGTTGGTAGGTCAGGGTGGGATTGTCGGGAGCCGGATGCATTACTGGAGACGGGTCCTAAAACGACATTCTGTGACTGTCAGGATGCCGGGCGTGCCCGTTTGCAGCGCCAGACCACCCATCATAATCAAAATACCAACTTGCCAGCGTCTTCGTTGCGTTAACCAGGATCAGAATCATCGGCACTAACTCTATGAGAATGAATCTTTTTCTTTTCTTGAAGCACAGAAGTGTATCGCTTACATCTTTTGATCCTCGAATTCATTACTTGGCAGACTGTTGAAATTCACAGAATTTCAGCCGCCTGCTACCAGAACATGGGGTCCGACATTTCGGATGTTTTGGCGACATCGACGACTGGTGAGTCGTTGGTTTCGTAAGAAAAGTAAAATTAAATTTTTTGGTTTTCGTATTTTGAAAAAGGCAGAAAGCTTTTTTCAACAACCTATTAGGGGATATCGCGCGTCAACTTTCTTGGCAGGTCGGCTTATACTGGCGTGGTCCACCCGCCGATCGATAGCTGAACCGGTTATCACCGTCTTTCAAGTATACCCACAGAGTTAACGATGGATATAACGATGGATATATAGTCGTCTTGTGAAAGGCTGAAAACCATTTTTATGGCTAAAACGGGCCGCACGAGTGACATACCACTAAAACTGGAACCAAACGTCCGCGTCAGGGCATCAAGCAGACATCCGGGTGTATTCAATGTTCCAAGTATCGAATTCAGCCTCTGTGAGGGATGCTGGAATCACTCGATCATCTTTCTGGTCAAACCCGGTTACCAGCAAGGGGCCGTTTACGCTGAGTTGATCTCGACCAATGGCGAACACAGGACGGGTGCTTTCATTGTGTGAATTACCCGCCCAGATGCAGTGCTCATCGTCTATAAATCCCACAATACGCGCATTTTTCGCGCCCAGCATACTGACCACTTTGTCGTAATCAGATGACCTGGTACCGGGCAGTTGCACGGACTTACAAATCATTCCTCTATATTCTGTTGCGGTGACGAATAAGGATCGCACAGTATTTCCTCGCGGTTCGAATAAGGCTTAATACTAACGATATAGCCAAAATCTGCAACCGCATGGCTATTACAGGCGCGGTGATGAGCAAAGAATTGCGTCCCGTCGGTGTTGCCTGCGATACTACTCCTGTGTATAGGCTGAGCCATACCTGCCCGGGAGACTGGCTGATCAAAAAGACAACCAGTCTCGAGCCGTTTTGATAATCGCTAGCGCAGCAGGATTAGATAAACGACGCTCCGGAGAGATAGCAAAAAACTGCTCTCGCACACTCTCTGTTTGACCAACCAATTCAACATGATATTGCGCCCCAACTTCATCGGCGATAGCCGTTGGTACCACAAATACACCAACACCGGCTTGGCCAAACGTTTTCATCAGCGCACTGTCGTCAAACTCACCGACCACTCGTGGGTATACATGATGCTTGTCAAACCATTGCTGTAAACGCACTTGTACCATCGATAGTTCACTTAACATCAAGAAAGGTACGTCATTCAAACTCTGTGGAAAGCCTTCGCGCAACGGTGCGGCCAGTGAACGAGTGGCCATAAAGCTGATGCCACAATCACCCAGCGGATGGTTAAAGCCGCGCACACCAAGTCGCTGAGACATAGGCCCATCTGCCAGGACTAAATCCAATCGATGCAAGGCCAATTCACCGAGTAAACTGTCCAGGCTATTTTCTTTGCAGACAAGCCGTATTGGCTCAGCCTGATTTAATGCCGGAGCCAACAACCGATAAGCAATGGACTTAGGGACCACATCAGCCACACCCACTCGAAACACCGGTGCTCGATCCGTAGGTGAATTACGCACAGATTCAGCTAACTCGCCTCCTAAGGAGAAGATTTTATCCGCATAGCCAAGTACTACCCGACCAGTTTCAGTCAATTCCAGATTGCGCCCGACTTTACTAAACAAAGCAGCATCCAGCTGTGCCTCTAAAAGGCTTATTTGACCGCTAATCGTTTGCGGTGTGACATGTAAACTTTCGCTCGCCCGGACAACTCCACCCTGCTTCGCGGCCACCCAGAAGTAATGCAAGTGCTTGAAATTAATCATGATCCACCAATAGTTCGGAAAAAACTGATAATATACATAGTTTATTCGAATATATCTTATTATCAACCCAGCCTAGTCTTCATTTTCCAACTCATGTTATTCCACATGGAATTTAGGAGAGCACTATGCGATTAACTATTCAGGCACGCCACGTCGTCTTAACAGATGCGTTAAAGGAGCACATCAAACGCCGCTTGGATTTCGCATTGGGAACGCGTTATGACCAGATACAACGGATTAACGTTACGCTGTCTGACATTAATGGCCCTCGCGGCGGTAGAGATAAGCGTTGCCAGATGCTCATCAATATCGCCGGCCAGCCGGATATTATGATTAACGATGTGCAAGTTGTTTTGTCCGATGCTATTGATCGAGCTGCTAGCAGAGCGAGTCGCACCGTTACCAAGCGAATTTCGCGTCAACGCATAAGATATACTCGAATTTCGACGGTGCCGAACCCTTTTGATGATAGCGAATATGAATACGAAAACGCCATCGGGCAATAGTCGTTGATACGGGCCGTATGGACTAATCTGCTAACTGGTAGTCCATGCGGTAGGTTGAGTCAGTCATAGTTCATCTGTTGTCGGGAATCATGAAACAGGCTGCGACCATATCAATTGACGCTTCAGTTCCATGTCTTCTGGCTTGGTAACTTGCGCCAGAGTGATTTCCCGCCTCGAAACTAAGCTAGACGCCCATACTTATTAGAAATTTAAGGATGGGTGTTCCTAGCA
>Ga0307968_1003745_pt1:0-7500 | contig 12578 bp, 14 predicted proteins | sample OrgLakmetagen650_FD_201834 | JGI IMG/M metagenome (GOLD analysis project Ga0307968, IMG submission 201834) | Saline water microbial communities from Organic Lake, Antarctica - #650 | ecosystem: Environmental > Aquatic > Non-marine Saline and Alkaline > Saline | place: Antarctica: Organic... | reverse complement strand
CGTAGCCCAACGTGGCTGCTCGAGTGCTTTTTGTTGTGTACATGTCCATGCAGATGCCTCGGCGTCTGAAAAGCCTGCTGTTGACGAAACAGCCAACAAGCTGGATTCGATGATGGAGCTGGCATTTTCGCACCTACACAGGTACGGGCACAGGAATGTGTGTGCATATAATAATCTTTGTCCATCTAAAGTATCCTGTCAACACATGACTGTCTGCTAGCTGTCAATAAAGGCGCCCTCCTCAACCAGACCTAACCACACATGGAATCTCTCACTCTCTGTGTGTGCACGTGTTTGCCCCCAGGCGCTGCTACCAGCAACCCGGGGGACCCCAGCAAGCATGGCAAGCCCTGCTGGCCATCTTTGAGCGCACCATCCTCAACACCCACCGCTCCAAGTTCTCCCAGTTTCTCGTGTTCTATATGTGCCTTGAGCAGCCTGATCTGTGTGCCCGCCACTTTGTGGACTTTCTACTCAGCCGCCTCAAGGTGTGTGTGGTGCAAAGGTTGTGTGTGGTTGAGATGCTGCATCAGAGGAGCTGCTCTTTTCTCTGCCGCAGCAGGTGTGGCACCAGGGGGGTGACGTCTGTTGTGATGTTTGACAGATGAGCAGGAGAGCAAGTTGACCATAGGTTTTGTGTATAAGCTGAGACAGCCAATAAAGTCGTGAGTATGAAGCCTTTCAGGTTGATGTTTGAAAATCCTCTAGCAGTAAATTGAGTACAGAGAACATGGCGACGTGCAGGGTCTAAGTTGCAAGAATGCAACGCCTTCACGTAAGAATTGGGCACTGAAGAGAATAAGGTCTGCAGCACTTGAGCATGCTGCGTCTACTAGAGCACCAGACTGCACAACATAATGGGGCACAGGGGAATCTTGTTCAAAGCCATAGCCTTTTAAAACTGCGGCTGTAGTGCAGGCAGACAGGCCTACTTACGAGTGCTAATTGCATTCTCTTACTTTAAAATCGCACACCTTCTTAAGCCACCTGATCACTCAAAGACTACCCCTCCTTCTTCCCATCTTGACTTGACATTTTCTGCTCAAAAACAAGTGTCCTATTCCTTCAGCTGTGTGGACGCCTCTGCTTATTCTATTGCCACCGCCGTTGCTCCCTAGGACTGCCCTGTGCTCCTCAAGGCAATGTTTTAAACCCAGACCGTCCACTTTTTCCCTGCTTCAATCCTGCGTGATTCCTTGCCCTGTGTGTATCAGGTATGTTAAACATGTGTGAGGGGCACTCAGCTCCCTCACGCTCCTGCTACTTTGGCTGGCCGTCTTAAGCGCTCGTGCTGTGTCCAAAGCCATGGAAGGCCCTTTGTCCGCACCTGTTGTTGTCCCTCCTCAGCTTCCTACTAAACCCTGCCGCACGCCACGGGCCCCGGCTTCTTTGGTGCTAGTGCTAGAATACGATGCAGCGAATCAAGTTTTGTTGCTTTGCCGTTCATGTCCTGCTCGTCTGCTGCAGGGTTACCTTAATAAAGCTGCGGGCATAGCTGTGCTCCCTTCCATCCTTAAAATACTGCACCTTTAGAGGGAAAGGGAGTTTATCATATTGTAAAGTGACAAGCTTTTTAACAGTGTACACTGTCAGTGGGAGAGGAGAGAAGGGACTTGAGTATACACAGCAAACTGCAGCCAGAATGGTCCCCAAAAAACTGCCAGTGGCTCCACACACAGACACCAGCATGGCCGGTAGCATTTCTTTCAGCTGTGGTTCATCAGAGGATTGGGAGAAGGAGCCAGAGCCGGAGCCGGAGCCGGAGCCGGAGGTCTTGATGCTAAACAGGGGCAGTGTTTCTGGGTCAGCACCCTCGTTTGAATTCTTTCTGACCCGCAATCAAGGGTACTACCACCAAAAGCACGAGGGGGTAGCGAGGGAGCTGTGTGTGGGTACGGGTTGCAGCCTTTCAAACGCTGCTATGGAGGGGAGGAGCACAGAAAGGCAAGACTTCTAGAGGGCAGTGTGCTCTGACGAACCTCTGAAAGGCATTGAAGCAACCTGTAAGCTATTTCATGTCCTTGTGATTTGTTCAAGGGACTTCAATCCCCTTAGCACCTTTTGGGATCTTGAACAAATCTACCTAGGTATTCCGGCAAAAGATTGAACGGTTCGGTGCAAGCCTTTGTCATTTGCTTAGCGTCCTTTGTCAAACCCAAATATTAAAATGATGGGATGGGAGGGAATCTACTGTTTTGGTTGGTAACCGATTTACAATATGAACGGATGCAGTTGCATTGAAATAGTGCACCTTTCCAACAGCAACCCGCAAAGATTTTGAATGATTGTCTACAAACTGCTGCAAAAAAGAAGTTGCATACTGCATACCCTCCCCTTCCCCCTTGAAGCAGCCCTCAAATTCGAACAGGACCAAAAATTTTCCTGAGACGGTTGCACATATTTCCATTTACCCAGCATCACCGCCAATCCTCTCATTAAGCTCAGTCAAGCTCGCTTTTGAATACCAACCTAGCCTCTCCTCCCCCTTTGCAGGACCAACATCAGCCCAGCATTACACGCAGCGCCTGTGCTGCCTATCTTGCCAGCTTCCTGGCGCGAGCGGCCTTTTTACCCCATGCTCTCGTCTTGCAAGCACTGGAGCAGCTTACCTGCTTCTGTCACGACTACTGCAGGTGCTTATCGCATAGTTTTTGTTTTGTCAGAGGTCGTGTCTTTTTTATGTGTGCCTGCGCCTCCCTGCCCTTTCTGCTGATGCCTTGTGCGACGGCCACGAGGTTTTAAGGTATTTGTCACATCTTACAAAGTTGGCTTACACAAGTCGGCCATGCCTAGAAGTAGGGTCTGGTAAACATTGAATCGTAGAATTTTTCATGGATTGGGCTTATTTGCAGAAGCACTTTAATAGCCTTCAGACTGCTGCGTCTCGTTCTCTTTGCTGATGAACAGGTGAGGAGTGGTGGACAATTTAGTCCTAACACAATGAACAAGACACATATGCACCCAAACTGTGTGCCTACCTGTACAGATCCGTGACAGTGCCTACCAAAGGCCTCACCCGTAGCAGCAGCAACGTGGTGCTCGGCTCCAAAAGCAGTGCGGCTGCTGCACTAGAAGCCGAGGCTGATGCTATCAGCTCCCTCACTGCCAAGCACCAGGTATCTCACACGCTTCCACATTTTTGATTGTATGCTTTATCAAGGGCGCTCCTGCAATGCTTAGCACCCAGAGCCGCACAAGCTGGTCACGCAGGAACTTGCGTGAAGAGTTGTCAAATCAATGTCCAGATACTTGTGGTCCACTGGGTACGGCTCCGCTGACCCTGTTTCATGGCTTAAAAGATATTGTAGTTGTTAAGGTTCTTCAATTTCATGTCCCTGTCCAGCATCTTCATGTCTCACCTTCAGTAAAAGGAACGCACGTGCACACAAGCACAACACTCGTGCTGCGCAGGTGCTATACGCGTCTGTGCAAGCCATCCTGTATGTCCTGTGCTACCACATGGAGACTCTCTTACAGCCTTCCCCGCCGCCACCGCAGCAAGACCAGCAGCATTCCTCTAAATCAGCATCCCTCCAAAAGCCCCGTTCCTGCTTGGCTAGCTCTGTGAGGCTCTTAGTGAAGGAGCGAGTGCTGCCGCTGCTGCAGCACCCTTTACGGCCCCTAAATGTGTGCCTACCCAGCGTGGTGGCTGAGTTCAAGCACCAGGTGCATGCTGCAGGCATCGCCAGCCTGGCAGGGAGCAGCGTGCAAACGGTGAGCTGGGTAGGGTGTGTAGTGTGTAGGTGCGTGTCTGTGTGTTCGCTTGTGTGTAAGTGGTGGTAGCAGAGAATGGGTTTTGCACAGGCCTTTACAAGCTGTAGTTAGGCTTAATACCGAGCATCAGGTGTAAGGTGTTTAGAAGTCGTGCTTTGTCACGTGAGCTTGATCTATATGTTATATGCAATGTGCACATGAAGTTAGTGCAAATTAGGAGAGGAAGTTGGGCTTGTTTATTGTGCTAACACTGAGCTTTACGTGCTTGGCACAACCTGCAGGACGATATCTTGCAACGCTCACAGCGCCCCCTGGAGATGTTTTTCCCCTTTGACCCGTATTTGCTGAAGCGATCCTCTGCTGCTTTAGCCCTCCCCACCTCATACATCAGGTGTGTGGGTTAGTCAGAGCTCTATACAGTGACACTTTGGAATTGAATGGCATTGTAGTGGCATTGTAGTAAGCCCTTTGACCTAACAAATGAGGCATCAGCTGCGTGTGACACTTAAAAGTTCATACTTGCACACGCATTCTTACTTAAAACATGAAATGTGAGCAGAGTTTGTCAAATGCTCATCGCCTTTCCTTTTGCCATCTTCATTCTTCAGGGATTTAAATAATTTAAAGAAATGTTCCCAAAGCTCCGTGCGTATTTTGCTGCATTTTTTACCATAATCAGCAATGGTACACTACTATTTGATCTTTTGCAAAGTGCAGCTTTACAAAGCGTTCCTCTGTTACTAAGTTGCTCAACTCAGGCCTCCTGCTGGTTAGATCTGTGCATGGGCAAACGGCAGGTATTGTGCTTATTTCTTACCTACTGAAAGTGGTGACATTAGTATACTCATTCCACTGCACTCCCCAATTCTGTGCACTGTCCCAATTATTGATAAGTTTCAATGTACTTTGAATCTTTAGTGGTTCCTTGACAGAGGCTTTAATGCCTGTCCCACGCCCTCATTAATTGTGGTTACACATCTATGAGTGACAATTCTTCTTCCTAACTGTAAATTATGGATTAAAACAAGCCGCGGTGATCTAACTTCGTAGACGCTATACTCAGTCATCTAATTCATCGCCACACTGCACACTACACAACTGCTAATTTTGTTACCACATTGCTCAGTCGATTTTTTTAAAGCGCTGCTCAATCATTGATCATGTGCTTCACACTACAGGTGGCGTCACGGACACCCTCGGTCCACTGCATCGCACCCAGCCCCCGGGACGGCAGTAGACAGCGACGAAGAAGTCGAGTCAGAGGACGAGGAGGAGGAGGAGGAGGAGGAAGACGGCACAGGGAGGCAGGTGTGTGAGGAAAATGGGAGGGGTGTAACAGTGATTTGAGAATGAGAAGAATTAAAGTAGATGGTGCAGGGAAATCAGCACGGGAGGGGGTGAAGGTGTGAGGGTGGACGATGGAGGGAGGGCAAAGAGGAGGAGGGATAGATGATGTAGGAAGGCCGATGTGTGAGGGGAAAGGAGGGGTTGGTAAATGTTGTGAGCAAGTGAGAAGAGGAGGGTGCAATTCACATTTATGCATTTCATGCAGTTTGAAGTTGAATATGGAGTTTCAAAAAGATGAAGATGAGATGCACTGGGAGGTTGGTATGACGGATGCAACGACAAGCGATCAAGGAGGGTAACTTCACCACACGGCTGCTCTCGCACGCATGCTCACAGGAATTGGACATGGACCAGGATGGCCACAACAGCTCTTCTTCTGCCTCCTCCTCCGATGACGAAGACCACACAGAAGATGGCTCCCTTAGGGGGGATGGCTCAATGCCGTCAGATGCCATGCTCAGCCGCCCCAGGTGTGTTTGTGTTTGGGGGGGGGAGGGGAGAGGTGTGCGTGTGTGTCGATTTGAAGGTAATCTTTTAGATGTAGGTGTAGATTGGGATGGTGGAGTGACTATGGGTATGTTGATGTGTTTGTTATCATGGCAGCTGGGTGTATGCAGGAATCAGCCTGTTTGGAATGACCGTAGGCTGATCCCTACTAAATTGGCTGCAACACATTCTAACCCTTATCATATGCCTTCTGCGCTTCAGTGTGCGTACACATGAAATTTCATTTTACGGGATGGGCACTTTCTCAGCAAAGCTGCGTAAAGGACGTATGGGCAGGCCACGCTTGCTGCCCCACCGATACAAACATCACGCAAACATAAACACACTCACGCACATGTCCAGGCTCAAGACACACGCCAGTGGCCTTCCTCATGCTAGTAGCAGCATTGCCCGCCCCCTAGCATCTCACCACCACCAACCCCACCTCAGCCACTACTCCCTTCTCAACCACCACCACCAGCACCACCCTCATCAGCGCTCGTTAGGCCGCAACAAGCAGGCGGGCAGCAGCAATGGCTACGATGCCATGGGCACCTCCTACAGCCCGGGAGGAAACGTGCAAGGCGTGACATCTAGCAGCAACGGGTGGGTGCAAGCTGGCATGTGCCAACCCCGGCAGCTGCTTTCTTTGTAAACATTTTATGCTGGCATTTTACAATTACACCTGGCTTACCTTGATAGATGGATTTTTGGAGTAACGTGGATTGTGGTTTTGGGTAAAAAAGCCTTGCTGCGCCTCATCCTCTTTTATTTGGTGTGCCATTTGTTGTCTTACATCATTGCTGTTCTATCTGTGCATACTCAGCGTTATTTTTGCACTGTAACGATGAAAGCTGTTTTGATCTAGCATAATGCCACACCCTTTGACCTATTGAGAAAACAAGTTAGGACGACCTCCTTTCAGATATATTGTCTGGCCTTGCTGCAGCACCTGCCTTCCTCCGTTCCTCCTCTTTCATACTATTAACCTATTCAGAATGTTTCTGACAAACAGCCAGCAGAGGGGTTCCAAGTACGTACAGACATTACCAAGTGCACACTTGTGCACCAGAATCAAACATACATGCACGGACACATATACATTCACGTACATACATGCAAACACACATACATACACACGCACGCGCAAATGCACACAAATACGCACTTACCCTCTTGTCTATTGCAGTGGCTCCCCGCCCCTGGGCAACTCCCCCCTTGTAGTTGACTACCACCATGGTCTGATGCATGGGGGTGGCAGTCTGTACGCCCAATCCCTGTCGCCAATGCAGATGGGCACGCCCCCGATCCATCACATGCACGCACATATGCATGCCCACCAAGCCAGGCTCGCAACTGCTGCAATTGCAACCACCCATAAATGAGGTATTTTGTATTGAACACAAGATTTGTAGATTTTTAAAGCAGCTTTTCGCATTGTCCTTCTTCTTTATTTGCGCTCTTACATCTATCATTTTGGACTTATTTGCAATGCATCATTTTTACCTACCTATTCATATGAGGCCTTAACGAAAAGTAATGGACATGTTCTGCCGATGACAGATATTGTTTATAGCGGCTTTTGATTTGCTAATCCCTTGATAATTACTTCAGCTTCCCTATTAAACAAAAATCGTGATTCGTAAGATCCTTAGGTTTTTCAGACACGCTGATAGTTACAATGGGGGGTGGGTGACCTTCAGCCAGGTTGTTTGGCTGGCTGATCGGCTGCTGACTGGTCTCGGCCAGCCACAATAAATCCATAAGCTTAGAAAGAAAATGAAAAAGTCTATTGTTCTGCTGAGAAAGGAAATCATGAACAAGTTGGTTGTTGACCTGTTGCAGCAAAAAGGGTTGGGCTGCTGAAATGGTTACAATGGTTACAATGGGGGGTGACCTTCAGCCAGGTTGTTTGGCTGGCTGATCGGCCGTTGACTGGTCTCGGCCAGCCAC
>Ga0307968_1003741_pt1 | contig 12587 bp, 13 predicted proteins | sample OrgLakmetagen650_FD_201834 | JGI IMG/M metagenome (GOLD analysis project Ga0307968, IMG submission 201834) | Saline water microbial communities from Organic Lake, Antarctica - #650 | ecosystem: Environmental > Aquatic > Non-marine Saline and Alkaline > Saline | place: Antarctica: Organic Lake... | reverse complement strand
AGTTCTAAAAACAGGTAACTGGTTAAAATCTGAGCACCCTTCACAGCTGAGAGCATAGGTTAAACCGAGCAGCATACACTGAGAACACAACTTTAAATGTAGCACAGACAAAATGCAGAGCAGGTGGGGTGCAGGGCACAGGCCTAAAACAACCCCGATTTTGAAATTGGTTTCATAATTTAGATGCGATAGTAGTTCTAAAAACAGGTAACTGGTTAAAATCTGAGCACCCTTCACAGCTGAGAGCATAGGTTAAACCGAGCAGCATACACTGAGAACACAACTTTAAATGTAGCACAGACAAAATGCAGAGCAGGTGGTGAGTCAGGTGCTGCAGACACAGGCGCAATTTATTTGACAGAGTGAGTCAGGTGCTGCAGACACAGGCGCAATTTATTTGACAGAGTGAGTCAGGTGCTGCAGACACAGGCGCGATTTATTTGACAGAGAGGAAGAGGGGAGAGTTGCACAGGCTGGGCACACAGTGGCATTGGGCGCACAGACAGTGCGAAGCAAGAATCAAGTGCTGCGCACACAGGTGCAATACAGGAAACAGAGGAGGAGATTGCACAGGCTGGGCACACAGTGGCATCGGGCACACAGGCTGTGCATAACATGAATCAAGTGATGCACACACCAACAAAAATAGCACAGGCTGAATACACAGCGGATTTGGGCTCGCAGGCTGTGCAAATTGTAATTACACAGTGTACTCGATTGCTGCAAAAACCGTGCACAGCTGCACCTGAGTGTATGGCTATTTTGAGTGCTCAAACAGGTTGATTGCGATTCACAGAAAGAGAGAGTGCACAGACCAAGCAAGCAATCAAATCGAGAGCACAGACTGCGCAAAGGACGCATGTAGATAGGAGCACAGACCGTGCACTAGAAAACTTTAGATTAGACAGCAAACACAAATTTTCGGGCGTTTCTTGAGGAGACGAGTAGGCATAGGTAAGTGAGTTAATGACCTGAGCGAGTTTATGAAATGAGTAGGTTTATGACATGAGCCCTGGAGTAGACATAGGAGCGTTTTTACAGGAGACAACTAGGCATAGGTGAGTGAGTTTATGACATGAGTGAGTTTATGACATCAGCCCAGCGCCCTCACTCCAAATTTCGTGTGACCCCATGTTCGCCACTCGTGGCTCCTTAAGATTTTCATCGCCTACGATGAGCTAGACGCTGTAGAAAAGAGCACCTCCTGTTAAATCTCCTCTGCTAACAGGAACTAGAGGTGTCCGAGCAGGCGAGCAAGTTGATGTAAAAGTTGATGAACAAGTTGATGAACAAGCTGATTGACTCCATCGTTAATCGGAAGCCAACAGGAACTAGAGGTGTCCGAGCAGGCAAGCAAGTTGACAAACAAGTTCATGAACAAGTTGATGAACAAGCTGATTGACTCCATCGTTAATCAAAAGCTGGAACCTTTTTTATTTCTGTACGGATCTCAGCAAGCAACTAGCTGATTGCTTTCCTATTACGCTCACCATGTGGTCGTCCACACTCTTTCCTCCTAGGCAGATCTCAGCAAGCAACTAGCTGATTGCTTTCCTAATACACGCACCATGTGGTCGTCCACACTCTTTCCTCCCAGGCACACGTTGGTCACCTTGCGTTCACAGGAAAAAATTGTTTGCGGTCATCCAGGGGCAAGCTTTATGACGCAATGACACAATTACAATTATAAGTAGGGTTGGCTAGAACCATATATATACGGTGTATATACAGTATTTTTGGCAGGGAAAACACCAAATATACGGTCATATACGGTGTATATATACGGTTCTGGCCAACCCTAATTATAAGGCGTTGACGTAAAATTGCAATCACAATTATAAGGCATTAAAGTTACATTTGCCATTAAGTCACACTTGACTCTAGAATTATGTATTCTTGGTTGCGTTGCTGATTGAAAGGAAGAATGCATGGTTCCTTGCCTAACCCTGATGCAGGCTTGACCCAATCACGTTGTGTGTCCCTGATTTGGGCTTGACCCAATTAAGTTGTGTGTCCCTGATTTGGGCCTGACCCAATCATGCTGTGTGTCCCTGATTTGGGCTTGACCCAATTACGTTGTGTGTCCCTGATACAGGCTTGACCCAATTACGTTGTGTGTCCCTGATACAGGCTTGACCCAATTAAGTTGTGTGTCCCTGATTTGGGCCTGACCCAATCATGCTGCGTGTCCCTGATTTGGGCTTGACCCAATTACGTTGTGTGTCCCTGATACAGGCTTGACCCAATTACGTTGTGTGTCCCTGATACAGGCTTGACCCAATTACGTTGTGTGTCCCTGATTTGGGCCTGACCCAATCATGTTGAGCGTCCCTGATTTGGGCTTTACTCAATCATGCTGCGTATCCCTGATTTGGGCCTGACCCAATCATAGCATGTTGCAAACGAGCTGCTACGTCTGCTCCGTAGACGGCTCACACAAAGCACACCGGATTTACGCGTGCTACTAGAATATTAACAACAGGGGATTCACACATGCCTTGCTGCTCTCATACAGGCAGGTCACAACACCATTGCTAGTAGACATCCCTCCAGTCACAATAAGTTGAGACTCAAAATGCAAGTTGATTTAATTAATTTGACATTTAAATCAAAGACATTTAAATCAAATATCAATAAATTCATGAGGAGTGCCAACCTATTAAGCACTTAGTAGTTAGGACCACAGGAAAACGCCTAGTGCGTAGGGTTGGCCTAAACCGTAAACATGCATCATATCTGGCTGTATATTTGGTTATTTCCCTGCCAAAAACACCGTATATACACTGTATATGTATGGCTCTGGCCACCCCTACGCATGGGTGTTTAAACACCAGATCACATACATAGGGTTGGCCAGAACCGTATATATACACCGTATATGACCGTATATATGGTGAATTCCCTGCCAAATATACCGTATACACACCGTATATATATGGTTCTGGCCAACCCCACACATACAAACCACCCAGGGCCTGTCTGACAACAAGGGAACTTGCGTGTGTGCTTGAAGCTTGAAGCATATGTGCATGAAGTATGCACATCAGGCAAATGTGTGTATGTGTGTGCGTGTGTGTGTATGTGTGTGTCTCCGTGTGTGCGTGTGTGTGTGTGTGTGTGTGTGTGCGTGCGTGTGTTTGTGAGTGTGAGAGTGTAAGTCCTTGAGTAAACACATGTGGCTCCACGGGGAGGAGGTCAAGAAGCCCAGCTTGCAATTTGTAGTACCTCAAGTTCAGCAAGACCCAGTGTATGACACACACAAACACATGTACACAGAATAGCAAAACTAGGTTGCTGTGTACCTACCTTCTACCTTGCAAATGATATTGTATAAATGTTTGAATAGGCGTGATTCACACACACACACGCACAAGCACACGCACACGCACACGCACACGCACACGCACACGCACACACACACAGACTGTTTCAACACACATACACACACGGATAGCAAAACTAGGTTGCTATGTACCTACCTTGCAAATGGAATGACAGAAATATTTGAGCAGACGTGATGCACACACACACAGACATGTTTAAACACACATAAAGCACCTACACCACACAGAATGACAAACCAGGTTGTTGCCTACCTTACAATTGGGGTCGCAGGAGTGGTTAACTAGGCGTGACGCATTGCCCCTGTGTGTGTGTGTGTGTGTGTGTGTGTGTGTGTGTGTGCGCGCGCGCGACAGAAAGGTAACGTGCAGGCACAATGAGAGCTGCTGAGTTCAGTGTGTAACACTTGAAATCCAGTCTTTGGAGTGAAGCAAAGTGATATCACTCACGTAAAAAGCAAAAGTCTACGCTGGAAAACACCAGCGTACATTAAGGAAAGGCTCTCAACTAGTGCTCACACTGTCACTGGCTTTTAATCTCTGTTCCTCTCAAAAATTTCCATCTTTTTATTTACTCGGTCCTCACAACCGCTGTTCCTTTTCAGATTTGAGTTATATTCAAACTAAAATTCGCCCTTGTGTGACGGAAAGGCACTGTGCAGGTACAATGAAAAGGAGACAAAAGCTTTGCAGGCACAGCAGCTGTGTTGCATGCATGGGAGCAACCTACAGGCAAGAAGTAAAAAAGTAAAAAAGGCACACGAGACATAAGACATGCCAATAAATATAAACATAATGAGACATAATGAGACATAATAAGGCGCAGTAAGACATAAGATAATATAAACGACAGGGATTGCATGGGAGCTACGTACAAGAAAGAAGCAAAGGGGTGACATCCTGGTCTTTGTGAGACTTTTGCAAACAATCCACGAGTCATTTCCAGAGAAAAAACAATTAATGAAAGCCACTGCGGCACTGGGATCTACGTCTGATGTAAATCCGGGGGACGCTCGAGCTCTCAGTAGAAAGTAATGCATATCCACACCCCTTAGTGGACGCTCAAGCTCTCAGTAGAAAGTAATGCATATCCACACCCCTTAGTGGGCTAAGGGTGTGGCCTGACAACAAACCAATAGGACTTCATAAATCACAGATGTGCTTGTAGCTTATTTTATTATAGGAGGGGCTGGATAAGTGCAGTTCTCGTTACACCTCCCAGCCTTATGCACGTGCAGGTTCGTTCAATATTAGCTTCTTTGAATGTCAAGTACAAAGATCTTGTCGATGATCAAGTACAGAGCGCTTGTTGATGATCAAGTACAGAGTGCGTTTTGATGATCAAGTACAAAGAGCTTATTGATGATCAAGTACAGAGCGCTTGTTGATGATCAAGTACAGAGAGCTTACATCACACTGGCATGCATCACGCCTACATGTGTGTGTGTGTGGCATCTAAAATCATCATGCTGACATGTAGGTAGCATGCATCACGCTGACATACTTCATGCTTACATGTGTGTGGCGTCTACATCATCACGCTGACATGTATCACACTGACATAATTCACGCTTACATGTGTGTGGCGTCTACAGTCCTGGCGCTGCTAACATCTGGGTGGTGGTGACTCCTGTCATCTGCGTCAAAAAGGTAATACCACCCTTTCTGACTGTAGGCTTCGTCACGTCCCTCCTCCTGCAAAATGATACAAAAACACAACAAAACTAAAAACAATAAAGGTAATACCACGCGCACTGACTGTACGCTACGCCACGCACCTCCTCCTGCAAAATTATACAACAAAAATAAAAACAATAAAGGTAATACCACACTGACTGTACGCTACGTCACGCACCTCCTCCTGCAGAATAACAGCAGAGTGCATAAAGGGAGCTTTTCTAATAGCAAACAACACTTCAGCTCATTTATAGGATGTACGCTTCGTCGCGCAGCTCCTCCTGCATAATAACAGCAGAGTGCATAAAGCGAACTTTTTAAATACCGATTATAGAACGTACGCTTTGTCACGTCCCCCCTCCTGCAGAACAGCAAAGAATTTTCAAATGAAGGCAAAGCTGTTGTACGCCTCATCACGCACCTCCTCCTGCAAAAAAATAATAAAAATGAAATAAAATATAATAAATACCACGCACGCTGACTGTACACCTCATCACGCACCTCCCCCTGCAGAACAGCAACGGGGTGCTATTACAGAGTGCCTAAAAGGGCATTGTTATGCAAGACTTTGATGCTTAAATATACTGAAGAAGTTGCGTACACCGCATCACGTGCCTCCTCTTGCCAAAAAAGCAACAGAGTGCAGAGTGCAAAGTAGGGTGCTCTTGTATAAAGATAGGTGCCTCCTCTTGCCAAAAAGCAACAGAGTGCAGAGTGCAAAGTAGGGTGCTCTTGTATAAAAATAGGTGCCTCCTCTTGCCAAACAAGGACTTGCTGTACAGCATATCGCATACTCCAAGGGTTGGCCAGAACCATGTATATACGGTGTATATACGGTATTTTTGGCAGGGAGATCACCAAATATACGGTCATGTAAAGTGTACATATACGGTCCTGGCTCACCCTACATATTCCTGCTGCAAGTAAGAAACAGAGCAGCAAACAGAGTACCTTGTAGTACGGAAGTCATGTGAGGGTGTGCACGTGTGGTCCTTCCCTAGGAACAGACACACACACAAACACACACACACACACAAACACACACACACACACACGCAGACAAGCATAAACAGACAAAACACACTGTCATGCACCTCCTATGAATTAATGCTCTTTTGTCCCCATTGGCACACAATCAGCCTGAATGCATTTTAATGCATACACACTTTCATTGTTTGTTGAGGGTCCTGCCTTATTTTGTCCTTTCACGCTCAGGTTTGCAATTTTTAGACGTACCGCCATAAACGGTGCATATGTACGGAGCACATTAACACACACACATACTCTCACACTCACACACATACACACATATACATATTACACGATTTTGGCCCACCCAACACACCAACTTCTATCGCCAGCACCTGCCAATACCACATTAACAACACCACAATTGGTGCATTTATGCTACCCCATTTTTCTTGCTACACCCACCTACACCTGTCAATAAGCTTTACTTTCACAAACTGATTGCTTTTGATGAGCAGGCTAGCAGTCTCTCACACTTCTTGACTGAAGGCCTTTTTTTGTTAACTTTGTACACCCACCTGCACCTGTCTTCTACTCAGGTACTAAACCAACTAAGGTGCTAAACCTACCAAGCTACCTGTCTTCTACCAAGGTACTAAACATACTAAGGTACCTGTCTTCTACTAAGGTACTAAACCAACTAAGATATTAAACCTACTTAGGTACCTGTAAGGTACCTGTCTTCTACCAAGGTACTACACCTACAAAGGTACCTGTCTTCTACTAGGGTGCCTGTAAGGTACTAAGGTACTAAATCTACTAAGGTACAGGTACCCACCTGCACCTGCCTTCTACTCAGGTACTCCCCCACATACTCTATGAGGTATTCGCCCTCAGGTATGGGCTCACACGCACGCACACCCCAGCCGCTATGGCTGCGGAAGATCTGGAGGGGGTGCTGCAAACCGTCGCACCTCAGCTTGCTTATGGCTTGGCGAGCCCTGCAGGTGTGTGTGTGTGTGTGTGTGTGTGTTTGTTTGTATGTGTGTGTGTGTGTGTATGTGTGTGTGTGTGTCATCACTTGCAGCTCACAGCAACAGGCAGGCAAGAGCGGGAGAAGAAGCAGCAACAGGCAAGAACATTTAGCCTGGGTTTCTTGGACATGATGGCTCAGCAGACCTAGCGAATATTTTGAGTTGGCCAGAAATATTACACACACGCGTCTGCTTGTACATATTGCGCAAGCTGGCTCCTTGTAGTTGTAGGTAATACAAACTAGGGTGCTCACTTGATGTTCCCACAGGCTTTTGCGTCGCACGCACACTTGTCCGTCCCAGAAGGGAGCGCTTGGGGGGCCAAATTTGTGCCATTGTGCCTGAGAAAGAAAGAAAACGCACATAGACGACAGGACTTTGAGTCGCACGCACACTTGTCCGTCCCAGAAGGGAGCTCTTGGGGGGCCAATTTTGTGCCATTGTGCCTGAGAAAGAAAGAAAACGCACATAGACGACAGGACTTTGAGTCGCACGCACACTTGTCTGTCCCTGAAGAGAGCTCTTGGGGGGACAATTTTGTGCCATTGCATCAGAGAAAGAGAAAAACACTGACAGATAAGTCACTGAGTGCATTCCAATGCTCATTCTACTGACGTTGATGCCCTATATCCTGTAATGCAGTGGCAGAAAGGCGTATAGGTGATTTCTGATAAAAACTGAATTGATGAGGATGAAGAGGACAGAGCCCACGCTGCATACACGGCACAGTTCCTGTGTGTGTTTGTGCGTGTGTTGTGTGTGTGTGTGTGTGTGTGTGTGTGTGTGTGTGTGTGTGTGTGTGTGTGTGTGTGTGCTTAGTTCAATCACAAACGCGAGCACATGCACGCACGCACATACGCTCACCTTTCATAATTGGTGACGACATATGAAAATGGCACGTCTGTCATCCTCATGTTTAACCCTGGCTCAATGGACAGCAGGGGAAACACGCATGCAGGCAGGCCAGTGGCAATGCTTCGAACGGTGTACTCTGGGTTGCTGCTGTGAATGTAGGCCTGTGAGAACAAAGAGCACACATGGAAAGTTTGGAAAATTTTAGGGAGGGGGAGACGTAGGCAGGCCAGTGGCAATGCTTCGAACGGTGTACTCTGGGTTGCTGCTGTGAATGTACGCCTGTGAGAACAAAGAGCACATATGGAAAGTTTGGAATATTTTTAGGGAGGAGAAGACGTAGGCAGGCAGGCCTGTGGTAGTGCTGCGAGTCAGGCCAGCCAAGCCCAGGCAAAAAATGAGGAGTTTATGCCCCATGGAAAACTGAGTATGAGGGGTTGCTCAGGGGCAATAATGGAGCACCTGTGGCTGCCTGGAGCTTCGGTTGGCCGACTGGCCTGCTGCCCATCATCGCAAAAATTGTTTTTTCGCAAAAATTTAATTTTATCATTTCGAGTAGAAAAATGAGCGCTGGAGGTGATTCTGGTGAAGGGAGCACACCCGCAAGGGGACCCCGCCCTTATGAATGGCACTTGATGCAAGCCCTGATGCCTCGTCTTTTTGGGCCCTTTGCTCCAGCTGGAGGAGCTCAGAAGCATGCTGCTGCTGCTCCTCTGACAGCTGCTGCTGCAGGTCTCTCACATTAGGCAGGGGGGTAGGCTGCTTTGTGACCCCCTCACGAAAGTGAGATGGATGTCTTCCTGCAGCTGTTTTCTGAGCCATCAGCTGCTTGGAGTGCCGAGAGCGTGCCTGGCTTTTGGAGGCATCTGAGAATCCAATCCATGCAATATTCACACAGTTCACAAACATGTGTTTCAATGGGACCAGCTAATGGTGTGCCAAACACACTCAAAGGCTGTGCAGCCACACCTGCAGACTTGCTCCGAGCTGAGAGATCAGAGGGTCTCACTGCATGATTTTATAGTATTATGTAATTCAAAAATCGGTTTGCCCCGACTTGGGCTGTGCACTTTTTCCATAGCTTCGCCAATTCCCCTGCCAAAAGGGAGTCCAAAACCGGACCTTCACCCCAGACCCCCGGACCTTCCACATTGTCTGGAATATTATTTAGAACGCCCCTGGTTTTTCCTGGCACCGGGAAGGAGCTTTTGGAAATCCGCTTTTTGGCAGGGATTTCCACCCTGCCCACCTGGGCACCTCCCGCCAAAAACTGAGTGAGCAGGGGTGCTTAAATAAATGTAACTAAGGGTCCTGGCTACTCAAATGTATTTTTCGGCATCGGGGCAAAACTTTTTGCAGGAATGGCTGACCTGACTGCGAGCAATGTATTTGAAAATGCTGCTGTGAATGTAGGCCTGTGAAATCAAAGAGCAGATATGGAAAATTTGGAGGGAGGGGGAGACGTTGGCAGGCAGGCCGGTGGCAGTGCTGCGAGCGGTGCATTTGAAAATGCTGCTGTGGATACAATATTATGCCTGTGTGAGAGACAAGTTTAAAGGGGTCATGACTATCACTTCAATGGAATGTTAACACAGATTTCAGGCGAATATTGCTAGCCTGTATTTATGGCACAACCTATTGGTGTATAGTTTGGGCACTAACTATCCATGAGAGCCATGATTGTAATGGAATATGAGAGGGGAAGGGAACTTTAAGATGCCCGGTACCAAAGTGGCTCCTTTTCCTTAATGTGGGGAGTAATTTTTTTCCACTGCCTGCGTTATTTTCTCTTTTGAAGGGAACGGCCTGGCCATGAATTCATGGTCAAGGCTTGGGTTTTAAGCATCAAAGAAAAGCATGAAACACGAACACGAAGCATGAAACACGAACACGAAGTTCTACTAGGACATACGCTACCAGCACACTTTCTGCATGAGTCAATGAGGGAGTTTTTAGCAGGGGATGCAGTTCGGGAGGGGGGTTTGGCAAACCAGTGGGAAGGAAAATTTAAGCAGGATTGCAATTTGGAAGGAACGAGCACAGGCAATATTGGTGGTGTATGCTGGTTGAAAGTAGGCCCGGAGGATATTGGCTGGCAGAAGCAACCCAATCTCCCCTCCCCTCCCCCCCCACCAACCCACCAACCCACATGTACATATGCACGCACACACATAAATATGCACACACGAACACACACATGCACACACAAACACAAACATACACACACAATGCACACACATACACGCACACACACAAACACACGCAAACACACATGAAACAAATCGCACACAAACCACAACTCCCACCTGCCAATTCGCCCACCACTTTGGCACCTGCCCTTTCAGCCGCTGCTTCAGCTGCTGCTGCATGCACATCACCAACTCATTCTGAACCTGCAGGCTCGCCCTTTCCAATTCTTGCTTCTCCAACACCTCCATCTGGCACTCCTCTGCAGCCGACCACTCTTTCAAGGCTTGCTGCTGGGACACATCAGCACCTGCTCCCTCTGCCGCTTTTAAATCTGTCACGATATCTGCGTGGTCATCACTGACTGCCCACGTTTTTGACGTGCCTAGAGCTACTTGCCCACGCCAGATATGCCGGCACACAGGCTGCTCCTTCACATCTGTTGACGTGGCTGCAGTGCGGGGGTGTGTATGCTGAGGCAATTGGACGTAGCTGTAGCCCTGCACGTCACTGCCTTGAACCACGCATAGCTGCATCGGCTGCTGCTTCTGTCCTTGCTGCTGCTGCTGCTGCTGCTGCTGTTGCTGCTGCTGCTGTTGCTGCTGCTGCTGCTGCTGCCCATTCACATGCTTATGCTTCGCGGAGGCGTTCAGCAGCTTCTCATGCTGCTTCTGCCGCCGCTGCCGCCGCAGCTTACACATTTGCGAGAAGAGGGGAGGGTGTGTGTTGTCCGCTGCAGGCAGCTTTTGAGGTCCTATTGGTACAAAGTAAGCATACAGCACGGGGGTGGGAGGGGGAGGGGGGCTGGCGGCAGAGGCTGCTGGGTTGCTGTCGGGGTCTTGACCTCCAAGCTCATGGGGCACAAGGAGGAGCTGTGTGCAAGAGGGAACATGATCAAGTAGTAATGGTTTGTGATGGGGCCCTCTTTTCAGGGCCCAAGGAGGAGCTGCACGTAAAAGAGCACACGGTCAAGGAGGGAAAAGTGGGGGTGTGACAGGGCCTTCTGTTCAAGGCCCAAGCAAGAGCTGCACGCAAGTGGGCATACAGTCAAGTAGTAATGGTTTGTAATGGGGCCTTCTGTTCAGGGCCCAAGGAGGAGCTGCACGCAAGTGGGCATACAGTCAAGTACTTATGAGGTGTGACGGGGCCTTCTTTTGAGGGCATGAGACTGTGAGCGTGAAAGTAGGTATTTTAGAGGGGAGGGTTTGGTGGGGGGGCCTGCTGGTGTAAAAGGATGAAGCATTTAACACAAAATTCGTGAAGCACATGGGAGGGAAGGGGTGTGCGTTGGGACTTTGTCAGCAAGGAGGGATGCAAAATGATAAAACGAGTTAGGAGTGGGTTAAAAAGGATATGAAGAGTATATAAAGTACAAAAAGGGCGGGTATAGAAAAGGATGCAAATTGGCAGCAGGTTGAGGTTTTGGAAAAAAGCAGTGCGGGAGGGAGGGATGGGTGACTGAGGTCGCTGGGAGGCTGTTAGCTGCAATAATTCCATGAGTGTGAAAAAAGAGGCATTGCTGTGTAAAGATAAATAGAAGTGTTTGGAGAGTGGGTGCGAAAAGCTAGATGAGCTTTCAAAAATGTGGTTCCAGGGGGGCTTTTGTTCGCAAGGAATAATGCGCGTGGGAAAGAGGGATAGTTGAAAGGATAAGGCACTCTTTTGGTGGGTTTTGTGATTAATACGTGGCGTTGGCCAAAACTGTGTATATACACCGTACATGAACGTATATAATAATGCACAAGATATGTAATAATAGACGGTATTGTTGGTGGGTTCCCGCCAGAAATACCGTATATACACCGTGTATGTATGGTTCTGGCCAACCCTAGTAGTACTTGCAGTTTTGATGAAGGTTTTGTATTCTGCCACACCTAATCGATTGTCCACTGATTGATTGACTCCCTGAGCAGTTCATTGATGGTGGTGGTGGTAGTGGTTCATTGATGGTGGTGATGGTGGTGGTGGTGGTGGTGGTTCATTGATGGTGGTGGTGGTTCGTTGATGGTGGTGGTGGTGGTTCATTGATGGTGGTGGTGGTGGTGGTGGTGGTTCATTGATGGTGGTGGTGGTGGTCCAGATCAGGTGCACCTGGTGCAAAGCAAGCTTACTCAGGACCTCATCCGCGCAAAGGGAGCACAGTCAGAGTCTCATCCATTGCACGTTGCTATATACAGCACGTTACCGTACTTACGGTCGACATTGCTCCAGGACGGCGTGTTCGCACAAGCCTGATTGCAACACAAGGACCTCAATTTTGTGACGATAGCCAGAGCATCACACTTACTCTTGGCCTCCATGTAGGCAACCTTCATTGCAGGCGGCCTTCATGACGACCGGCAGGCAACTTCATTGCAGGCAACCTCATTGCAGGCAACCTTCATTTGCAGGCAACCTTCATTGCAGGCAACCTTCATTGCAAGCAACCTTCATTTGCAGGCAACCTTCATTGCAGGCAACCTTCATTTGCAGGCAACCTTCATTGCAGGCAACCTTCATTGCAGGCAACCTTCATTTGCAGGCAACC
>Ga0307968_1003738_pt1 | contig 12603 bp, 9 predicted proteins | sample OrgLakmetagen650_FD_201834 | JGI IMG/M metagenome (GOLD analysis project Ga0307968, IMG submission 201834) | Saline water microbial communities from Organic Lake, Antarctica - #650 | ecosystem: Environmental > Aquatic > Non-marine Saline and Alkaline > Saline | place: Antarctica: Organic Lake... | reverse complement strand
TGCTTGCTGGCATTCCTGCACTGCTCATACCCATGCTGCTCGCTGTCATTCCGGCCATGCTGCTCACGTTGTTTGCTGGCATTCCCGCACTGCTCATACCCATGCTGCCCACGTTGCCAGCTGGCATACCCACATTGCTCATGCCCAAGCTGCTCATTGGCATTCCGGCCATGCTGCTCACGTTGCTTGCTGGCATTCCTGCACTGCTCATACCCATGCTGCTCGCTGTCATTCCGGCCATGCTGCTCACGTTGTTTGCTGGCATTCCCGCACTGCTCATACCCATGCTGATCGCGTTGCTAGCTGGCATTCCCGCACTGCTCATACCCATGCTGCTCGCTGTTCCGGCCATGCTGCTCACGTTGTTTGCTGGCATTCCCGCACTGCTCATACCCATGCTGCCCACGGTTCCATGTGGCATACCCACATTGCTCATGCCCAAGCTGCTCATTGGCGTTCCGGCCATGCTGCTCACGTTGTTTGCTGGCATACCCGCACTGCTCATACCCATGCTGCCCACGTTGCCAGCTGGCATACCCACATTGCTCATGCCCAAGCTGCTCATTGGCATTCCGGCCATGCTGCTCACGTTGCTTGCTGGCATTCCCGGGTTGGTAATGCCACTGCTGGTCACAGGTACTGCTGGCACCCCCGCATTACTCATGTTGTTGTTTGCTGGCACACCCATACCCATGCTGCTTGCAACATTTGCTGCCCCACCAGCTGCTGCGTAGCTTTTGCCCTGCATACCATTGTAAGCGTACTGCTGCTGCTGCTGCTGCGGCGGCGACAAAAACTGACCCATGTTGCTGCTGCTGCTGTGGTTGTTGTTGTTGCTCCTAGTATTGTCAGTACTGGTGGTGGCAGTGTTGTGCATGGAGGGGCCGCCTGATGGTGGTGTTGCTGCAGAGCCTGTTTGACCGCCCCCAGCTGCTGGAACTGCTGTAGTGCCTGAGTAGCCCCCTGGCTGTCCCCCCCCTGCTGAGTAGTCATCCATGTGTCCTCCCCCAGCTGCTGGTGCTGCTGCAGAGCCTGCCTGACCGCCCCCAGCTGCTGGAGCTGCTGCAGTGCCTGGGTAGCCCACCGACTGCCCCCCCCCTGCTGAGTAGCCCCCTGTGTGGACCCCTCCTGCCGCGTAACTCCCTGCCATGCCCCCCCCACTGCACTGCCCCACCATTCCCTGCTGAGGGTACTGCTGCTGGGGCTGTGCAGTAGCTGCAGTCATCCCGGCGTGTGCAGCATGCTCTGGCTGCTGCTGTGGCTGCCCAGGTTTGGCCTGCTGCTGCTGTTGGGGTGTGAGGATGCCCCATGGAGCTACTGACCCTGACCCTTGCTGCACCTGTTGCTGCTGCTCAGACTTCCCCCAGACGTCCAGGCTGGGGATGACCTCAGAACCGTTGCTCTCCTCTGACACTGTGCACGTGCGCTTGCTTGCTGCTGTAATTCATGCCGGGTGAAGAACATGAGTTGGTTGGGTTGGCTTGGGAGAGCATACGTCTCTTCTAACGTTTAGCATATAACCTACATGAAGCAACCCTCAACCTACAAAACGACTGCCTTTCTGACCTGCTGTGCTGTAGTCGGGAAGGGACACGTGGTGTGTGTTCTCATCTGGGGTACCGCCGGCCTCTTCTGCTTTGCGCTCGTTGCCTTGCGCTTGCTGCATGTCTCCTTGAAGCACCTGTGCGGTTGTGTCATGAAGCAACACAACGTGAATGGCGCCAGCGTGGGGTGAAAGCAAGCGTACTTTGAAGAGGAATTTATCTTCACGGCATACTGGGGTCATGGATGCTTCTATTTGTTGTGGAGGAACTCTTGAACGGCGCTTGGCTGCACCTGTCCTTGTTTGCATTTTTTGTCATGGGCGACTCTAACTCTTACTGTCTGTAATTGATTACCTGATCAATAGGCTGGATCTGTTCCATTGCAGCCTATCTGCAGCGAGCGTGAGACAGGAGGAGGGGCTCAATTGAAGCGCATCTGTCTGCCGTGCTGCTCATGCTATGCTGCACAAACTGAGAATTTGATGCTTTCACACCAATGCTCACCTGCTGATGCACCGTCTCTATGTTCAGTGTTATGTGGCTGCCTGCAGCTGTCCGCTTCAATGATCTACAATAACAGTTACCTTCAGTTTTAATTTAATTTTTGTTTTTGAGTTGAAATACCTAGTATTGAATACCTCACTCGCAAAATGGGAGATTTGCCACTTGCCACGCACCACCTCGGAGGAACGGGAGGGGGCCCAATCCTTGTCATGCTTCATGCCAATAGGTGTGAGTATACCCCTTGTGATGAAATGCAAGCGCTTGCAAGCACGTAAAAACGGGGGTAACACTTTGTCCTTGCTGTACAGCCTCCACAGCCAAGTCTTTCGCCCCATGGCAGCCGTGCTGCAGCAGCACTTTGGGACTATCATAGGAATAGACGCTCCTGGTGAGTATGTTTGGGATGCAGGCATACTTAGACTGACGCTGCTTTGCGAGTACAACATTCATAGTTACGCAGCAAAAATAAACTGCATAACAAGTAAACCTTATGGCGTCTCTTCACACAACAATGACTTTGGGCAACACCAGTGCCTTACACTCGCTATCCACGCAGGCCAAGGTGACAGTCCTTCCTGGAACTTTGACGAACAGGCAAAGGGCAGTGCGGCAAATTTAGCGGAGCAAGTATACAAATGTATTTGTGCGCTAGGACTCCGAGGTGGGTGAAAAGTGATGTGAGCAATATCCTTGCAGCATGCTGCTTGTATGGCAGGGGTCATACCTCTAGCTTGGCCCTTTACAATTCATCTGCCTCTGCAAATGATGCCTCGACCTCCATGTTTCCCTTCTCATCCCACACCTTTGATGCTCTCCAAGCACGGCATTTGTACGTTTACAGGCCCTTTTTTAGCCTCAGCTCTGACCCTCCCCAAACCTTGTTGGTTTTTGACAGCTGCATGTTCAATTTGATGTAAGATCTCTCAGGCTTCTCTTAAATGATCTCCCGCGTATGTTGTGGAGTGTGCACACAAACACACACATACACACACGCATACACGCACACATACACAGCAGCAGCAGCAGCAGCAGCTCTCTGTGCCCGAATTAGTGGTCCTTTGCCGAGCAGCCGTGCAACCTTACCTACACACCCATCCCAACTTTAACCCCATCTGTGCAATAATAACCATGTAACCCCTCAGGCTGCTTTGCGTTTGGACACTCCATGGGCGGGGCCCTGGCCTCCCTCGTGGAATCCACGCACCCAGGAACTTTCAGTGCCCTTTATGTGTACGAAGCGCCCTTGTTCACACCGCTGGGTGCGCAAGCGGAGACTAGCAGGTGGGTAGGCACGTGAGTATGTGTGTGTGTGTGCATGTACGTGCGTAAAGGGCTGATCTGGGAACGGAGGCAGCCAATAGGTGGGATGGGCCATGGAGTCACACTCTGCCAAAATGTCAGTGTATGTGTGTGAGCGTCGATTGGAGTCACTCTGCCAAAATGTCAGTGTACGTGTGTGAGCGTCGATTGGAGTCACACTCTGCCAAAATGTCAGTGTATGTGTGTGAGCGTCGACTGGGTGTTGATTTGTGTGCCATAAGTAGGGATAACCAAGGCGAAGAGTATTTGCAGGATTGTTCTGACAATGATGAGTACAAGTACATCAGCAGGGAAGGGTAGCACACGCACACGAATACACAAGTCCACACACAAGCGCGCAGACACACTAGCATACACACGCACATACACTAACATACACACGCACACACATTAAAACACACACACCCACGCCCACACCCACACACACAGACACACGCACACTCAGACACACATACGTACAGGGGTTCTTCAGATTCAAAAGCAGGAGGCGTGCTCGGCATGCTTGCACGTAAACGGAAGCCACGCTTTGCTTCCCAAGCAGCTGCGCTCCGCTCTTTTGCCTCAAAGGTATTCACTCAACTGTGGCTTTTTTGTATTTTAATGTGTGCCTTTTATACTGTGCAAGTGTATGGGTGTAAGATTACTTCATCACTGCCAACGTGTGCTCTTACAGCTGCACCACATAACGCCGGCTAGAGCTTTGCAGTGACAATCAGTCCAACATGTGCACACACACACACACACACACACATTCACGTACACACACGCGCACACACGTGCAGCCTCCTTTTAATTCGTGGCACCCTGACGCGCTGGAGTTGTATGTGCGCCACGGCACTCGTAGAGTCACGCACCCCAGTGTACTGCAAGGGCCTACTGAATCACAGCAGCATGGACACTACCAACTGCAGCGGCAGCAGCAGCAGCAGCAGCAGCAGCAGCAGCAGCACCACCACCAAGCTCACCAATTTCAACAGCATTACTGTCAACAACAACAACAGCAGCAACAGCAGCAAACACAGCACCTGGAGCAGCAAGAGCAGCAGCAAACACAACACCTGGAGCAGCAGCAGCAGCAGCAAGCACCGCAGCAGGAGGGAGAAGAGGTAGAGCTTTGCTGCTCTCCTGCCACTGAGGGTGCTGTGTACGCTGCCTTTGAGCCGCCGCCCCTGCTTCTACCCCAGGCCTTCCCACAGGTGCTTTTTGGCAGTGGTAGTTCAAACAGAAATCCGTGGCGGTAGTGGTTCGAACAGAAAGCCGTGGCATTCACGCTTGCATAGCTGCCGCCCCTGCTTCGACCCCAGGCCTTCCCACAGGTGCTTTCATGGCGCACGGGAAAAGAACATAAGACAATCGCACTTGCAGCCACCCCCACCCCCTCTCCCAAACTACCCAAACGTATTAAGCCCTGACCCAGCATTGATACACAGCATTGACACACAGCATTGACACACAGCATTGACACACAGCATTGACACACAGCATTGATGCAGAGCATTGATACACAGCACTGATACACAGCATTGACACACAGCATTGATACACAGCATTGATACACAGCATTGACACATAGCATTGATGCAGAGCATTGACACACAGCATTGACACACAGCATTGACACACAGCATTGGCACACAGCATTGACACACAGCATTGACACACAGCATTGGCACACAGCATTGACACACAGCATGGACACACAGCATTGCTGCACAGCATTGACACACTGAATTGATGCACAGCATTGACACACAGCATTGACACACAGCATTGACACAGCATTGATACCAGGCTTGTGCTACTACGCCGTCTTTCGGCTATTTTGACCGTCTAGACGGTCCGTACCGTATTTGCACCGTACAAGACGGTGCTAGTACGGTCTGTTTGGAAAGTACGGTCCCAACCGTACAAGGACGGTGCCACCGTACAGTACAATTTTGACCGTAATTTGGCTCCAATTTCGGCCCAATCTTTTCTTTTTGCAACATTTATATTATTTTTGCAACAATTGTTCATGAATAAAACACAAATTATTGAACAGGAATCAGGTACTGCGTCCGATTTTGAGTTCCATGCAAGCCGCTGCTGGGCCCTTCCCCCGAGCTGATGCAGCCCCAACCCAGCCCCAGGGTTGTTCATGGAAGCATTGTGTGGCGTCAGCACATGGGAGGAGCACACCGGGGAGCGAAAATGGGAGGTTTTGGGGCGGAGAGGCCATTCTGAGGCCATTGTTGCACTGGCAGTGCCAGCTTGGCACCGTACCGTACACCGTACTGAAATTTACCGTCTGGACGGTAAACTACGGTCACCAAAATACGCCAAGACGCCGTATCTTAAGAAAAGACGGTCCGTATTGTCCTAATCGTACCGTACCGTCTGACCGTACTAGCACAAGCCTGATTGATACACAGGATTGATACAAGGAAGAAAACTGAACAAAAAAGTGAGAAAGGTGCTACACATGCTTGCTCACCTACATGTATTATCCCTACTGGAGCCCTGCTTCCACACGGATTCCATATAGGGTCCTACAACGGTCCGTATTCCACTTTCATTTGTGTTTCCGAATGAGGTCCGTAGGAGGTTCGACAGGCGTCCGAGACACCCCACGGATTCCTTTTGGAACACATGTAAAAAGGTCCCAGACTCCGCCTGGACTCTGTGCTTCCCCCGCCGGACCGCTGTTGTTGGCGACACCCTCCTCCCCTCAATACACCCGCAGACGGCGTCAAAACACCTCTGCATTTCAACCTGTGCTCGCTTAGTGGGCACGTTCTAGGACATGGAACAGAATTCCGCACCAAAAACGTAACAGCAAAGCGGTCAAACAATTGAAAGGGCCTTGCGCAGCACACCTTGGCTTCTCCACACCTGCACAGCAAGAGAGCAACGGACTGGCACACAAGATGTGGGGCAGGGGAGGGGATGTCGCGCATGTAATGCAAGGTACAAAATAAGTGAGTGCTGCACACACATTTGGGATTTTGCTGGCCACTCCTCCCCTCTCCACAGCAGCCAAGGCAGTGAGAGCAGCACCAGCTCGTAAGGGGTGAGGGACTCCAGGGGCGGGGGGTGCGTGGGGGGACGTGGAGGGGGGCCTCAGAGACTGTGAAGTTTGACCGAGGCAAAGCTGCTTGGCGTTGTTCTAAAGTTGAAATATTACAAGTTAAAATTTTTGTGTGTGGAAAAAACCCGGGAAAAGATTTTTAAAAATCGCTAAGTGCTTTTCCGGAACGTCTGCGGATGCTCCGCGGAACTGAGCTCTGTCCGCTTGCATCCGTGCAGGGTCCGTGAAATGTTGGTAAAATCAGGGTCCTTCAAACTGCATCCCTGGCATCAGAAATTGGAAATCAACAGCTTGTTGATGCTAAACAAACCTTTGCAAGCCCTTGCAAGCCCATAAATTTCAATTTTGACGACCTTTTTTTTTCATGCATCCGTACAGACCCCCCACTGTCCTCCATATATGCCCGGGGAGTCCGCACGGACCCCCCGGCTCCATAGGGTATGCTCCTTTTTTTGATCCCTGCAGTGCCCTCTCACATGGGCAGTGGGTAGCACAGTCAAGACGCATATGTGTCTATCACCATTGCAAATTACGCACCATATAAATGTGCTCCATAAATTATTCATGCAGTGCTCTATTGCATGGGCAGTGAGCAGCGCGGATGAGGGTGCTCATAAGCGTCTCACTTGCACCAAAGCGTACTATGAATTGAGCTCCACTGTTACTCTTCCAGTTCCCGCTCGCGTGGGCAGTGGGTGGCGTAGTCAAATATGTGCATCCATTTCTCACCTTCAATTTGCTTACATTAATTTGCGCTCTGCCCAAAGGTAGGTTGTGGATGGCGCAGTTGAGGGTGCACATCCATTTCTCACCTTCAATTTGCATAGGTACATTAATTTGCCCTCTGTTTTCAATTTCTGCAGTGCCCTCTTGCATGGGCTGTGGATGGCGCAGTTGAGGGTGCGCATCCATTTTTCACCTTCAATTTGCTTAGGTACATTAGTATGCCCTCTGTTTTCAATTTTTGCAGTGCCCTCTCGCGTGGGCAGTGGGTGGCGCAGTTGAGGGTGTGCTCACGCTTTTTGCTTACACCTTAACACACCTTTGCTACTTTTTAATCTCTTAACAGTGCCCTCTCGCGTGGGCAGTGGGTGGCGCAGTTGAGGGTGCGCATCCATTTTTCACCTTTAATTTGCTTAGGTACATCAGTTTGCCCTCTGTTTTCAATTTCTGCAGTGCCCTCGCGTGGGCAGTGGATGGCGCAGTTGAGGGTGCGCATCCATTTTTCACCTTCAATTTGCCTAGGTACATTAATTTGCCCTCTGTTTTCAATTTCTGCAGTGCCCTCTCGCGTGGGCTGTGGGTGGCGCAGTTGAGGATGCGCATCCATTTTTCACCTTCAATTTGCTTAGGTACATTAGTTTGCCCTCTGTTTTCAATTTCTGCAATGCCCTCTAGCGTGGGCAGTGGGTGGCGCAGTTGAGGATGCGCATCCATTTTTCACCTTCAATTTGCTTAGGTACATTAATTTGCCCTCTGTTTTCAATTTCTGCAGTGCCCTCTCGCGTGGGCAGTGGGTGGCGCAGTTGAGGATGCGCATCCATTTTTCACCTTCAATTTGCTTAGGTACATTAGTTTGCCCTCTGTTTTCAATTTCTGCAATGCCCTCTCGCGTGGGCAGTGGGTGGCGCAGTTGAGGATGCGCATCCATTTTTCACCTTCAATTTGCTTAGGTACATTAGTTTGCCCTCTGTTTTCAATTTTTGCAGTGCCCTCTTGCATGGGCTGTGGATGGCGCAGTTGAGGGTGCGCATCCATTTTTCACCCTCAATTTGCCAAGGTACATTAATTTGCCCTCTGTTTTCAATTTCTGCGGTGCCCTCGCGTGGGCTGTGGGTGGCGCAGTTGAGGGTGCGCATCCATTTTTCACCTTCAATTTGCTCACGTACATTAATTTGCCCTCTGTTTTCGATTTCTGCAGTGCCCTCTTGCATGGGCAGTGGGTGGCGCAGTTGAGGGTGCGCATCCATTTTTCACCTTCAATTTGCTTAAGTACATTAGTTTGCCCTCTGTTTTCAATTTCTGCAGTGCCCTCTCGCGTGGGCTGTGGGTGGCGCAGTTGAGGGTGTGCACGCACGTTTACCTGCCCTGGGGAAAGCTGGGGTGCAAGACCTTCCCCATGCCTGCCTGCGAAGGTGCGTGCATGTGTGCGTATGGTTAGATACATACATTTGTGTGTGTGTTTGTTTGTACCAGCATGTTTGTGCTTTGTGAACAATAATGGCAAATAATGTGCGGATGTAGGCCACACAAGTACACACGGGCTGAAATGCCATTGGTATAAAAGTGCGCAACCAAAACAATGAGGTGCAGAGTTGGCAGGCATACAATTTGGAATTAGAAATGAAAATAAATCATTTGCAGCGAGGCAAGCTAGCTTGGTTGTAGCTCACGTGCTCGCTCCAACGTGCTTGCTCACGTCCTCGTGATAACGTGCTTGCTCACGTCCTCGTGATATAACGTGCTTGCTCACGTCCTAGTGATAACGTGTGCTTGCTCACGTCCTAGTGATAACGTGCTTGCTCACGTCCCCGTGATAACGTGCTTGCTCACGTCCTCGTGATAACGTGCTTGCTCACGTCCTTAGTGATAACGTGTGCTTGCTCACGTCCTTAGTGATAACGTGTGCTTGCTCACTTCCTCGTGATAACGTGTGCTTGCTCACTTCCTCGTGATATAACGTGCTTGCTCACGTCCTCGTGATATAACGTGTGCTTGCTCACGTCCTAGTGATAACGTGTGCTTGCTCACGTCCTAGTGACAACGTGTGCTTGCTCACGTCCTAGTGATAACGTGCTTGCTCACGTCCTTAGTGATAACGTGTGCTTGCTCACGTCCTCGTGATAGCTTGCTTGCTCACGTCCTCGTGATAATGTGCTTGCGTACAAGCCTAGCCTACTGCTGCCCACTAGTATCACAGGATGCGCTTGCGTACATTGAATTTATATGCGAGAACTCGCAGATCTTGCATCTCCTTCCGTAAAGAAGGTCGCAGATTTGTGAGCCCTCATCCTTTAGGTCGCAGATTTGTGAGCCCTCAGCCTATCGCAATTAAATTTAATCTTCAACATACTTAATCGTTTATACCTTATACCTAATCAGCAGGATATTCTTTGTGCATTCAAGCTGCGTACACAAGCATGGACAATTTTAAACCACGGCAGCAGGAGACCCTTGTTCTCTTACACGCAGCATAGTCATACACACCAGCGTGAATAAACTGATATATTTTCAGGAAATGTCTGCCCACAGAGGCGTTAATGACGCCGCATTACTATGCAAGTGTTTGCTTCAGAATGGACAGGCTCCAATGCTGCAGCAGGAGAGGAGTGGCTGACATATGCAAGGAAAAATTGGATTGCATCAGTATTGCAAATGAGCATGCTCGGAGGAGAAGCCAATCAATTGCTGTGTGCTGCAATTTTCGTGTGATCTGTCTTATAGCTGTATGCGGTGCATGGGCTTAATAATTCCATTATACTCTCACACACAAAACACACACACACACACACAAAGACACTCTTATAAACACCCACTACCTGCTCAATGTTCACTTGCCGCGTAGGTTTCCCAGCCTGTCCCATTTCGGGCCACAGGAAGACCCTGCAGCTGTGGCACTTGATGCCCTGCATTTCTTCAGGTCAGTAGCCTTGCTTCGACATGACGGCATAAAGGATTCAGCAAGTATGTCTGCCTTGCTTCAACATTTGCATTTCAGCAGGTCAGTAGCCTTGCTTCGACATGATGGCATAAAGAACTCTGCAATTCGGTAGCCATGCTTTAACGTGACAGCATATTCATTTCAGCAGGCCAGTAGCCTTGCTTTGACATGATGGCATAAAGAATTCAGCAATTTGGTAGCCTTGCTTCACGTGACAGCATATTCATTCCAGCTAGGGTTAGCCAGAACCGTATATTTACACCGTATATGACCGTATAATTGGTGATTTTCCTGCCAAAAATACCGTATATACACCGTATATATATGGTTCTGGCCAACCCTAATTTCAGCAGGCCAGTAGCTATGCTTCAACTCGACAGCATTCAGCATTCACATTTCAGCTTGCTGGCTAACGCTGAGCTTCAGCAAGGCAGCGTCTATAATTCAACAGGGTTGCTATCATGCTCTCTAGTCTACTGCAGCATGTTCCGAAGCATCTGGCGCCCTTCTTTACTTCAGATCGGCTGCTATGCTTCACTATGACAGCATTCACATCTAAACAAGAAAGCAGAACAAGGCTCTTGCCTACTTCCAGTGTGTTCAAAGTGGTATCGCTGCCTGCATAAGTTTTTGTGGTATGACTTCCTGCATAAGTCTGTTGTGGGATGACTGCCTTTAAAAGTTTGTTGTGGTATGACGGCCTGCATAAGTCTGTTGTGGTATCGCTGCCTGTACAGGTTTCTTGTGGTATCACTGCTTGCTTAAGTCTGTTGTGGTATCACTGCCTGTACAGGTTCTTGTAATATGACTGCCTGCATAAGTCTGTTATGGTACCGCTGCCTGTACAGGTTTCTTGTGGTATCACTGCCTGCATAAGTCTGTTGTAATATTACTGCCTTAACAAGTTTGTTGTGGTATGACTGCCTTTACAAATCTGTTGTGGTATGACTGCATTTACAAGTTTGTTGTGGTATCACTGCCTGCATAAGTCTGTTATGGTATGACTGCCTGTACAAGTCTGTTGTGGTATGACTGCTTTTACAAATCTGTTGTGGTATGACTGCATTTACAAGTTTGTTGTGGTATCACTGCCTGCACAAGTCTGTTATGGTATGACTGCCTGTACAAGTCTGTTGTGGTATGACTGCCTGCAACAATAGAATATTACTGCCTTAATAATTAGGGTTGGCCAGAACCATATATATACGGTGTACATACGGTATTTTTGACTTGAAAATCACCAAATATACGGTGTATATATACGTATATATACGGTTCTGGCCAACGCTATAAATAATTGGTATTATTGTCTACTTACTTTTTTCTGCCTTGTCTCAACAACACTGTTGGCGATCACGCTACCAGCGTGTATATGCTCCTCCCCCAACTTAGAGGCACATGCATGGTGCAAGGGTCGCATCAACTTGTATCTCGTGTGTTTTGATATTGTGGCACAAATGCTTAGGAACTCCCTCCATGCGCACATCGTCCAGAGTTTTGCAAGCACCTGCGCAGTAGAGGGCAGTGCAACTGTCCAGGTGCACAGAGTGATAGAATCTTGATCCTTGCATGCTTTTGTTTCACGTTCAGGTCAGAGGCATACGCACTCTGCAAGCAAGGTTCGCTGCCTGTGCAGAAGAGGGCGGTGGGGACTGCCAAGAGTGCGTCAGACTGCAGCGTTAGAAAGGAGATAGACACTTTTGACAGCACCACCGGGCATGTTGTAACTGGGGTGGGCAGATCTGGGATGCTGTCTAAACTATGACGGCCTCCTTTTCTAAATGCCCTCTTGCGTTTTAAGCCATGGGCGATCAAGATAGCAAGCTAAAATGCCTTTACTACTACCTTTATATTACTCACTGTTCGCCGATCACTGCTCTATAATATTACGAACCAAATAGGATGCGTGTTTCAGTACTTTCAGCACGTTCCATAGCTGTGCTGGATATCAACAAACGCGCCTTACTACTTACAAACAAAAGCGAAAGCGACAGCATTTTAGTCAGCAGTGGGGAAGTTTTGTGATACCCGGTTCATAAGACGGTTCCTAGATTGGGGATTGGCTTCACTGCCTTCATACTTTTTTCTTTACTAGTAGCCACCTATAATTTTACTTTTCTGGTTTAGTTGCGTTTGAAAATTTTATCTGCTTTTCTTATACTCTAGTTTTGTGCCATAAAATCATCAAACATATATTACTTTCTAAATAGAGGCTGAACCCTTGTTTGTATGCATCAGCATATAGGTAAGGAGTCTTTCCTTTCTCCAATCGATATTCTTCCCATATCCATCTTTCCCTTGACTCATCGATAATAACTATCAGTAAATACTGTTTTTTGGTGTTGTTTTTTCGTAATGTTTAGCTGGCAATTTTGGAAGGAAAAAAAAAGAATAGAAAAATCTTGGTTTGAACACAGTTGGACGATACAATGGCTGGCAAGCAGAAAGGAAGTTCCTCTCGTTCTCTCTCGTCAGACAATGATCCGATTCTGCGTGACTCAAACATC
>Ga0307968_1003734_pt1 | contig 12607 bp, 14 predicted proteins | sample OrgLakmetagen650_FD_201834 | JGI IMG/M metagenome (GOLD analysis project Ga0307968, IMG submission 201834) | Saline water microbial communities from Organic Lake, Antarctica - #650 | ecosystem: Environmental > Aquatic > Non-marine Saline and Alkaline > Saline | place: Antarctica: Organic Lake... | reverse complement strand
GTGTGAATAAGAAGCCCCAGTCAGAAACAAGAAACCAGAGGCTGAGAGAGCCTCACAAAACCAGGAGTACCAAGAGAACAAGCGCAGCGAAGCAGAAGAGAGAACAAAGGACGCATGCAGCCCCCAAAAACAGCTCTATGCCCCCAACCTCAATGAGCAGAAATGGCGAAGATTTGGCATAACAGGTGCAATCATGGTTGCCCCAACCCAGCAACTACCACGATTTGGATTTACATGGGGGGAACCTTCAGCCAGACTGTTCGGCTGATTGGCCTGCGACTGGTCCTTGCCAGTCAATAATATGTTGTGATAGGAAATCATAACCCGCCTGGGCACTGACATCATGATGTCGCAGAAGGGTTGCTCTACGAATCATCCGAAATTTGGCTGAACACTGTGCCTGGCAGGTGATATGCAAAGAACTTTTTCCTCAGAGCACAAACGTCTGTTCTCTGTACATCAAAAGATGCTGCCTTGCCGCAGGTCACCAAAGTAAAGAAAAAGAACGCAGATAGTGTAGTGTAATCACTACCGGCATGGAATAGGAAAGGATGTTGTTTTATGTGCTGCACCACCCAATGGATGCGTGCAGAGACACACAACATGGTACCTGGAGAATGAAAATAAGTGAAGCCTTTCGGTGGGGATCAGGGGGTTGGGAGGCACCAGAGGCCTGCACTCCACCGGGAGTATTGCTATTTGTAAGGTTCGTATTCAACGTCTCTTCTCATCTGTATGCATGATCTTTGTTGTGGATCTGACTGCAATGTACTACCTAGTAGGCTTCATCTTTTCATTAGTGCTGTGTGTAGACCAGTAAGTCCGAGGCTGTGGAGTGGGTTCCTTGTGTGGCTGCTGTAGATGGTGCCTGTTGCTCCTAGCAGGATGGTGTGAAGGGTTTTGCGGTGTCTGAGTAAGCAAGGCATTAGCAGCTTATGATCGGAATAAAATACCAGGGACACTTTCAAGACTAATCAAGCTAACATTGCCATCGGGTCTGCACAAAAACATTCAAACCAGACCCTCAAAAGCATTCGAGCAACACTGCCTCCTGGTGGTGCAGGCCTTTGCCTCCCGCCTGATCCCCATTGAAAAGCCCTTCCGTTTTATTAACCTCCAGGTGGACTGTTTTATGGCTCTGCATCATTGGGTGGTGCAGGACATAATAACATCCTTGCTTTCCAAATCCTTGCTGTTGTTGTTTACACTATCTGCGTTCTCTTTTTCCCATATAATGGTGCAATGATGTGTCTTCCTCAATTGCCTCTTGCTGCCACTCCAAAGCTCCCACCCCCACCCCTCCATTACTATTTCGTTGTTTTCATGTGTTTGCGACCAATACAGCATCTGGACGGCTAGGGGTGAACAATTTTAATCTGGGAAGCGGGGTGGGGAAGAGCCATTCGGTATAATCCTTATGGTATTATATAAGGGCACTGTGCAGGCATTGAAAACCACTCCCTTATTAATTTGGAAAAGGAGCGACTTTGGTACCGGGTGCCGTAAATCTCCTCCACCAAATAGAAATAGAAAAAAGATCAACGGGAATCAGGAGGGTTGCATGCTTGACCTGAAACTGGCTCCTGATGAGAGTTGATAGTAGTACTGGAAAGTATGCGTCTGATATGGACGAGTCTGGCAGCGCTGGTGACAGAATGTAACAAAAGCTTGGAAGCAAGTTCTTAGCTCTTTCAGAGTCAAGCCCCAGTTCCTGAAAAGTCTCCAGTGTGTGATAGTTGTAGATGGAGCAGCGGTGTTTAGGGTAACGGAGGCGCCTAAAAGGATGGTGCAGAGCCTTCGTGCTGCTCAGTTAATTCTGAGGTCTAGTTTCTACCAGCCACTATTTAATCTAGTTAATCTAGTGCTTAATCTACCAGCCACTACTTAATCTAGGTAATCAAGTGAGGTGGATGTCAAGTTGAAGAATGCTAAGACCTTTGGGTTGCTGGTGCTGTCTGGGGAAGGTGGATCTGGTGATGGCTGTGGCGGTGCTGTAGAGGTGCTCCCGGACGTCTCCCCCATTTGCTCCCACTCCAAAGCATCCACTTCCCTCCATTTCTGACAATCTGTTACTTGTGTGCACGATCTCCACCCTATGATAATTACTGATCATGTCAGGAACAGAAATGTTTGACCAGCCATATTATTTTGTACCTGCCAAACAAAGCATTCCAGGAACACAGCAGCAGGACAGTGAAACCGTACTATTGTCTACCTGCCAAACAATGGCAATTATTGAGCACTGCATTCAAGCAGGACTGTGAGCTAAGAAGTGATCAAGTTCAAGCAAACAGGGGGGTAGCTCGCTACATAGTATGACCAAGGTCCTTCATGTGGCTCCCTTAAATTAGCTTATCGTAATTTACTACAGTTTTAGCATTTCTGAGCTAGTTTGTGGAGAGATTGCACGTGTGCTCGCAAGGCGTCATGCTAATTGGATAGGTACCATAAATTTGAGGTAGGTGACTGAGCCGTGTTTGGGTGATTTGGTGCTTGCTGTATAAGTTGATGACCTTTATCTTCTTTTGCTCTGTTGAACCTCTCTGACTGGGCCTTTTTTGTCTACTGCTGCTGTTAAAGGAGTTCTATGGTACTCGATACCAAAGTGGCTTTGTTTTCCTTAATCAATGTGGGGAGTGGTTTTCACTGCCTGCGTAGTTTTTCTTTTTTTCTTTTGCAAGCCAGTAGATGCTATACAAGTAGAAGTGATATCTCAGGGCCTGCTCTTTGATGAAGGTATCAGCAAATCAGATTAGGTTGTGATTGACTTCTTAGCAAGAGCGTCAGCATATTCACCGCCAATAATGCCTGCGTGGGACTTGACTTTGTAGAAATGAATGGGTGATGGTGACTGGTGTATTGCTCTGGCAGTGGATTGGAGGACATCTCCCTGGATGTGGTGAAATTGGAGGTTTAGATGTGAGAGCTGCTTACTCTGTGGCTAAATGAAAGTAGCCATGAATAATTGCGGCTGCTATAGCTGCTAGCCCTGCACTGACATGCTATTTGTTACACCCTAGCCTCTTTGGTTCTGGGCTTTGGGCAAGGGTGGTATAGTACACCTGATCCGGTGTCTTGCCCTTCTTTGTGTTCCTGAAGGCTGCCATCAGTGCAGGTCCAGTCCCGCCAGATTTTTACTTTGCAAATCAGGGTTGGACTGAAACGGTGTTAATTCGCTTTGTCAGAGCTGTGAGGTCGATCCAAGGTACTCATTATATCTCAGAGGCCTCACTACCTGTGGGGTTTGATCAAGTTGACCGCTCAGTAAGTTTCTTGCCGTATTTAAATAGGGCCTCGAAATCTTTATGATAATATTTGCCTCCCTCATTTTTGGTATCCTCAGCCTGACAAGTAAACCTTTACACAAGTAACACACAAGTAAACCTTCTTTTTACAATCCATGCCTTTATGTGCCCAAAACACACAGATGATGATTCCCCTCTTCGATTTCATGCGGTCGGTTGGTCCTGGATGATGCTTGATTGATTTCACTGGCTTTAAGGCTTTAATCAGTGCTGCCATGTCACAAACTATGTTGTGCCTTTTTTCCTATTTAGAGGTTTTTGCAGGTGTTACGAATCGGCGCTACAACAAACACTCCTTAAATTTCAGCAAAGATCACACAGAGCAGCCTAGCAGTTGCACTTTCTGACTGATAAATTTACTACTATCTGTAACCTCTCAAGTATTTATAGTGCTAAGAGCAGAGGAGTACGGCATTTACTATTTATGCTATTGATTTCCCATTTTGCCTCAAGGATTTCTTGGCAAGCAAGTTCTTTTAGCCAGTCTTTGTTGTAGGTACCCCCCCTTTCTGCTTTCTCTTCTTATCTCATACTTTTGTTTCATGTTTCTCTTGGATGTTCCGCTTTTTATTTAGCTAGGTGTAGCTACAGGCTTTTTCCAAGCTTCCGCTCCAATGCTGTCACGCCCAATTGTTGGCAGTGACGTTTCGTGTGATTTGGTTAGTTGGTTTTTCAGTTGAGGTTACTTTGCCTAGTCTCATTCAATAAGCTGCAGAAGCCATTGGTTGTTGTGCTGAGTCTTATACTTTGCAGTGACGATGATTTGCTACTACAATGCCCCCTGAGGCCTATATATATAGGTAAGGTAAAGTTACATCGCTATATATGCCTCAGGGGCATCTGAGCGCAAAGGAACAGCACAAAAACCTTTGCAACATTCTCCAAGGAGCCTCCGTTACTCTCCACATCATCCTTTTGGGTGTGGGCAGCACCATTTACAACTAACACTCACACTCTGAAGCCTTTCAAGAAACTGGGTCTCGAGTCTTAAAGAGTTAAGAAGCTTACCTCCAACCTCCATGTGCACTCTGTGAACTTTGCTGCTAAACTTGTCCATACAAGACGTGCCCTTTCCGGTACTGTTATCGACTCTCATTAGGAGCCGGTTTCAGGCCAAGCCTGCAACCCTCCTGATCCCCATTGATTTTTCCTTTCCTTTTCGCTGTGGAGGAGCTTTACGGTACTAGGTACCAAAGTGGCTCCTTTTCCTTAATTAATGTGGGGAGTGGTTTTCACCGCCTGCGTAGTTTTTTCTTTAATTCTTTTCATCCGAGCAAAAGCTTGGAAAAAAGCCTGTAACCACACCTAGCTAAACAAAAGGGGAAGCGTCTATGATAAGCAAGAGAAAGAGGCCAAAAAGAAAGGTCTAGGTTGGAGAAGAAAAGGAGAGTCAAGTATGGCTTAAGAACTAGCAGAAAAAGGTTTGGTCTGAGCACAGAAAGTTCTGGAGGAAGCAGAGCCAGTGCTCCACAGAAGACAAGTAGAAAGTCAGCAAGCCAGCCCTAGAAATCAGAAGCAAGGCAGCAGGCGCCTAACTAGAAGCATCAAGAGTTGGGCATCATAAACAGGCAGCATGAGACGACCAGGCAGGCTCTATTTCAGCGCTTGCAGAGAGTCAAACCTGTTATCCATATGTACCGAAAGGTTATCCGCCCAGGTTTGAAGAGTTCGCAAAGTTGCCGCACATCGCTCACGACTGGCTGCATTGCTCCTCTCTGTCACTGGTGCCTGCTTTCGTTTCTTAGGGATAGTTGCCGCTCATTCTGTTGCTGGGGCTGCTGATGCTGGTGTTGCTGGCTTGAGATATATATAGCGTTGTCACCTGCCTTACCTTTGTTGTAGGCATTGAGGCAGTTTCTGCTTTCTTTGGTGTTTTGCGGCTCAGCAAACCCCAAGAGTGTCTGGGAAGTGGTGCAGTTTAGATTCCTATGAATATGTTAGCCTCAGTTCTATCTTGCTACAGATATTCTGTAGCAGCCAGTGGCCTCCCAGTCACACACTGCAAGAGAACGGGGATGCAAGCACTGGCCCATTCCAGCACAACGAGAGAGGGGGCACGGACTCTACAACAAACCACGAAGAAGCTTCTTCACACCTAAGGTGCCACTAGTGCTTAAACGCTTGAACAATACTGAATGGGAGGCTCACATAACAGAGGACCGTCCTCGTGACGTGGTGTGTGCATACAAGGAGAGGATTCATTCATGTTGACGCTTGCCTGAGCGCAATACCTTTACACGAACAGCAGTGCATTCCCTGTGAAGAATGTTGAACAAACATCAATACATCTTGGCTGCAAGGTGCTGTTGGTTCTAAGGCAGATTTAAAGAGTCAAATACACTACTTCAATTGAACAAGTCCTTGGTTCTGATTGTGCTTTGCTGTGTGAGGTGCCTGCTAATTTGCTTAATATCTGATTTCAATTCGCTCTTTATACCCGATTATTACAGTCTTAGCCAGGTTAGTGCTGGTTCAGAATTCATCTAGCAGCAGGGCCCGCAGCAAAGAGTGATGAACCAGACCTTGTTTGATGTTCCAGGCCCTCTCGTTGTGCATGTGCTGCTCCTCACACATGAGTTTATATATAATGTTATTTGCCTCCCTCATTCTTGGTATCCTCGGTGTGGCACATCCATGTTTCTTACGTGCCCAAAACTCACATGATATGATTCCCCCTTTTTAATTTATTGGTCCTGGCAGAGTGGATGATTGTTTACTGATTTTATTCAGTGGTGTTGCAATGTCACAAACAACGTTGTGCCTTTTTTCCCTTTCCAGGGTTTTTTTTGTAGGTGCTACAAGTCTGGTGCTACAACAACAATTATCCCAGTTTTTATACTTTATACATACGCAGCCTAGCAGTAGTCGCACATTTTGACTGATGGCTTAACTTGTTAGCTAAGCTTGTAGCAGCCAGTGGTGGTTAAAACAAATAAGAACTGAGCCCAATCCTCGCTGTGCTACGCTTCTGTTGTATACAGCTGTGTCATAACCCTTAGACCACAGCTGCCGTGATCGCGATGTTCCATTAAGGATTAAGGTACACAAATGTGGTCAGAACAAACCAGAAATTCAGTCTCAAAGAATATCTCTATAGGAAGCAATACTCTCTACGAGAAGGCTTTCATACATCATCCTTCACTCCTGTCCAGATAAAAACCTTACAATGTTCTTAAAGCACTAATATCTGATCGATAAAAAAAGCAAGTCATCATGCACCAAGTATTCCTTTGAAACCAGGCATAATAGTAGGAAAATTAACCCCTGCTATCTGCCCCTACACTATAGTGGCCGGTATTAACCAATGCTAAAGGGTGGCTTGTCTATTTGTAGCAGCTTTGCTACAGGCAGCTATGCAGCTGGAGGCGTGTCAAACATGCTGGTCTAAGTAGCCTAGCATACTCTGCAGCCAACACATTCCACGAGTTTCATGCCCGGGAATAATTCTTAAATGTGAAAAACTTGAGCTCAGTGGAGGCTTGTTTGGCTGTGCCAAATCATCAGACGCTTGCTTCCGGGGGTGAAGGCATCGTAAATCTTGCTGTTTGCGGCCACCATTTTGTCTACGTGCTCTGAGATAGATTTGGGCTTGGTGTGCTCGATGTGCTCCATGACCTGCAGAAGGTAAGAAAATAATTACGCTATTCCTGTTCTTGTGGGCTTTCTGATGCAATTGAACACACATGCAAGGCACGAGTGGCTGATACAGCATTGATGTGCGTATGTTTATGTGTGTGCGTGCGTGCGTGCGTGCGTGTGTGTGCGTGTGCACGTGCCTGTGTGTGCTTGTGCCCGTGTGTGAGTATGTGTTTGCTGTGCGTATTCGTGTGTGTGCGTGTGTTTTTATGCGTGTGGGTATGTGTGAATGTGTGCACGTGTGCGTTCGCATGTGTGTGCGTGCGAGCATGTGTGTGTTTGCATGTGTGAATGTGCATGCGTATGAATGCTTGTGTGTCTGTATGTGTGTGTGTGTGCGTGCATGCGCGTGAGTGCTTGTGTTTATGTCACATAAAGCGTGTTTGCGTGTGTAGGTGCGTTGTGCGTGCATGCGTGCATGTTCTTGTGTACCATGCATACGTATGTGTGTGTGTGTGTGTTTGTGCACGTGCGTGAATGCTTGCGCGGTTTATGTATGTGTGTGTGTGTGCGTGTGTGTGTGTGTGTGTGTGTGCGCATGCGTGTGATGAATGCTTGTGTGTATATGTGTGTGCGCGTGTGCGTGTGCGTTTGCATGCGCGTGCGTATGCACATATGTGTGTGCAGCGTGCGAGTGTGTATGTGTGTGCGTGTGTGCATGTGTGTGCAGTGCGTGAGTGCGTGTGTGTTTATGTGCGAGAATCGAGAATATTTGTGTGTGCGCGCGCATATGTGTTTGTGTCCGTGTGTGAGTGTGTGTGCGTGTCTCTGTGCGTGTTTGCGTTTGTGTGCGTATGTGTTTGTGCGTGTGGGTATGTGTGTATGTTTGTGTTCGCATGTGCGTGCGTGCGAGCATGTGTGTGTTTGCATGTGTGCATATGTGTGTCCATGCGCGTGAATGCGTGTGTGTCTGTATGTGTGTATGTGTGTGTGTGCGTGCGTGCACACATGTGTGTGTATTTGCGTGCATGTGCGTGAGTGCTTGTGTGCATGTGTGTGCATGCGTATGTTTGCGTGTGTATGTGCGTGCATGCGTGCATGCGCACATGTGTTTGTGTACCGTGTGTGTATGCGTGTTTGTGTGTGTGTGCGCGAGCGTGTGTGTGTGTATGTATGTGTGTGTGTGTGTGTGTGTGTGTGTGTGTACACACACGCACGTGAATGCGTGCGCGGTGTATGTGTGCGTATGTGTGTGTGTGTGTGTGTGTGTGTGTGTGTGTGTGTGTGTGTGTGTGTGTACACACACGTGAATGCGTGCGCGGTGTATGTGTAGCGGTGTATGTGTGCGTATGTGCATGCGTGTGCATGTGTGTGTGTATGCTCTACCTGGTTCTTTGAGATTGCGCTGTAACGGAGGTCCCGGTCGTAGCTATAGTTGAATTTCCAGAGCGTGTCGTGGTACCGTTTGCCTGCAGCTGCCCACGCCGCGTGCAGTTTGTGCTCGCGCATTAGCGATGGGAGAACCTGGGTGTCCAGGTAGTACTGCGCGTGCAGCAGGGGAGGCACAAAAAGAATTCGCACGCTACCGCAGCAGAGCAGGAAGAGGTGTTCACTGCAAAGGTATTTTGTTCGGGGTTGCTTGGTGAGTGGGCCTCTCTGCTTTCTCCCTGCAATTCCTCTCACACATCCTGAGGAAGGAGAATATGGGGAGGGGCACATGCACATCCACAATGATAGATTTTGAGTGCCACACTCCAAGCGTGTATACAAACTATTGAGCAGCAACTGTGCACATCCTGCACAATTCCAGTGAACTTCCTGCTTCCGTGTGCATCAATCGCGCTCTTCCTATTCCCACATAAAACAGCAGTTTTGAGCACGGATCTGCAAAGCCAGTAAGCAACACAGGAAGACAGCATGAAGGCTAAGGTGACGCACCAGCACTGATCCAGCCACGAGAGCTGCAGTGGCAGCCTGAACGAAGGAAAAGAGGAAGAGTTGTGAAACGCATCAAGCATTTTGGAGGCAGGCTCTCTCGTGACAGCCACATCACGAGTATTCCCTATCAAGCAGAGATACACACCTCCTGCTGGAGGGACTCAGGTAAGAGCTTCATTCCTGAAGAGCTTTAAAGAACCTGAAGCCTGAGGACCCTGATATGTATATAATATATATTTACTTCTAAAACAACGATATAAGAATATCGAGGCGTGGCTTGCTAATTTTCACCCAGAAGCCTGAAGGGTTCCGCTTCAAGGACAATGTCATTCAGGGAGCTCCGCTGTGGGTATAACTAACATAGCATCACGCCAATGTCATGGCCTTATAACATGTGTGAGAACACACCACACGACACAAACATACATAAGTGCAACACACACATGCACCAACACACACATACATGCACACACACATGCACACACACATGCGCACACACACACACACACACACACACACACACACACACACACACACACACACACACACACACAAACACACACACACGCACACACACACACACATACACACACACACATACACACACACTTACACATACACACATTTTGACTAGCACACGCACACGCGCACACACACACGCACACACATACACACACACGCACGCACACACACACACACACACACACACACACACACACACACACACACACACACACACACACATGTACATACTTGCACAATATTCAGCAGCAAAATGCACATGTGCACAGGTGCACCACATGCATATATTCACACATTTTGGTATTCACACAAACATCCGCGCTCATGAGCTCGTCGACACATACACGCACACTATCCCGCACACACACACACACATACACACACAACACACACACATACACACATACACATACACATGCATATACGCAAGCATATCCTCACATACACACGCATACACGCACATACTTGCACAATAAATGTATATATACAAGCACACATGAGCACGTACAAATGCACATGCACAGCACCTGCTAGTACACATAAACATACTAGTGCACGTACAAACGTGTCCAGGAAACGTACTAGCATTCAGCACGCATACCACCTTATGCAGATGTGCTTGCGCACACGTAACCTTCCACTTTCATTTGGAAAGCGTGACAAAAGCCTGTCTGTTACTACACGTGAAACAATTGCTTGCAGCCTTTACGGAGATCATGAAGTCCCTTGGCTATCCACGCCTTATCAGTATGGATAACTTTAGGCTCCCAAATTTTGAGCTTGTCGCAGAATGCCTTTACTGGCTTGTTCAAAGGTAACGAACTGGACGTGCATTTTTACTTGTAACAGCATCGTAACTTTAGCAAGGGGAAAACGCCGTCAGACACCGCATGTTGACAAGCAGACTTACCTATTTGGAGTGCTTGCAAATGTTAGTCTGCAACGTAGAGTGTGACGTAGATCGCAAAGGTGGTGCACCATGAGCAAGGGTTACAGTTGTTTTGTGAACTCATTGCATGGAAGGTGTGGCAACGGCCAGTGCGTTTTGTTTGCTGCCCGTGCAGGTACTATCCAGGTGTGGACATTGCCGATGAAATTGCGACAGAGCAAGATCGCGTGCACTTCCTGCAGTCGGTAGCTCAAGTTATGCTGACCAAGGCCCGCATGAAGCTTAACATTAAGCGGCTCTACTCCGCTGATGGTGTCGCGGTAAAGGAGTTGCTCAAAGTGGCCTCACTTTTGTATAAAGCGACTGAAAAGGCCTCGTTTCAGGAAGAGGTAGGCAAGGCACCTTTGTGCATTCCAGACACCAAAAGCGCAAACACCTCTGTTGACAACAGGGTCTGCTGACGGCACCACAATGTTCACCCCTAGGAGTAGCTGCTCATGGAACGATCACTTTCAGCCCAAAATCTGAGTGCTTGGCATCTGCCATGAGCCATGAGCAAACGTCCATCTGCAGTCCATACCGTGTATTTTGCCTTCTTTAAATCCAGGACCCCTCTGAGACTGCTGACTTCTCCTCCCTCAAGGGCTTCAACCCCAAGGAAATCAAAGCCAATACGGCAGAGATTATCAAGGCTGGGGCCGCACTGTATGATGCCCTAGGAGCAGAGCCAGAATTACGTGAAGATCGAGCGAGGGCTGTGGCAGGCCACGTGGACACTGACTACGTGGAGACCAGCATTCAGGAGGCCATCCAGCAGGTAGGGAGCAAATACACACAGTGCCTTGTGTGGTCGCTTGGAGCAGGGCGAGAGCTTGGGCTCTGCTGTATCCTGCTTGGGATTGTGGAGCAGTTGTGGATGGTGGGTTACAGGACGGTAGGTACCTCTCAACAGCATTCGACAAACACGAGACTTTGAGTCAGCATTTGACAAAAATTAGAACTGTAAGGTTGGTACACATGCACCTTACTGCAGGTGGAGGACCATATCCGCTCCATGGAGCAGCAGCTGGAGGAGCTAGAGGGCAACGAAACGACACTGGACTCCAAGATTGACAAGAAGAAGCAGGAGCTGGAGCGCAATGAGAAGCGGCTCAGCACGTTGCAGAGTGTACGGCCCGCATACATGGATGAGTACGAGCGGCTACAGGGCGAGCTGAACGGGCTGTATACTGCTTACTTAGACAAGTACGTGTTACGACAGATCAATTTCCTCCCTCTACCTCGTCTACGTGTGTCTTGAAATGGACCACTCCTGTGCTTGCACGCTGCACATAATTGAAGGGCTGAACATTTCAAAAGTCTTCTGTTTCACAATCTTGCGCAAAAACATCACTTCTGCCAGCAAGTCCAGCCTCAGTGCTTCGTGCAATTGTAGGCTTCGTCAACTCCATAAGCTTAAATGTTTCCACCGACGCCGTTTGCAGGTTTCGCAACTTGGAATATCTTGAATCAGAACTTCAGACGTACTACGATGCTGAGCAAAAGAAGATGGAGGCACAGGAGACAAGGCTGAAGAAAATGCAGAAGCGACTTGCGTGAGTACTACTTTTGAGTACAATTGACTGGGTCTGATTCATGAAAAGTATCAATTTGTTTTTTTTTTTGCCAGAGGGGGTCAACTGGGGAAATGTCCAAATATGTGCTTTTCATGCACTCAAAAGCCAGTCATCCACTGCCCTTGGGACCATTATTCGCTTCAAATTGAAGCTGGCATTATGAGTTACACGAGGTTGTGCTTGGATTTATGTGGGTCACTCTGTGTGCAAATTGGCAGGGCTTCAAGCTCAAAATGACTACCAAAACCCTAATAGGGTGGTTTTGCATGGGAAAACAGCATGTGTTGACCTACATCCCCAAGTACTTAATCGTAGGGTTGGCCCAAACCGTATATGGGATTTTCATATACCGTTCATATGCCGTATATGACCGTATATACACCGTATAACCGTATATACCGTATATAAGGGAATTTTGATATACTCAGAATTAATTCATAAGGGGGTCATTCTGCAGCTTTTGAAGAGCTGTGTGCGCATGACCCAATATTGTGATGAAAGGCTGGAAAGTTACGCTGACTCAAAGGCGTTCAAAAGGGAAAGAGACTACCGTACTACAAAAGATGCCAATTCAAGGGCGCAGTGAAGTCTTGTTCAGTTCTGTCCAGTTTCTCAATACAACAAACGTCTGCCTTCCTTCCTCTTCCCCATCTCCCCCCCCCCCTCACATCTCCTCCTCCTCCTCCTCCTCCTCCTCCCCCCCCTCAACCAAATCAATCAGGGAGAGCCTTATCTCCTCATTCAACCCCCCTGCCTGCCCC
>Ga0307968_1003732_pt1 | contig 12611 bp, 9 predicted proteins | sample OrgLakmetagen650_FD_201834 | JGI IMG/M metagenome (GOLD analysis project Ga0307968, IMG submission 201834) | Saline water microbial communities from Organic Lake, Antarctica - #650 | ecosystem: Environmental > Aquatic > Non-marine Saline and Alkaline > Saline | place: Antarctica: Organic Lake... | reverse complement strand
TGGACCGGACCTACTCAGGAGCGACGTTTCATTAACATACCATAAGCACAATGCATGAACATGGTTTGGACCGGACCTACTCAGGAGCGACGTTTCATTAACATACCATAAGCACAATGCATGATCATGGTTTGAACCGGACCTACTCAGGAGCAATGTTTCATTAACATACCATAAGCACAATGCATGAACATGGTTTGGACCGGACCTACTCAGGAGCAACGTTTCATCAACATACCATAAGCACAATGCATGAACATGGTTTAGACCGGACCTACTCAGGAGCAATGTTTCATTAATATACCATAAGCACAATGCATGATCATGGTTTGGACCGGACCTACTCAGGAGCAATGTTTCATAAGCTTGCAAGGAGGGGTTTAAGGAGAGTGTTTGCTTTGGATCACTGAATGCTTACTGGACGTGTAAGGCAGCATGTGAGCATGTGGTATCAAGCTAAAGCGCACCTGTAGCGCAATAAACACGTAAGCCAGCATGTGGCATCAAGCTAAAACGCACCTGTAGCGCACTAAACACGTTAGCCAGCATGTGGCATCAAGCTAAAGCGCACCTGCAGCACACTAAACGTGTAAGCCAGCATGTGGCATCGAGCTATAGCGCAAAGCGCACCTGTAGCGCACTGAACGCATAAGCCAGCATGTGGCATCAAGCTAAAGCGCACCTGAAGCGCACTGAACGCGTAAGCCAGCATGTGGCATCAAGCTAAAGCGCACCTGTAGCGCACTGAACGCATAAGCCAGCATGTGGCATCAAGCTAAAACGCACCTGTAGCGCACTGAACGCGTAAGCCAGCATGTGGCATCAAGCTAAAGCGCATTTGTAGCGCACTGAACGCGTAAGCCAGCAAGTGGCATCAAGCTAAAGCGCACCTGTAGCGCACTGAACGCATAAGCCAGCATGTGGCATCAAGCTAAAACGCACCTGTAGCGCACTGAACGCGTAAGCCAGCATGTGGCATCAAGCTAATGCGCATTTGTAGCGCACTGAACGCGTAAGCCAGCATGTGGCATCAAGCTAAAGCGCACCTGTAGCGCACTGAACGCATAAGCCAGCACGTGGCATCAAGCTAAAGCGCACCTGTTGCTGCAACTGCAGCAGGACTAGATTGTCTGGGTTGAAGTGGTCATGCAAGGATACTGATGGCATGCTGGAAGCCTGGGGTTGAGTGTGTTGCTGCAAACAGTGCAGGCAGAGGAATTAATGAGTATGTGGTACAAGGGTTTTTGTGCAAATAATGCAGGCAGAGAGATCAAATGCGTATAAATTACAAGGGATTTCCAGCACATGACGCGGGCAGAGGGACAAACAGAGCTCAGGGGAGACAAGGAAGCAGTGGTGCTGCACGGACAATCCTGACGTGCTGATGTAGGGAAGAAGGTCTTGCTTTAAGCAGGGTGAGATTGCCTTGCTTTGAACAGGGTGAGATTGCCTTGCTTTGAACAGGGTGAGATTGCCTTGCTTTGAACAGGGTGAGATTGCCTTGCTTTGAACAGGGCGAGAAGGTCTTGCTTTAAATAGGGTGAGAAGGTCTTGCTTTAAACAGGGTGAGATTGCCTTGCTTTGAACAAGGTGAGATTGCCTTGCTTTGAACAGGGTGAGATTGCCTTGCTTTGAACAGGGTGAGTTTGCCTTGCGTTGAACAGGGTGAGAAGGTCTTGCTTTGAACAGGGTGATAAGGTCTTGCTTTGAACAGGGTGAGTTTGCCTTGCTTTGAACAGGGTGAGATTGCCTTGCTTTGAACAGGGTGAGATTGCCTTGCTTTGAACAGGGTGAGATTGCCTTGCTTTGAACAGGGCGAGATTGCCTTGCTTTGAACAGAGTGAGATTGCCTTGCTTTGAACAGGGTGAGATTGCCTTGCTTTGAACAGGGTGAGATTGCCTTGCTTTGAGCAGGGTGAGATTGCCTTGCTTTGAACAGGGTGAGTTTGCCTTGCTTTGAACAAAGTGAGATTGCCTTGCTTTGAACAGGGTGAGATTGCCTTGCTTTGAACAGGGTGAAATTGCCTTGCTTTGAGCAGGGTGAGAGATAGAAGGTCACAACCGTAGAGAAGGAATGTCTTGCTTTGAACCCTGTAGGGAAAGAATGCCTTGCTCTGAATAGGGTGAGAGATGGAAGGTCACAACCGGCAGTTACGTGTTGCATTAAACCATCTCCCTGCATCCCAGTAAAACCACAGGTTGACTTATTCCATTGTGGAGTAGTTTTAGACGTACTGATGTGGTCATCAGGTCCTCACTTATAACCTCGTGATTTGAGTGCGGCACATTTTAACCATTGCAACCTGCTGGTCTAAAGACTGCACAAATGTGTCAGGCATGCTGGATATCTGGGAGGCACGCTTGAGGCAGGAGCACGCAGAAGTTGCTCAATTATTAGAGCACGGAAGGCAAATAAACCTTCAAGTTTAGGCCAGGCCGGTGTTGGCGTCAGTGACGATAAGCAGCCAGTCTTCTACTTTTCCTTTGTCTTATACCAAAAATAGTTGTTGCGTACAGGGATAATCAATGCTTCCCAGACAGAAGGCAATGACATCATGGATGGAAACAGGAGGGGATGCACGCATTTCTTTGATGAGGTGACATCTTGAAACACAGATTGCTGATGAAAGCACCCATCAGTCCTTGAGATGGGTCCCTACAGAGAGATGCATACCTGGACGTGCTCAAGGTTTGATTCTGAGGAGCTAGGACCAAGGCTTGGCAAAAGGCTGCCACTGCTAAAGGGAGATACCTGGAGTGTGTGTGTGTGTGTGTTACTCTACCAAGCATGAATGATGATGATCAAAGTAACATGGTATGTTGCCTGTGTGACGGGAATCACCTTTGAATTTGCAGAGTTGCCGGTGTCTCCTTCTTCGCCCCATGCGGTCGTCATGCCACTACGTATTGGCAGGCTGCCTTTGTTGCCCCTCTGCATAGTTTTGTAGGATGGAGACACTTTGAAGCAAGGCAGGTGCTCAGATAGCATGCGTAGATAACGTCATCTTTCACACACAAAAAACATCTCAAAAAAAGCAAGGCAGGTGCTCAGGTTGCTAGTGTAGATGATGTCATCTTTCACAATGAAAAGTCATCTAAAAAAAGCAAGACAGGTGCTCAGGTTGCTAGTGTAGATGATGTCCTCTTTCACAACAAAGAGTCATCTCAAAGAATTGTCAGACAAAGAAACTATTGCCAATCACAGTGTAAAACTTTTGTACGTTTCACATACATAAATCAGCGAAGTGTGTTCTTCAAAAGGTGCAACTGAGGAGCAACACTGTTTGATGTCTGTGTGGAACTATGAAGGATTAGGCTTATTTTTAGCTCGTCAAAGCAAGCTTATCTCCCAGGGGATCAAGTATTATACGAGATCGTATGCATGCCAACAAACATGCACAAGTGGAGGAATATGGGCGCACATGTGCAGAGAGGACGTATCGTTTTTCTTTCTGGGTTGGCTGCTGTCCGTGGGCGCTTAAAGATGCAAGCAATGGGTAGGAGCCGCATTCCACTGGAGCAGTCTTCCCGTCCTGATCAAGATGCAACAGTGTGTGCAAATATGTATGTGTGCGTGCAGGTGTGTGTGTATGTGTGTGTGTGCTAACATCTGCAGGTAGGTTATAGTTTTAGTGCATATATGTATGTGTGCGTGCAGGTGTGTGTGTATATATGTGTGTGTATGTGTGTGTGAGTGTGTGTGTGTGTGTGCTAACATGTGTAGGAAGGTACTAGTTTTAGGAGCGTGTCGATCTATCATGGTGCTGCCAGCAATGGCCACACAGCGGCACCTACACCTCCTACTTTTCATCCTACTCAGCATCATCAGAGTTTGCATCAAATGCCATACATATGTCAGGGGTATTCAAAGGTGCAATCTGCTTGCCAAGTGCTTGTGAGCACCTAAGAATGCATAAGACACGCAAAGTCAGGTCCAAATGTTTGTGCCTTGACATGCTTTAGCCTGCCAGCCCTGTTTGGTTGCACCCTCACGTGCTCACACACAAACACACACACGCAAACACACACCTTTGAAGACACACACACATTGACACGCTCACATACACACATAGAGAAGCAGGCGTTGAAAGTCAAACACCTTTTCTACAGCACACACACACACACACACACACACACACACACACAGAAGCAGGCGTACAAAGTACAACACACACACACATTTGCTACAGCACTCACACGCTCACAGCAACACAGACGTCCACCGCTCAGGACCGTCGACATTACACGAACAGAGTTCAGTGGCAATGTTTGCACTCATCGTATTTGACTGTTTATATGTGGGTTGGCCAGAATCATTCATAAGTTTACGGTGTATATTACCTATAAGGTATATTCTGACAGGGAAACCACCAAATACACAGCCGTATACGGTGAACATATACGACTTTGGCCAACCCTATTTGTATGGGAAGCTCCCTGCAAAAAAGGCCAGAACGCACGACATGGCCCTGGTAAACCTTACACACGCATGCACCTGTCCGGCCACAAGGTGGGGCTGTGAAGAGGTCACTGAGGCAGAATGTGCTGCGCGTGAACGAGCACTGTTGCAGGTAGGTGGCCTTGGTGCTCTTGCAGAAAACACAGTGGTACGATCTCTCGAAGCTGGCCTTGAACTGTGCAGCCTGAAGCACAGGAGGAGATGGAGGAACAGGAACAGAATTGAATGGCTTACCCGAATCCACCTCTCTCCTATTGACAGCCTACAAAGCAGTGCTTTTATTTCTCGCCTCCTCCTCCCGTCAGAACTCATTCTACTGAAACCAATCATCCCATGTTACCTTTTAATTCTCTAGCAACCACCCCCCTCATCCAATACACACACACACACATACACACACATACACGCACACTCTCTCTGTATATACACACCTACATACACATGCACCATCTTAACACATATACATACATGTAATGTGCAAACCTCACCTCTGTGCAAAAGGTGAATTACTGCTTGCCAAGGGTGACAGGGCTGTGGCATTATGGGCAGAGGGAGCAAACAGATGCCTGCCTGCTGCGCCTGCACTTGCAGATATTGTGGTAAATGCGGTTTTTACAAATCCAGGCAAATTCCCAGCCTCTTGCAGAGTGGGAATGCAAACTGCTGTGGTCATGCAGAGTGGGTATGCATGTATGCATCATGCTGTGGTCATGCAGAGTGGGTTTGCACAATGCTGTGGTCATGCAGAGTGGGTTTGCGCCATGCTGCGGACATGCAGAGCGGGTTTGCACTAAGCTGTGTTCATGCAGAGTGGGTTTGCAACATGCTGTGGTCATGCAAAGTGGGTTTGCAACATGCTGCGGATGTGCAAAGTGGAGGTGCAACATGCTGCAACATGCTAGAGGTAGACCACACAATCAACATCACACATTATTGGGGTTGGCCAGAACCATATATATATATATATATATACGGTGTATATACGGTATTATTGGCAGGGGAATCACCAACCTTATATATACGGTCATATACAGTGTATATATATACGGTTACGGCCAACCCTACACATGATCAAGCCCCAATAACTGGTTGCGCACTATGAAGCGTACATAATTACCCCAACTGTACACATACACAGCCATAATTGTACAAGTAAATGTTATTTACAAGCACATCCACATACACACACACACACGCCAGTAAACCACACAGTACAAAGCACACACGCGTTGAGAGACGCACGCATGCACACATTCAAACCCACCTGCCACTATGCCATGTGGGGGTGGTAGGGGAGAGTGGTTTGTGACATCAGAGCTCTTATCCAAAGAAGGGGCGCTGTACTTGTTGGCGTTGCCCTACAGGTAGTTAGCAGGCATAGAACATGTTTGAGGAGGTGCTTGTTCTCGGCAGTCACCATAAAGATGTTATAACACCGCACCAAGTGCCAGAAGGGTGAGCTCCTTTCACGTACAACTTGAATAATATAAGGAACAGAGAGACTTGCAACCTTTCACGTACAACTTGAATAATACAAGGAACGGGGAGGCGTGCACGCTACCCTAATTTCCGTTTTGGCACTCTGCACACCCCTTTCACAATCAATACAAGTTGATAAAATGTGGCCGCAGGCGGCTGGCTATGCATGGCAATATCGGGTACTCCTTCTTTGCCCCACAGTGCTGTATGAACATATGTGCTTGCACTACAGTTGCACTACAGTTGCAGTTCATTTGCACTTCAATTGCACAACAGGTGCACTACAGGTGCACTGCAGTTGCAACTACAGGTGCACTACAATTGCACTACAGTTGCACTTCAGGTGCACTTCAGTTGCACTACAGGTGCACTACAGGTGCACTACAATTGCACCACAGGTGCACGGCAGTTGCAATACAGTTGCACTACAGGTGCACTACAGTTGCACTACAGGTGCACTACAGGTGCACTACAGGTGCACGGCAATTGCACTACAGTTGCTCTACAGTTGCACTTCAGTTGCACTACAGTTGCACTACAGGTGCACTTCAGTTGCACTACAGGTGCACTACAGGTGCACTACAGGTGCACTAAAGTTGCACTACAGGTGCACTACAGGTGCACTACAGTTGCCTAATCAAGCACTGTACATGCAGTGCAGTAGAGGTGCACTTAGCATGTGTGCGCATCTAGAACTGCAATGTTGTGCATGCTTTAAAGGACATATGATGCGTATAGGGTTAATATTAGTATGCATGTAACAGTGTGTATGCTTACAAATCCATTTGCATGCATGATGCGTATGCTTACGAAACTCATGCATGATAATGTGTGGGGTTGCCATTGCATAGTTTGCATAGTGGCAGCTTACAGTGTCAGCTAACATGCTGCAGCAGCATTATCCTGTTACACCTGAACCCCGTGTTAAGACCGAAGAATTGAAATGATGATACCTTCTCAACCAGTGGACAAAGCAGAGACCATGATGCGCGTATTGTGTCTGAGAAAGTGGTCAAGACGGTTTGCCTCCGTCATACTACGTTTAAAGCAGTTGGCCACCTTTTGGGCTACGCGACCACAGCTCGCCCCTTGTCCAGTTCATCCTGACTTCTAGGCGGTCAAGGCTATACATACATACCCCTGATATTGGCCAGCAAGGGCGACTGGCCTTTCAACAGCTCACGGCACAAAACCTACCAAAGGGGGGGGCAGGTCCGAGACGGATGCGAAGATATCTTCCTGTTTGGTTCCTAGCTCAACGCTTACAGCCGTGATTGCCTGTGTTGAAATCATTGCAGACAGTTAAAGACTGGGCATTGCTGACGATGAATGATCAATTGCATACACAGGGTTGCATTAAAGTTAAGTTCAACGTGGTCAATTTGAGGGCTGGTTGTATCAGGCAAAACTCCAGTATTCACACGTCAGCACTGACAGACACAAGGAAACGACGCCTTCAACCCTCATCACAGTTATTTGAAGCGCTGGATGCATTATTGAGGGCCGTTTGACACACAAACTCACATAATATTGATGTAAGCACAAGCATGTCTTTATAACCCTCTTGCACTTCCCACTGCAAGACTTGCCCTTACATCAACATAACAATGATTACCACATCACAATGACGATGTATGCTCAAGCATGCCTATCGAGCCCTCTTTCCCACTTGCAAGACTTGCCCCCACACGTTGACATTGCCAGCCAAAATCTTACAAACGATCAGCCTACACAACCAGCAAACACCTTGCACACAACCCGCGATTTGCCACCCACACTTGACACATTGACACGTCATTAATGAGAGGTGCTGAACACGCTCACGCAATCCTTAGATGTAAGTCACCATGTGCCTGTTGTGCAAGTGCAGTACATTGGAGGTGTGGACGCCTAGGTGTGCGCATCAGCCGTTTTACAATGTGTGCAACACAAGGCTTAAAAACTCTGGCCACACACACATTCCTCAGGGCTGAAAACATGGGGAAACATATTTGCTACACGTCCATCGCGACTGCAAATGGCATTCTGGACGCCACGCTGTGCATGCTGTAAATTACCCAGGTGCTCGATACACGCACGCACACACACACACACACACACACACACACACACACACACACAACCACACACACACACGTGCACACACGTACACACGCACGTTCACGTGCGCACACACACATGCACGCACGTTCAAGCACACACACACACACACACACACAACACACACATGCACGCACGCACACACACCCACCTCAACATAATGGTATCTTCGCTCAAAAAGGGCATGCGTTCAGCTCTCACGTAAACGAAGTGGGCTTTATGCTGCTCTACCGGCTAAACAGAGCCAAAGTTCAGCATGTGCACATCTGCTAGTTCCCTGGTTACGGGCATAACGACACTACAGCACAACGTTCATGTTCCATGATCAGAATCGCCACAGGCAACGCTTCCACTTCTTGCATCACAACACCATTCCACGCTTATATCCTGCAGTATTTTCATAAACAGGCGATGAACCCCTGCCGTTTCATTTCCTGTGATTAATCGCTTACAGTCCTGTGATTAATCGGTTACCTGCTGGAAGGCAGGGTAGGTGAGGCACGTGGAGTTGACGGGACGGTAACAAGAAAAAAGAGAAGCCAGGCTCACGCGATGGAGTGGACCTGTGCGCGATTTGAGGAGCAGCTTATGTGCGTGCGTGCGTGCGTGCGTGCGTGCATGTGTGTGTGTGTGTGTGTGTGTGTGTGTGTGTGTGTGTGTGTGTGTGTGTGTGTGTGTGTGTGTGTGTGTGTGTGTGTGTGTGTGTGTGTGTGTGTGTGGTGTGTGTGTGTGTGTGTGTGTGTGTGTGTGTGTGTGTGTGTGTGTGTGTGTGTGTGTGTGTGTGTGTGTGTGTGTGTGTGTGTGTGTGTGTGTGCGTGTTGAGTTTGTGTATGTGTGTGTGCGTGTTCAGTTTAAGTGTGTATGTGTGTGTGCGTGTATGTATGTATGTGTGGGGGGGAGTGCATTTGTGTTTGCCTGCATGCGTGCGGGCGCAGGTGTTTGTGATAGCGTGCATGCAGGTGCGCATGCGTGCAAGCAAGTGGGTGTGCACGCACGCATGCATGCTTATTGGCTGTATGTCCTGAACAATTGTGCAAGCAATCTACCACTCTACCTTGAGGCTCCAATATGCCGAGGTCAGATATAAGCTTTGTAAAAGTCGCGAGCGACATTGGGGGTGGTGGTCCTGGCACCGTGCTTGGTACAGTAGTCCCCCATTTACAATAACTTGAGTAGACGTCACGAAGCCTGGATCCTGCTTCAGGCATGCTATTTCTAAGGGGTCTGTCACCCTATGTCAACCATTATATTTTAGGACTTGCTCATATTTTACAATAGATTTCCGTGTATGCACTTTTCGTTCACAGGTAAGCAAAGAAAGGCATAAATGGCGCGTTGGCAATGGGGGTGGTATAATAGTGGGAAGTGTCTGGAATTAGATTTAAAATTTTAAATCAGAGATGTGGGGAAGACCCTGGAGTAATTTGACTGACGCCGCGAGTTATAAAGATTCCATCCCCCCAAGTTCAGCTATTTTATTTCTCTACCTCAATTCGGCAAGCCCCCTGTCTATGACCCCATCTTCATGGAGGCTGGCAGTCAAACGTCTGAAGTGAAGGCCGTTTCCCACTTGGTGCGTGCTCCAATGATGGCCAACCAAGCCGGAGCATGCAGCCCTAATTTCAACCCTTTATATACATTATTCCACTTCCTTTATTTGTCTCAGTACTGTAGTGAATGTTGATGGTAATCAAATGAAAAAGGATGCACTATCTTGATTTTTACATAAAAGCTAAACCATAAAGTAAACAAGCCTCGTAAACGTAGGGACGTGCTCACGTAGAACCGCACTTTTACAACAGCACATGGCGCCTTGCAATTGTCAGTACCCTTGACTAAGAGAGAGGGAAGTCTGCCACCTTTTCCCACTTTTCCAGGGAGGGTTTGCTGTCCGGAGGGGTGTGCCAGAGGGAGATGCTTGAGACTCTATATTCTTTCTCTGGCAGACCTCCTGACAGACCAAATAAACGGCTTTGTGCTGCTTCTGCTACCTGCATAAACAATGGTTTATCATGCGTATTGCAAAACTGGAAATGAGCGACTAATGAAAAGCTGACCATGTGACGTAGCATGCACACTGCGCACACCAGTCTAATCAGATTTGGGCCATTCTTTCTCTCTGTCGCTTGTCGAATTGTAACGTGGATATATGTATGGCACAAAGTACAGAAATGGCATCTGTCGGATTACCCTTCTAAGCAACGTTTCACAAATGCGCTTCACGTGCAAAATTCAGAGCAGAAGCAGATAGCTCTGAGAATCTCACCAAGACAAATCACCAGGCCAGATCTCCTGTTTAGCAATGCAGTCAGTGTTGTGACTTTAAGCCGTAATTGAGAAATTTGCACCGTATTACAGTACGGTGTACGCCGTAATACGGTCATACCGTAGAAATTACGGTAAAACCGGGATTACGGTCCAAACCGTCATGTACGGTGGCAAATCGTACAAAATACGGTGGGTAAATCGTAGTAATTTTGAGGCGCGTGTCAAAGTTCATGGTGTGAACCTACAGCTTTACATCCCCCCTTCCACGCAGTATAATTTATTAGTTTACAGCAATGAGTGCAAATGTTCCTAGGAAGAAGCAAAGAGTGGAAATGCATGGCAGTAGCTTGCCCATGTCCAGAGACCTGGGTGTGGGGGAGCACCCTGCATCAGGGAGCCTGCAGGGCAAGGGCAGGCAAAGCAAGCGCCATGAAGGAGAATAAAAAATGGTGGGGGAAGGACACACGTGCATGCACGCACGCACGCGCGCACGCGCACACACACACACACACACACGCACACACACACACACACACACGCACGCACGCACGCACGCACGCTTTGAGTTCGATGAAATCCCTGAGTCAGACAAGGAGGAGTTTGCTGAGTGGCTGGAGGGCATTCGCTCTGCTGAGGAAGAGCAGGAGCAGGAGCAGTTTGAGCAGCAGCAAGCGCAGGAGTTAGCGCAGGAGACAGAACAGCAGGGGCAGAACAGCATGCAGCGAAGTGGTTCAGACAGGGGGGAGGACACTGAGGGAGGGGTTTTTGAGGAACACATTTCGAGTAGCAGGAAGTTAGCTATCAGTGGCACAAGTGCCACTGTAGCCCACAGTGAAGGTGAAGAAATTACGGTAATTTACCGTAATCGAGGAAAATTATGGACCGTACCGTAGACCGTACCGTAATCGACCGTAATACGGTCCCAAATTTACGAAAACCGTACAAAATACGGTGGTGTATTGTAATTACGGTACCGTACCGTATTACCGTCAACCGTACCCTACACCGTAGGGTCACAACACTGAATGCAGTTGAAGAAGATATCATAGAGACGCTTCCCAGAAGCAGGATGATTACAGTCCCCTTTTTCCGTGGGTGCCATTAAAAAATCACGTCGTCACGCACCTCCTGTTTTTCTTGGTCTGACAGGTCAGCATACAGCAGTGACATGTGGGGCCTGAGCGCAAATACACATTTATAACATCACTGTGCAATCAGCATACGGCAGCCTCGAGTTGGATGCACATTTAAAGCGCAAGAACCCCAAAACAGGAACAGGTCGGGCTTAAACAAGCATCTTGGTAAAAGTGTGAGCACCAAGACATTATTTTTGTTTGTGAAGCTCATAGAAAAAGTAAAGGTAGTTTTCCTTTAACGCCTGATTGTGCAGACGCAGATGAATAGTGCGTGGAGTTAATGTGTGACAATTACAGCTTTCTTAGAACTCAGCTAACCTAGATTGTACACAGAGGCTCCTTTGAACAGCACGAGACTAAGCTTGTAGCACATTGACCAAACAAAGCCACATACGCACATGTAAGGTGCTGGTTCCATCCCACACTCTTGGCGGGCAAGCGCTGCTGCTCCCATGGTTGCAGCATCCTATAGAGCAAGGAGTAAACAAATGTTCAAATGTTTATAAAGCAGGCTCCTTAAGGGTAGGCTTCCCAAAGACTTAAGAAATACAGGTATCAATGCAAATATTGGCAACATAAGCGATACAATACACAAAACAATGCTAACCAAAAATAGAGGTTGGCATTGTTTAGGTTGACAAACAACAAGATGTGAGAAGAGGCAGGATATGCTGAGACAATTCACAGGGTGTTTCGCATCATCAATAGTATAGCATGCGCATCAAACTCATTGAACCTTGCATGACAAAGGCATGCAACACTTTGGAGACAGGTTCAACGTTTTTACCTGCACCATTCGTTCGCAAGTACACGCACTGGAAAAAAAATACCTTGCATGACAAAGGCATGCAACACTTTGAAGCCAGGTTCAATGTGTTTACCTGCACCATTCGCAAGTACACGCACTGGAAAAAAAAGACATTGCATGACAAAGGCATGCCACACTTTGGAGACAGGTTCAACGTTTTTACCTGCACCATTTGCAAGAACACGCACTGGAAAAAAAGGGGCCATGCCACACTTTGGAGACAGGTTCAACGTTTTTACCTGCACCATTCGCAAGTACACGCACTGGAAAAAAAAGACATTGCATGACAAAGGCATGCCACACTTTGGAGACAGGTTCAACGTTTTTACCTGCACCATTTGCAAGAACACGCACTGGAAAA
>Ga0307968_1003729_pt1 | contig 12614 bp, 13 predicted proteins | sample OrgLakmetagen650_FD_201834 | JGI IMG/M metagenome (GOLD analysis project Ga0307968, IMG submission 201834) | Saline water microbial communities from Organic Lake, Antarctica - #650 | ecosystem: Environmental > Aquatic > Non-marine Saline and Alkaline > Saline | place: Antarctica: Organic Lake... | reverse complement strand
CACAATTACACACACACATGTGCTCTTGCACGCAGGGCTTTGTGGGCACGAACACGTTCAGAGGGAGATTAGAAGCAGTGCGCTACAACACAACAAATACACACACAATTACACACACACACACACATGTGCTCTTGCACGCAGGGCTTTGTGGGCACGAACACGTTCAGAGGGAGATTAGAAGCAGTGCGCACACCTCCCCCATACGACGATTTCCGGCAGCTAGAAGAGTCCTGGAGTGCTATGCGCACAGTGGTTGAGGTGTGTGTGTGTCTCTGTTTACTTGTACGTAATCCATCACCATCTCACGATGCAAACGTAATAGAACCGGAGTGCTATGCGCACAGTGGTTGAGGTGTATGTGTGTGTGCGTGCGTGCGTGTGTGTGAGAAGGTGTACATACGTGCTGCGGCCAGCAGCATGGACTACATTCCTTGATGTGAAGGGGGGTGTGCGTGCGTGTGTGTGTGTGTATGTGCGTGTGCGGAGTCAGTGTACTGTAGGTTGGTGTTTGCGGTGTGTGTATATGTTTGGCGAATAAGTGTACCGTGTGGTAGGACAGTGTTTGAGGTGCATATGTGTTCTTGCAGACTAAGTACACATAAAGCAGGTAACTGGTTGAGATGTGTGTTTGCACGTGTCTGTGTGTGTGTGTATGTGTGTGTGTGTGCAGCAAAGTAGGCCGAGGTTATGTGCAGAAAAAGCGTACCAAGAACTAGGTACCTATTGAATTGTGCAATTGTGTAGAGAAAGGGGTACAATAAAGCAGGTTGCACGATAAAGTAGGCCAGGAGTCCAGGTGCGCGCTGCAGGTCTGTATTTCACATAAAAAGTCAGCACTCTGACGTGTCTTATCAGACAATAATAAACAACTGGTTCCAGGTAAGTCGGTACCTGTCACTAGGGTTTGCTTGAACCGTATATATATACACTGTACACGACCGTATATTTGATGATTTCCTTGCCAAAAATACCTGATATGCACCGGATATACCAGATATATTGTTATGGCCGACCCTAATTATCACACACGCATGATAATGTGAATTTTATTGCAATACGGTCACGCGGAAAACCTTGCTTTCATGTCACCCCCAAACCTGGCAATTTCATGAATTGGTTGTACGTCTGTACGTACATACGTACACACGTAGGTCTGAATGCACGTATGTCTGTATGTCTATAAGTTCTTACGCCCTGTATGTAAGCATGTAAGTGTGCACTGACCCAAAAGGGCAACTTCAAATAATGAGCCAAAATGCACAAGCATACATGTAGACATGCTCTCTCACACACACACACACACACACACACACACACACACACACACACACACACACACACACACACACATATGCGCACATGTACACACACACACACACACACACATACACACACACACACATACACACACACACATACACACACACACTACACATGCTCACGCAAACAGGCTCAAATGGAGGTACTGGACCAGGATGACGTCATTAGGTGTACGCTCCCCATGTACATTGACCTGGCCAAGCGACTAGATGAGCAGCTGGTACGTATGGTCCGATCTTTTGTGCGCCTCTGATCGGTTCATGTAAATCACGCATGACCCAATCTTGTGAGCTTCTTATAAGTTAACGTGATTCGGGTACAAGCCAATTGTGATCCAATGAAATTTATGAGCTTTAACAGCCCATTTTATTGATTGAATATTGAAGCTTGTGGTAAAGATACCCGTCACACAGCAAGGGACAAAGCCAGGAGGTTTTTTTTTGTACCAGGTGGCTTTGCTTCCTGAATTGGGTTAGCCAATACCGTATGTAGTATAAAGTATGAATACACCGCATGTGACCGTGTAATTGGATGCCAAAGATGACGAATGTATGCACCGTGTATGTGCGTATACTTGGTCATTTCCCTGCCATTAATACCGTACATACACCGTGTATATATATGGTTCTGGCCAGCCTGGTCCTAAACGATGTTGGGGGGGCTTTGTCTGCCTGCACAGCTTGTCCTTCCTTTGCACGTGTGTTGCACTCAAACTCCGATTTTTTCCATCCACCTTCTGACCTCTGAGAGGTAACATACATAACTCACATATTTCATACAACGTACATGACTCATACATTTCATACAACGTACATAATTCACATATTTCATACAACGTACATAACTCATATATTTCATACAACGTACATAACTCATATATTCCATACAACGTACAAAACTCACATATTCCATACAACGTACATAACTCACATATTCCATACAACGTACATAACTCACATATTCCATACAACGTACATAACTCACATATTCCATACAACGTACATAACTCACATATTCCATACAACCTACATAACTCATGATGTTTCTTTGTTTTTCCCTGCGACGTTGGGCAACGCAGGAGCTACGGAATGATGCCAGCAAGGCTTGGGGAATGTACCGCACCCTACTGACTGTGTATCTGAGCAACCGGGTCCGAGTGAGTGGCATTTGTCGGCCTGTTTGTGTGTATGTGTGTGTGAATGGGTGGGGTGTTCCTGTGTGTATGGAAGTAAATCGTGCACCCTACTGACTGTGTATCTGAGCAACCGGGTCCGAGTGAGTGGCATTTGTCGGCCTGTTTGTGTGTATGTGTGTGTGAGAGGGTGGGTGTTCCTGTGTGTATGGAAGTAAATCGTGCACCCTACTGACTGTGTACCTGAGCAACCGGGTCCGATTGAGTGGCATTTGTCGGCCTGCTTGTGTGTGTGAATGGGTGTGGTGTGTGCGTGTGTGCGTTACAATGGATCGTGCTCAAACTGATTGCGTACTGATTGAGTACCAATTGAGTAACCGGGTCCAAGTGAGTGGCATTTGTTAGCCTGATGTGGGGGTGGGGGTGGGGGTGTGTGGGTGTGGGTTTGGGTGTGGGTGTGGGTGTGGGTGTGGGTGTGGGTGCGGGTGCGGGTGTGGGTGTGGGTGTGGGTGTGGGTGTTTGCTTCTGTGTGTGCATGGAAATGTATCGTGCACCCCACTGACGGTGAACCTGAGCAACCGGGTCCAAGTCAGCAGCTTTTGTTAGCCTGTATGTGTGTATGTGTGTGTGAGAGGGTGGGTGTTCCTGTGTGTATGGAAGTAGATCGTGCACCTTACTGATTGTGTACCTGGAAGTTTGGGCCGAGTGAGTGTATCTTTTTGTGTGTACTTGCGTGCGTGCACACATGCGTGTGTGTGTGGGTGTGTTTATGCTTGAAATAGGTAATCGTTTGTGCACGTTAATATTGTTGTGTGTCTATGCCTTTATGTGATGTCGTGCATGAGGCACTGCAATTGTTGATCGAAGCAATTGTCAATCTCTGCTGTAATTGTTGGTCTTAGCACTGCAATTGTTAATGAAAGGCACTGCAATGAATAATCAATGCTGGGACCACAGCTATGGTATGCGCATAAATTGTTTTCCTTGGGTTGCAACAGCTGCAGGTACGCTTGTAGATTTCACTAGCATGCTTTTCGGGTGTGTGTGTGATTGTATGTGTGTAAGCTTTCAACATGTGTGAGTCATAATTGCAGCTGTTGCAAAAGCCGTTGTTTCATTGGCGTGCTTTTCAGGTGTGTTAAAAGCTCACAAGCTGATACTGCTCTTAGAAGGGGCGTTCTGCCTGTAAATGTTTTTGTGAGCATGCTCATGCACACACCCATGCACGTACACACTCATGCACATACACACACATGCACTCATAAAGACATACACACATACACACACAACGCACTCACGTACACAGGCGGACAAGGTGCAGCCATTCCAAGCGCCCTCCTTGTCTGACAAACCTTCAGCTTCAACCCCAGGCAATAGGGATACCCCATCCAGTGGAGGAGGAGTACAGTTTGGGATGGTTGGCTCTGCAGATGGTCTAGAGCAACACACCAGTAAACCTACATCTCCTGTGGTGCGTGCAAAGGGCTTTTGTACGTACTACGCTCAAGTCCTTTCTTTGCAAGTCTTGCGCAATTTCGATTTGAGAGAGCAGCACACCAGTAAACCTACATCTCCTGTGGTGCGTGCAAAGGGCTTTTGTACATACTACGCTCAAGTCCTTTCTTTGCAAGTCTTGCGCAATTTCGAGTTGAGAGAGCAGCACACCAGGAAACCTACATCTCTTGTGGTGCGTGCAAAGGGCTTGTATGTACTACGCACAAGTTACTTCTTTGCAAGTCTTGCACAATTTTGATTTGAGCCATATTCTTCACCATGTCTGCGTGTGCAAGTGTGTTACCACATGCATGTGCATTGAATTTCAGACGTGCGTGTAAGTATGGATGTGTGTGCATTGAATGTAAGGTATGTCAAATGTCTGCATGTGTGTGTGTGCGTGTGCGTTTGTGTGTGCATTGGTTTAAGACATGTCAAATGCCTGCAAGTGTGTGTGTGCGTGTACGTGTGCGTGTGCATGAGTGTAAGACGTGTCAAATGTCTGCAAGTGTGTGTGTGCGTGTACATGTGCGTGTGCATGAGTGTAAGACGTGTCAATTGTTTGCAAGTGTGCGTGTGCGTGTGCGTGTGTGTGTGCATTGAGTGTAAGACGTGTCAAACGTCTGCATGTGTATGCGTGTGCATGTGCATGTGCATTGAGTGTAAGGCATTTGCGTGTGCGTGTGCACTGAATCTAAGGCGTGTAAAAAGCCATGGCACATGCCAAACGTACGAGAACATTAAACGTTGAGAAGGCCAAACGTAGAGAAGGCCAAAGGTAGAGAAGGCCAAGCGTAGAGAACAAGTACAGGAAAGGGGGTTATGCTTATAGGTTGGGGTCAGCCTTGGATTGTTAATGATCTAGAGCAGCTTCCAAGCAGGATGATCTCTTGCAGTGTGATCAAAGGGCAAATGACGAAACGATTGAACATGCAAACGTCAAACATGCATTTTTGCAGCGGTAAAAGAGACTTGGTGAAAAAGGACTCGAGCATGCATCCAGGCAACCGTGCATTAGCTAGCACCTTTAAGAAGAAGGCTTCCAAACCTTTCTTCTACGTGTTGAAGAGTGGTTTTCACTGCCTGCGTAGTCTTTTCTTTTTTCCTCTTTTACGTGTTCGGAGCTTACCTTACCCACACCTCCTCACGTGACTGCCTGCGTAGTTTTTCTTTTTTCCTCTTTCACGTGTTTGGAGCCTACAAGGTTTACAAGTTAAGCCAGTCAAAACGTGCGACTGATAGTTCAGAAGTTACCTTACCCACACCTCCTCACGTGCAGAGCTCCCCCCACCATAGGCAGCGCCGGAAGATGGTACGGCGTCCGTCATTTGGAGCTGTGGGACTGAAGGTGGGGCTTACCAGTACAAGCTTTAATCCTGATAAAAAGAAAATCGGCGTGTATGAAGTATGAAAGGAGGAAAGGAAGTGGTTTGTGCTGCTAGGTTCAGTTGTGCATACTAAGGAGATAGACCAAGGTCAGTGCTGCTAGGTTTAGTCGTGTCTGGCCTGTGCTGCTGGTCTGTGCTGCTAGATTCAGTCGTGTCTGGTCTGTGCTGCTGGTCTGTGCTGCTGGTCTGTGCCGCTAGGTTCAGTCTGTTTGGTCTGTGTTGCTGGTCTGTGTTGCTGGTCTGTGCTGCTAGGTTCAGTCGAGTCTGGTTTGTGCTGCTGGTCTGTGCTGCTAGGTCCAATCGTGTCTGGTCTGTGTTGCTGGTCTGTGCTGCTGGTCTGTGCTGCTAGGTCCAGTTGTGCCTGGTCTGTGTTGCTAGGTCCATTCGTGTCTGGTCTGTGCTGCTGGTATGTGCTGCTAGGTTCAGTCGTGTATACCAAGGGGAAATAGAAGAAAAGTGTCTGCGCTGATTGTAATCAGCATGTTGGGCCCTTGTAGGCTATGACTTGCTCGACAATCGGTATTATTTAACAGGCTTGGCCAAAACCATATGTATACGGTGTATACATGGTATTTTCGGCAGGGAAATCATTAAATAAACGGTCACAAATGGTGTACATATATACGGCTCTGGCCAACCCTGTCAATCAGCTCCTGATGTCAGAACAAATCTGCCCTCTGGTGCTAGGCCCGATGCCTTGTGCTGATCCTGTTATGCCCGATACCTCATGCTGATCCTGTTGATCCTGTTATGCCCTGTTGTTCCTGTTATGCCCAATAACTTATGCTGATCCTGTTATGCCCTGTTGATCCTGTCATACCCGATGCCTTGTGCTGATCCTGTTATGCCCGATACCTTATGCTGATCCTGTTGGTCATGTTATGCCCGATGCCTTGTGCTGATCCTGTTATGCCCGATACCTTATGCTGATCCTGTTGATCATGTCATGCCCGATGCCTTGTGCTGATCCTGTTATGCCCAATACCTTATGCTGATCCTGTTGGTCATGTTATGCCCGATACCTTATGCTGATCCTGTTATGCCCGATACCTTATGCTGATCCTGTTGATCATGTCATGCCCGATGCCTTGTGCTGATCCTGTTATGCCCAATAACTTATGCTGATCCTGTTGATCCTGTTATGCCCGATGCCTTGTGCTGATCCTGTTATGCCCAATACCTTATGCTGATCCTGTTAATCCTGTCATACCCTGTTGTTCCTGTCATGTCCGATACCTTATGCTGATCATGTTGATCCTTTTATGCCCGATGCCTTGTGTTGATCCCGTATGTAAGACCACGGTCGTTGACATCTATGGCAACCTTATTTAAAGGTGCAGTGCATTAACCAAAGAATACCCCAGCCTAGATCCGACAGCTTTGGTTGGCAGTATCTCAAAATGGATTTGCACGCAAGCTCTTGGGAATAATTTGTGGGTGTCCCAAAGAAATTCTAGGCCAAGAATTGGGATGGTGTCATCTTATAAATTATATTATATAATGCTCGGAATAAACGTGAGTTCACAGCTCCACCTCTCACAGCCTCACCGCCTCACCTCTCAAAACCTCACCGTACCCCTCTCACCAATTGTATCGTTTACTTTCTGCAGAAATTACACCATTATTTCAAAGCTGCTAAAATTACACCATGACATCAACCAAGGCCCCTCGTCCCATCCCTCCTCGCAGGCCGCTGAAAGAGATGCAGAGCTCGGTGTTGAAAAGAGCAAACCCTCGCTCACCCACGGAGGAGGCCTACTTGCACCCAGAGAAAGTGTGGGACACCTTGCAAGCTCTCCTGGGACTCCACTATCTACGCTATGATAGTCACAGACGCAAGGAACTGCTGAGTTTAGTGTGTAACACTTGAACTCCAGTTCTTGAAGGGGAAGCAAAGTGATATCACTCATATTAATCTTGCTTTTCATCTGTGTTCCTCTTCAGTTTCTCCTTTCTTTTCATACAACTGCTACAGTTCGAGTTTAAATTTTTCTACCATTGTTTCCTTATTCTGGACAGTTTTTTTAGCAGTTTTACCGACCTTGTAAATAATTCACCGCAATCTCACGATGCAAACTAATAGCACCACCAGGCAGGTATCGTATCTATCACGCCCAATCAGTGGCAGCGACAAATCGTGTGATGAAGTAGTTATTGGTTGACAGTTGAGAGTTTCTGTATGTCTTGCTGAATAATAAGCTGGATATGCGAGTCATATTATATCGTCTGGTATGAACAAGTTTGGCAGCGTAATTGACAGAATGGACATGAAGCTTGGAAGCAAGTTTTTTAACTCTTTGAGAATCAAGACCCAACTCCTTAAAAGGCTTTAGCGTATGATTGTTGTAGATGGTGCCACCCACGCACTCCCATAAGGATGGTGTGGAGGGTAACGGAGGCTTCTTGAAGGATGGAACAGAGGCCTTTGTGTTGTTCCTGCGCGGCGCTCAGCTGGTTCTGCGGTCCAGTGTCCTCACAGTACTTGACCTCGATGGGGTGAATGTCACGTTGGAGAATGCTGAGATTGTCCCCCTCGTTGGGTCGTTGCTGTCTGGGAAGGTGGATCTGCTTATGGCGGCTGGCGTTGCTGCTGAGGTGCTCTTGGTCTCCCTCAGTTGCCCCCTGCCACTTCTAAGAACCCACCCCCCTTCATTACTAGTCTGTTGCTTTTTAGTTCTCGCGGGGATAGGAGCAACCAATACAGCACCCGGACGGCTGGAGGTAAACCTATTTTTGTCTGAGAAGCGGGGTGGAAAGAGCCACTTTGGTATAATCCTAGATTCAGCTGTGTTGGAAATTTAAAGGTTTTGCATAGCCAGCCGTTCGCTGCTACCTACATCCATACAGACAAAGCAGGATCCTAGGGAGCCTGTCTTGCTGCTGATGGCTTTGAAGATCATGCTGCATGCAAAGTGGTGTCTCTCAGTGATCATATTTCCTATTTGCGCGTGTTAACATCCAGCAAGGGTATGCAGGGCACTGTCTAGTTGAGGGCAGAGGGGGAGGTTAGGCTTGTTGAGTGCTTTGAGCTCTAAGAAAAGAAAAAGAACAGATAGTTTAAACACTACCGGCATGGATTAGGAAAGGATTTGACTTTGTGTTCTGCACCACCCAATGGATGCAGAGACACACAACATCCCACCTGGAGAATTTAATAAGAGAGGCTTTTCAGTGGGAGTCAAGTAATTGGGAGGCAGAAGCCTGCACACCATCAGGAGTATTGCTCAGATATTTTTAGGGGTTATGTTCAATATCTCGCCCTCATCTGTATGATTTTTGCTGCGGATCTGATTGCATGTAGGCTTTCATGAGTGCCGTGGCTTGTAGACCAGAAACTCCAAGGCTGTGGAGTGGGTTCCTTGTGTGGCTGCTGTAGATGGTGCCTGTTGCTCCTAGCAGGATCGTGTTAGGGGTTTTACGGTGTACAAGTAAATGAGGCATCAGCAGCTGATGTTGTTCTCGTGCCTTTTCTGCTTGTTAAGTAGGTGAAGTGTAGACACAGTACTTAATTTCAATCAGATGCATATCGCGTTTGGTTGTATGTCTCATGGTTTCATAGATAAGGGGTGTGGATTGGCAGTGCCATCTTCTAGGTTATCACGGGCAACTCTTCTTGCATTATTGGCAGACCTAGTTTGATACGTGTTTGTTAGGTTTTGTTTGGGGCTGGTTGCTGGGTCAGAGTAACTAAGATTGCTTCCGGCTTGCTAAATTTCCGCCGCTGTTGTGCATTGAGATTGGAAGGTAATAGCCAGAATGGAATCAATCCTATCTGTGTCTTTTCTGAAAGGTATACAACGTCTTGTTGTACCGTTTTTCACGACTGCCTACGTCCGCTTGTGCTAGCAGGCATGCACCCTGTATACCTTGTCGGATCGCTTTTAGAACCATTCGTTAAGCAGCCTTGTGCCTGTTGATAATAATGTTAGTAATAGTAGTCATCATTTCATTCATAATGGGAGACTACAGCCCGACAGCATGTGGTAGGTGCGGTCTAGCTTCTGGCGGATGAGCAGATTGGTGGGCCTTTCTAGATGGTTGCACTTGTCGTATTAGATCACTGTCACAGCACAATACAAGGCTCAGCACATCAAGCAAAGGTTAGAGCCAGCATCTTAACCCTGTGGTAGTGAATCACTGCCACTGCAAAGTATATATAAGACTCACAACAACCAATAAAATAGTGATTTAAGCCAAGATCGAGTCTCTCTTGAGCAAAGGCTGGGAACTGCACTTTTAACTGGCAATTCTCCTTCGATTTTTTCTCTTGTTCTGCTGCTTTGTAAACCCAACTTGCTTTAACACACTGATATATCCTGGATATATACTATACAGGGCTGTTGCACTACGCCGTATTTTTTAAATGACACCGTATATACGGTACAGTATACGCCGTATCATAGATTTTACCTTATAATACGGTATGATCAAAAGTACGGTGCCAAACCGTACAGTTCGGTCCCACCGTACAGTACATTTTGACCGTAGGTAGGCCGTTTGGCTCCAATTCCGGCCCGAAACATTTATTTTCCTTTTGCAACAAGTATTATGAATAAAACACAAAATATTAACCAGGAATCAGGTACCGCGTCCGACTTTGAGTTTCCATGCAAGCCCCTTCTGGGCCCTTCCCCCGAGCTGATGCAGCCAACTTGACTCACCACAAAGGGAGAGAACATGCAGATTAAGTCATTTACTTAACTAAGAGGTTTAGAGCTTCGTTCTCAGTCATATGAACATGAAGCGCAGTATCAGAAATATTAGCCCGTGAAAAAACGGACCGTACCGTACACTGTACCGTATCTTACCGTATATACGGTGCCAATTTTCAAAAAAACGGTCTTACCGTACCGTACCGTATTTACCGTACACCGTACCGTACACCGTACTGCAACAGCCCTGATACTGTACCACACACACTAGTCGGTTGCCGCGCTTCCCCGCCCTAGGGCTGGGAAGTTTCTCAACCATCTGGCTGAGCATTGAGTAGTTTACTGCAATATCAAAACCAAAAGTGCTATCTTCAGTAAATTGGTTTTCCCAGCTCGTTGAATGAAACTGGTCAAAACTAACTCATCTGGCTAATTGTACTGCCACTTATTGGGCGTGACACACTGAGTGGCACGCTTTTGGTTGTATTAAGATCTGTGTGGCAGAGCATGACATTTTTCTTTTCTCCAGAGGTGACACTTGCATTTTTTCCAGTTTTTTATTTGCCTTTGGTCACACTTAAGCAAAGGGGTTTAGCTGACCCCCCATGTCACGCCTTGAGTCTGGCAGAGGCATTTGCTTGGTTTAGGGTAGTTTGGTCGGTGAATGATTGGATGCTTTTCCCAGATTTTTACTGGCGTAGCCAGTTGTTGTTATTGCCAGCTTCTGGATTTGACATTGGACAAGAAGTACAACTGAAACCCCTCTCAGTGTAATTATATGTTTCAGACAGCATGATTGAGTAGATTCCACTAGCTCTGGGGAGGCAAAGGCGCGGCAGCCTGTCCAGCAGTGTTCGTGTAGTTGTGTAAGCATTTGTCAGTCTTTTAGGAAGGTTAAGCAGGAGCACGTAGGACTAGCACTAGAGGTTGAGTTGACTGCATTCCTGTGCGCAGCTCGCTATCCTTGCTGAGAACCGCTCACGCGTCGGCACACAATCCTTCAATTGGTGGCGCTATCATTCTTGTACTTTGACTGATACAGCTGCTGGCCATGCCACCCAAATGAACATGTTTTTCAAATGATCCTAGAGTACATGCACCAGGAATGGCAACAGTCAAATCTAATATTGAAGTGTAGCTATCCATAGCAGTTGTGTTTCAGTGTTGCCAATTCCAGTGCCCATGTCTAGTTTGAAATTGGCGTGAACCCTGCTTGAATCCCACATATCTTTACAGCAGGGTACCCTCTCCACCAAATCAAAATGTTTTTTGTGTTATGGAGTCTTTTTAACAATCAAATACCATAAATGACTGCAAAAACAATGGAGTGAATTGGCAAAGTGGTCAGGGATGTAGCAACATTTGCTGTTTTCCCAGCCACCCTGTTTTGGGTTTTGGTATCCAGTGTGAGCTTTACGCCCTGCAAATTTACATAGAAGCAAACACATATTCGTCAGGCCAAGCCTGCAACCCTCCTGATCCCCATTGATTTTTCCTTTCCTATTCGCGGTGGAGGAGCTTTACGGTAATCGGTACAAAAGTGGCTCCTTTTTATTATTTAATGTGGGGAGTAGTTTTTACTGCCTGCGTAGCTTTTTTCTTTTCGTGAAGAAATCCAATTTGGTACTGAGTATCGTAAAACTCCTTTACCAGCAGACAAAAAAGGCCCAGCCAGAGAGGACCAACAGAGCACCAGAAGGAGAAAAGAATCCATAAAGAGACTGAAACACCAGGCTCAAAGAAGCAAGAGCACCAGGCACAGAAACTGCAGAGCTAAGCTAAGGGTTTACCAGGGAGAACCACCCGTCTCAGCCATTGCCAGCCTCCAAAACTACCAAGTCACATAGCCAGCCCTACGGAACAGAATCTGCCGTGCTACTCCACCAACAGTCACTCAGTGCATTGCTTACATAGCCCTCTCTGGCACTGTAGTCTAGTAATGCGTCAGCAATGTGTCAAAACAAATCACCGTATAAACGCGCATAAGAACCAGTACAGCAACAACTAATTTAGCTTGTTATTGATAACAATAGTTGTGGTAAACAACATATGAGCATAGAGCGCACAGGCGTGAATGTACAGAACCGGTAGAAGCATTAGAAACCACTGCGATCCAAAGAACTCATTTGTCTGCTGGATGGTTTTATAATCTTGGAGGCTTTTCTTGGTCCGAAGGCGCAACCAGCAATCAGGTGTTGTGCTGAATCTTATACTTTGCAATGACGGTGATTTTATCTGACATGTAACTCTCAACCGTCAACTAACTGCTTGTCACACAATTTGTCGCTGCCAACAATTGGGCGTGACAAATACATGAGCAATTATCAGACTGGACATAAAAAGGGGCCAGTGTTTTGCTTAGATAAAGAAAAGAAAAGAATGCAGATAGTGTAAACACTACCGGCATGGATTAGAGCATCTGAGGTCCTAGTCAACTTGGGTCCATTTGAGGTATCAGGGTTTCATGAGCATAACAGAAATGTTTCAGGCTCCCACCGTTACCAACTGACCATCTGTCAAGCTTGGCTCCATCTGGCACAACATCCCTCCCGCTACCCCTCCCTCCCCAGCCCTACGGAACCCACAAGCCCCACTCTCCCCCCCTCCCCCCTTCCCACCCACGCG
>Ga0307968_1003728_pt1 | contig 12615 bp, 8 predicted proteins | sample OrgLakmetagen650_FD_201834 | JGI IMG/M metagenome (GOLD analysis project Ga0307968, IMG submission 201834) | Saline water microbial communities from Organic Lake, Antarctica - #650 | ecosystem: Environmental > Aquatic > Non-marine Saline and Alkaline > Saline | place: Antarctica: Organic Lake... | reverse complement strand
CATATACACCGTACATGACCGTTCTTATATTGTGTGATTCTGCCAAAAATACCGTATATACACCGTATATATATATATATATATATATATATATATATGGTTCTGGCCAACCCTACATATGTGTCTGTGTGTATGTAAGTGGGTAGATTGTAAGTGTCTCTGCTGCTTGGCTTAAGGGAGGTAACACATCCCTGGAGGTGTACTCCTGCATTGTGTTTACATCAGTGGTGTGTGTGTGTGTGTGTGTGCAGATGATATATTATTCACTTTGAACGGTTGGGATTGCAAAATTACATCCGTCCAACGCATAACACCTTGATCCATATAACACCCCAATCCACAACACCCCAATCCATATAACGCACTCCCAGGCACGTAAGTCGACCAAATATTTGTCCTAAAGTGCTGTGACTGCAATCTATATAACGCACTCCCAGCCACGTAAGTCGACCAAATAATTGTCCTATAGTGCTGTTACTGTAAACAATATAACGCACTCCCAGCCACATATGTCAACCAAACATGAGCACAGAAATGGCTTCAGGACCGCCAGACTGACATGGCTGACTATAGAAAGTCACGAGTCTACAAAAGGTTACAAAAGGCTACAAACACAAAAGTCACGAGGCTACAAAAGTCTATAATTATAGAAAGTCAAGAGGCTACAAAGAGCTTAAGGCCAGTACGCAATTACAAGGCTGCAAGGCTATATAAGACAGCCACAGGCTACAAACTGGCAAGAGGCTGTCGAGATACATGTACTGCACATCTTCCATATTATCCATGAATCACACGACATACAGGGTTGGCCAGAATCATATATATATGGGGGCTGCCTGTGTCCCAACGCTGGCCCCATATATATATATACGGTGTATGTGCGCCATTTTTGGCAGGGAATTCACCAAATGTACGGTCATTACGGTGTATATACACGGTTCTGGCCAACCCTATTTATGTCCACAAGGGTCTCAATGTTTCATGATGCAAGGCTGTGGCATATGTAGTGTTGGCCAGAACCGTATATCTGCACCGTATACGACCGTGTGTATAGTGATTTCCTTGCTAAAAATACCGTACGTACACCGTACATACCTATAAATGTGTGGTTCTACCTATAAATGTGGTTGTACCTGTAAATGTGTGGTTCTGGCCAACCCTAGGCATATGCCGGGAGCTTTTGTTTAATGTAGCTGCCCTGAAAGCCTAGTAATCCTTGGTCAGGCCAGACCCTTTCGGGTCACAAGTTTGACTCCGGCTGGTAACGAGATAGCCTGATGTCTGACAGCATTAATTCCTTGATCCATGCTTGTGGTGTCATCGCCTTTTATATATAGACACATACATTTCCACCTTTATACATCATTCTCCAATACGTACATGTAGGTATACCTATATATGCATAAATACATAAATTTACCTACTATACATCTACATATACATACCGTAGGTTCACGATCACTTTGTGACACCAAAACTTCAAGATTAATTCAATTTTCTTGAGGGGATTTGGGGATTAATTTTTGAGTTTGAAGGGACTTAGCGAGGGTCTTGTCGGGAATTAATTTGTGAATTTGAAAGCCCCCCACTGCTGCTGCTGCTGCTGCTGCTGCTGCTGCTGCTGCTGCTGCTGCTGCTGCTGGGCAGACTGACCATTGGCTGCATGGGGAGAACGACTTCTGTGAGTGCTTGCATGTGTGCTCCCCTAAATCAGAGGAGCAGCCCTCTCTTACCAACTTGCCAACTTCACCATCTCCATGTGGATGCCCCAGAGGAAGGGCCTGAAGAGGCTGTGAGAGGAGGAGCAGGCAGGAGAGGAGAAGCCGTATGCATGGGCGCCCCACGGGCCTCACCCCTTGCCTTTGCCCCTTGCTTCCTCTGCCAGCTCCCCAAGCTGCCTCTCCCTCTGCAGCTTCTTGTGGTCTCTCTGCTGAGCAGCCAGCCCCTCAGAAGGGGAATGGGGCTTCGAGAAGAGGGCCAGGGGGTTCACACCGGCACGCTGGGAGCTCGATTTTAAAATCACCCTCGAAATCACTAAAAATATTAATTTCACTTCGAATTCAGTTCGGAGAGGGGTCCAAGAATTATCAAATATTTCGTTTTGGCCGAATAATTACTTAATTTCCTAAGCGATCGTGAACCTATGGTATACTTTTTGCGTAATGTGCTTTTCGTTATGAGGGAAAGGTGGTGCCAGCAACACACACCCAAGCCATGAACATCGCTCTGGCTGCAAGGCCTGCCTGCACACGGATGCTGCACATACCTGTTTCCTCAGCGGCTGCTGGCGCTGCTTCCTTCTTATCATCTGTTGCTTGTCCATTATTATCTGTTGCTACTGCTGCCGCGGCTGCTCCTCCATCATCACTTGTTGCTGCAGCAGCAGCTGCCGCTCCTTCGTCACCACCTGTTGCTGCAGCTGCTGCTGCTCCTTCATCATCACCTATTGCTGCTGCTGCTGGAACACTTTCAGGACCTGCTGCCACTGGCATGGATCCGGGCGCTGCAGTCCCTTTTGAATTTTGTGGTAGGGAGATCAATTTCGCCCCTGCTGCACTTTCCCCCTGCTCCCTCGCCTCCCCAAACTTCACCTCCTCCTTCTCCTGCCCCTGGAGACCTTCCTCGGCAATGGCTTGCTGCTCTTGTTGCGCACCACCCTCCTGCTGCTGCTGCCGCTGCTGCTGCTGCGTCGCCAGTGCTCCCTTGCCCTTCCTCTTTTGCTGCCTGCCCTTGCCTCGAGCAGTAGGCTTTGCCTGCACTCTGTCCGGTTGAGCTGCCGAGCCTGTAACAGCAGTACGGGTTTGAGGGAGAGGTGGGCCTTGCAAGCCCGCAGCCTGGGTGTGGCTGTCTTTTTGCTGGCCGGAGCTTGGGCCAGCAGCTGTCGTCTCAGCTGTCAGTACGTTTGAAGGCTTCAGTACGTTTGAAGGCTGAGCTGCTGTGTTTGCTGTTGCTGCTGCTGCTCCTGCTTCTGAGGGAGGTGGCACTGCTTCACTTCTTGCTTCAGCTGCCTGATCTTCTGCACTGGGCTCAGTTGCTGGTGCTGGTGCTGGTGCTGGTGCTGCTACTATTTGTGGGGGTGGCTGAGGCTGCGCCGCTGAAGCTGCTACCTGGTCAGGTTTTGAGTTGCTCGACTCTGTTGGGGCTGGTGGAGCTGCCTGGCTTTCATTTTGCACATCAGCAGGAGAAGGTTGAGGTTGCGCCTGCTGCTGCTGCTGCTGCTGCTGTTGCTGCTGGTCTTGCTGCTGCTGCTGTTGGTCTTGCAGCTGCGCCGCCTGTGCAGCTTTCCCCCTTCCTTTCTGCTGCCTGCCCTTGCCCTTGCCTCGGGCAGCAGGCTTTGGCCTTTGTGCCCTTGTAGCATCAAACGCAGCCGCTGCATATCATGCATGTGGGTGCGTGTTGTTGTTGGTGTGTAAACGTGTGAGTGTACGTGAGGAAGCATGCGTAGTTAGTCTCGCAGCATCGCTTGAAGCCTCTGTGTGTGCAATTTGAATGAAGTGTGCAATCAAAGAGCGTCTGCATTTGTGTATGCAGGTGTGCGCATATTGTGCATGCACAACACAAGTCGAACAAACGTACCTGTCCTCATGTTTGTGCACACGTGAGCACGCGTGCGCATTCATGCGTGCTGAGCTGTATGTACCTGAATGTGTGAGCCTGCCTGCATACGATAGGAGCCCCCATTTCTAACAACAGCCTCACCTGCTTCGTTGCCACCACTAGGTCCGGCGCCTGCTGCATCACCAGCTGCAGCTGCAGCCAGCTGTGCCGGCTTGCCAGCTGTCGTGCCAGCTGTCGCTGCCTGCTGCTGCAGCTGTGCCGCCTCCCTGGGGCCACCACCACTGGCGATGGGCAATGAGGGGCATGTGCTGCTACTAGGGAATGGCAGGGGCTGTGACCCTGGCGCGGCTGGCACTGTGTTGGCATTCGGCCCTGTCCCTGGTGAGGGTGTCACAGCAGTGGTGACTTTCTGCCCTGTCCCTGGTGTGGGTGCCACAGCAGTAGCAGTCTCTGTCCCTGGTGGGGGTGCCACAGCAGTAGCAGGCTCTGTCCCTGGTGCGGGTGCCACAGCAGTAGCAGGCTCTGTCGCTGGTGCGGGTGCCACAGCAGTAGCGGGCTCTGTCCCTGGTGTGGATGCCACAGCAGTAGCAGTCTCTGTCCCGGGTGCGGGTGCCACAGGAGTGGCAGTCTCTGTCGCTGGTGCGGGTGCCACAGCAGCAGCAGGCTCTGTCCCTGGTGCGGGTGCCACAGCAGCAGCAGTCTCTGTCCCGGGTGCGGGTGCCACAGCAGCAGCAGGCTCTGTCCCTGGTGTGGGTGCCACAGCAGTGGCAGGCTCTGTCGCTAGTGCGGGTGCCACAGGAGTGGCAGTCTCTGTCGCTGGTGCGGGTGCCACAGCAGTGGCAGTCTCTGTCCCTGGTGGGGGTGCCACAGCAGCAGCAGGCTCTGTCCCTGGTGGGGGTGCCACAGCAGTAGCAGGCTCTGTCCCTGGTGCGTGACCTGCGTTAGCTGCAGTGTCTGCAGGGGCCTCCACAGCGAAATGTGCTGTGTTTTGGCTTTCAATGCCTGGCTTGGCTGCTGCAGCTGCGGTGTTTTTGGATGAAGTCTGTTGTTCTGTGCGTGGCGCTGCTGCTGCTGCTACTGTTGCCTCAGCTGTCGTTGGAGCCTCAGCTGTCGTTGGAGCCTCAGCTGTCGTAGGTACCTCTGTGCTCAAATCTGCTGATGGCTGTGGAGGTATTGCTGCTGCTGCTGCTGTTGCTGCTGCTGCTGGAGGAGGGCTTACATCCATTGGGGAATGCACTGCCCCTTGCTGCTGCTGCTGCTGCTGCTGCTGCAAGGCTACACCTTGCAGCTCGCAGGTTTTCGCGGCCTCTGCCATATGCACGTCCACATCGCTGCCTCTGTGAGGCCTTCCAGCACTGGCAGCAGCAGCACCAGGTGCCTCAGCAGCAGCACCTGGAGCAACGCCCTGATGCGGCTGGCCTTGCTGTGGCTGGTCTTGTTGCCGCTGGTCTTGTTGCCGCTGGTCTTGTTGCTGCTGGTCTTGCTGCTGCTGGCCTTGTTGCTGCTGGTCTTGTTGCTGCTGGCCTTGCAGCTGCTGCTGCTGCTGCTGCTGCAGTTGCTCTGGCGTGGGGTGCTGCTCTAGAGGACGCTGCTGGCCAAAAGTTAACGCGTGTGCGGGGGCTGTGGAGATGTTCTGGGAGGGTGAGGGGAGGAGGGGGCAGGGCTCGTAGGAACAATTTTGGGGGTCTGATGCTCCTCCCAAGCTCCCTGCGAGGCTGCCTCCTAGACTGCCGCCTTCAGACGGGAGGAGGGGGCGGGGCACGTAGCTGCTATCAGACAGGCGGTGAGAGGATTGGGGGGGGCGCTGGTCAAGGTTTGGTGCGTTTGGGAGCTCAAGGTACCGGTGGGGGTGCGGGGAGTGGGCGCGGGTGTCGGAATCAGCAGCCTCACCCATATTCCCATCTTGGTGGTGCCCAGGCGCAGGCTGCTGTTGCTGGTGGGGCTGGGGCTGGTGGTCTTCTTCCAGCTCACTTTGGTGTGCTGGAGAGCAGGAGATGTGGCGGGGCTCCCACTCTGCGAACACCTGATTTTGGAGGTGCTGCTGCTCATGAAGTTGCTGTCTGGATTGCGCCTGCTCCTGCTGTTGCTGTCGCTGCTGAAATTGCTGCTCGAATTGCGCGAGTTCCTGTGGTTGCTGTTGCTGCTGATATTGCTGCTCGGACTGCGCAAGTTCCCGTTGTTGCTGTTGCTGCTGCTGCTGCTGCTGTGGCGACAGTGCTGCGTGCAGCTGCTCTTCCTGCTGCTGCTGCTGCTGCTGCTGCTGGAGTGGTGTTAGGTGCTGCTCGTGCATCTCCTCCTCATCTTCCTCACCTTCTCCGTACTGCTGCAAAAAACCCAGCGCGTCCTCTTGCAGGTCACAGGGGCGCTGCTGAGCTTCAGACAGCACCTGCGGCTGCTGCTGCGTCGTTCGCTCCTCCTCCTTCTCTGCTTGCTGCTGCTGCTGCTGCTGCTCTTGCCGCCACTGCTGTGGTAAGTGCGGCTCTTGCTGCCGCTGCTGCGGTGAGTGCTGCTCTTTTAAACCCTCCCCTGCCTGCTGTTGCTGCTGCAGCTGCTCTTGCCGCCACTGCTGCGTTGAGTGCGGCTCTTGCTGCCGCTGCTGCGGTGAGTGCTGCTCGTTTAAACCCTCCCCTGCCAGCTGTTGCTGCTGCTGCTGCTCTTGCCGCCACTGCTGCGGTGAGTGCGGCTCTTGCCGCCGCTGCTGGGGTGAGTGCTGCTCTTTTAACCCCTCCCCTGCCTGCTGCTGCTGCGGCGGCGGCGGCGGCTCTTGCTGCCGCTGCTGCGGTGAGTGCTGCTCTTTTAAACCCTCCCCTGCCTGCTGCTGCTGCTGCTGCTGCGGCTCTTGCTGCCGCTGCTGCAGTGAGTGCGGCTCTTGCTGCTGCTGCTGCTGCGGTGAGTGTGGCTCTTGCCGCCGCTGCTGCGGAGGGGGCTGCACTGAAGCAGCCTCCTCACCCTCCTCAAGCCGCCTTTTCAGCCCCCGCGGAGACACCTCACTTGACACACAGCCTTGCTGCGTAGGAACACACACCCGTTGCCCATCATCCCCGCCAGCAGCAGCAGCAGCAGCAGCAGCAGCAGCAGCGCCGGTCATCCCCTCAGGCCTCCCTGCCAAGTGCTCCCCTGACCCAGGCAAGGGTGCGCCTCCCCCACTTGCTCCTCCCGCCTCCACACCATCACCCTCCCCCAGCTCCTCCAGAGTGCTCTCTCCGATGTGCACCCCCTCCCTTTTAACCTCCGCATTCCCCTCCACAGCCTCCGCCTCCCTTCCCTCCCCCTCCTCCTCACCACAAGACACGCTGCGCTCACGCACAGACCTTGCACGCTTGGACTTCTGTGCAGGTACTCTCTCATTCACGTCACACTCCAACCCCTCCTGCACCTCTCCTTCTTTGTCGTCACCACTGCCACTAACCAACCGAGCCTCCTGCTGTCCACCCAAACCTGCTGCTGCGCTGCCAGTGCCCCTAACAGTGCCCTCCGACACAGCTGCGGATGCTGTAGCCGTATCGCCATACGCTGCAACATCATCAGCACCGTCTGTCACAGTTGTTGGTGCAGCAGCTCCCTTGCGCCCTTTGCTGCCTTTCTTGTGTGAGCGCTGCGGCAGGCGCTCCTGCTGCTGCTGGCCATTCTGCTCGTTTCTTGCAGCCAGGGTCTGCGCGTCAGGAACAAAGCAAAGCAGGTTAGTACACGATCAAGCTGCTGGCCCTTCTGTTCGTTTTTGGCAGCCAGGGTAGGGTGTGCGCGTCAGAAACAAAGAAAACCAGGTCAATACACGATCGAGCTGCTGCTGGACCTTCTGTTTGTGTTTTGCAGCCAGGGTCTGCGCATTAGGAACAAAGAAACTAGGTCAGTACATGATCAAGCTGCTGGCCCTTCTGTTCGTTTTTGGCAGCCAGGGTAGGGTGTGCGCGTCAGAAACAAAGAAAACCAGGTCAGTACACGATCATGCTGCTGGACTTCTGTTTGAGTTTTGCAGCCAGGGTCTGCGCATTAGGAACAAAGAAAACCAGGTTAGTACACGATCAAGCTGCTGGCCCTTCTGTTCGTTTTTGGCAGCCAGGGTAGGGTGTGCGCGTCAGAAACAAAGAAAACCAGGTCAATACACGATCAGGCTGCTGGACCTTCTGTTTGAGTATTGCAGCCAGGGTCTGCGCATCAGGAACAAAGAAACCAGGTCAGTACACGATCAAGCTGCTGGCCCTTCTGTTCGTTTTTGGCAGCCAGGTTAGGGTGTGCGCGTCAGAAACAAAGAAAACCAGGTCAATACACGATCAGGCTGCTGGATCTTCTGTTTGAGTTTGCAACCAGGGTCTGCGCATTAGGAACAAAGAAACTAGGTCAGTACACGATCAGGCTGCTGGACCTTCTGTTTGTGTTTTGCAGCCAGGGTAGGGTGAACGCGTCAGAAACAAAGAAGACCAGGTCAATACACGATCAAGCTGCTGGTCCTTCTGTTTGAGTTTTGCAGCCAGGGTCTGCGCATTAGGAACAAAGAAAACCAGGCCAATACACGATCAAGCTGCTGGACCTTCTGTTTGTGTTTTGCAGCCAGGGTAGGGTCTGCGCATTAGGAACAAAGAAAACCAGGTTAGTACACGATCAAGCTGCTGGCCCTTCTGTTCGATTTTGGCAGCCAGGGTAGGGTGTGCGCGTCAAAAACAAAGAAAACCAGGTCAATACGCGATCATGCTGCTGGACCTTCTGTTTGTGTTTTGCAGCCAGGGTGTGTGCGCCAGGAACAAAGAAAACCAGGCCGGCATGCTAATGAAAAAAAAGGTGATGGAGGTTGAACATGCCGGTGGCGATGGAAACGTTGATAATTGGAGGTTGTGCTCATGGCACAGATTGGAGGTTGTGCTCGTGGCACAGATTGGAGGTTGTGCTCGTTTTGGCACAGATTGGAGGTTGTGCTCGTGGCAAAGAATGGAGGCTGTGCTCGTTTTGGCACAGAATGGAGGCTGTGCTCGTTTTGGCACAGATTGGAGGTTGTGCTCGTTTTGGCACAGATTGGAGGTTGTGCTCGTTTTGGCACAGATTGGAGGTTGTGCTCGTTTTGGCACAGATTGGAGGTTGTGCTCGTTTTGGCACAGATTGGAGGTTGTGCTCATTTTGGCAAAGAATGGAGGCTGTGCTCGTTTTGGCACAGATAGGAGGTTGTGCTCGTTTTGGCACAGATTGGAGGTTGTGCTCGTGGCACAGATTGGTGGAGGCAAGCTTGCATCGATATAACATTGATTGCATCAATTTGGCATCGTTTCGGCATCGATTTGGCATTGAGTTTGGCATCGATTTGCTTTGTTGGGTCTGTATGCCACACACTTAGGAAATAAAGGAAGGATACAAAACAAGTCCTGCTTGCTGCCAGCGGGTCCCACAACACCCCAGGAACACGCTCCTTGCAAAAAATGCAAGCTGCTGTCCAAAGCGTGGCCGGGCTAGACCGCGGATGCAAGTGGAAGCGCAAGAATGCAGTCCTTGCAAAAAAAAATGCTGTCCAAAGTGTGGCCGGGCTAGAACGCGGATGCAAGCGGAAGCGCAAGAATGCAGTCCTTGCAATAAATACAAGCTGCTGTCCAAAGCGTGGCCGGAATAGAACACAGATGCAAGTGGAAGCGCAAGAATGCAGAGTGCTTTCATACATCACTTTCAGGGTCTGCAGGACACAAATATTAAGGGTTGGCCAGAACCGTATATAAACACCGTATATATGGTGATTTCCCTGCCAAAAACACCGTACATACACCGAAAATATATGGTTCTGGCCGACCCTGCAAAAGGTACAGGCCGGAATGGCAGACAGAGAAACTTCACAGTCAGTGCAAATTCCTGCACAGGCTACACCTCAGTCAGTGCACAGTCAGTGCAAATTCCTGCACAGACTTCAGCTCAGTCAGTGCGCAGACAGTGCAACTTCCTGCACAGACTACAGCTCAGTCAGTGCACAGTCAGTGCAATTTCCTGCACAGACTACAGCTCAGTCAGTGCACAGTCAGTGCACAGTCAGTGCAATTTCCTGCACATACTACAGCTCAGTCAGTGCACTGTCAGTGCAATTTCCTGCAGACTACAGCTGGCCAGAGCCATTAATGTATGGTATTTCCAGCAGGGACCCTCTAGCACACGCACAGTGTATGCTTACTGTACTGGCTAGCCATAGTTGTGGACCACGCAACTCCTCACAACTGACAAAACAGGACAAGGATCAGCATGCAGAAAGCTATGCCCCCTCCCTATTAGCATAGGCTTACTGTACGGGCTAACCCTAGTTTTTGACCACACAGCTCCTCACACCTGATAAAACAGGACGAGAGTCGACACGCAGGCAGCGGTGCCCCTTCTCTATCAGCATAGGCTTACTGTACGGGCTAACCCTAGTTGTTGACCACACAGCTCCTCCCACCTGATAAAACAGGACGAGAGTCGACACGCAGGCAGCGGTGCCCCTTCTCTATCAGCATAGGCTTACTGTACGGGCTAACCCTAGTTTTTGACCACACAGCTCCTCCCACCTGATAAAACAGGACGAGAGTCGACACGCAGGCAGCGGTGCCCCCTCTCTATCAGCATAGGCTTACTGTACGGGCTAACCCTAGTTTTTGACCACACAGCTCCTCACACCTGATAAAACTGGACGCGAGTCGACACGCAGGCAGCGGTGCCCCTTCTCTATAAGCATAGGCTTACTGTACGGGCTAACCCTAGTTTTTGACCACACAGTTCCTCACAACTGATAAAACTGGACGCGAGTCGACACGCAAGCAGTGATGCCTCCAAAGGAAACAAAACCAACCTCACGGTCCATTCATGTTGTATTCCAGCAGTTGAGAGTTGCTTCACCAACAAAAGACAGCAAAGAAGCACCTTCACCGACAATAAAACTGCATAGAAGCACCTGAATTAAGCGCCTTCACATCATGGTGCCAAGAATCAATAAGTCAAACAACTAGGGTTGCCAGGACCGTGTATTACCACCAAATGTGACCGTTTTATTGGTGATTTCTATGCCAATAGCACCGTACATACACCGTATATAATAAATGGTTTTGGCCAATCCTATGAACGACCAATGTAAAAACAGACTGGGGTAGCACCATGTAAATTCGCTCCCTTTCACTTTTTCTGCATGCTGAGAGCATCCGCCACCCTCTGTGTACCCCCCCCTAAAAAACAGGAGAACTCACCACACGCACACACAGGCTTCAAATCAGGCTATGCCCGCACCGTTTGCTTCTTTGGCACACAAGGTTCATCCACCGCCCGCTCCACCAACTTTAATTGCCAGTACAGCCCACACGCATTGCAGCGTAGAACGCCTGTGGCCTTGTCGCGCCTCCAGCAGCCTGTCTCTGTCACACCACAGTTGGTGCAGCAGGGTTCTGCGTCGCTTGCCTTGGACACTCCAGCACCTCCTGCGCCAGCAGAGTAGAGAGTCAGCTAGTCAGGCAGAGCAGTGGTGTGCTGCATAGCCGGTTATTCAAATAGTCACCCCACATTTGGCAGCGCCAGCAGAGTACAGAGTCAGCTAGTCAGGCAGAGCAGTGGTGTGTTGCATAGTCAGTTATTTAAATAGTCACGCCACAATTGGCAGCGCCAGCAGAGTACAGAGTCAGCTAGTCAGGCAGAGCAGTGGTGTGTTGCATAGTCAGTTATTTAAATAGTCACGCCACAATTGTCAGCGCCAGCAGAGTACAGAGTCAGCTTGTCAGCAAGAGGAGTGGTGTGTTGCATAGTCAGTTATTCAAATAGTCACGCCACATTTGGCAGCGCCAGCAGAGTACAGAGTCAGCTAGTCAGGCAGAGCAGTGGTGTGTTTCATAGTTGGTTATTCAAATAGTCACGCCACATTTGGCAGCGCCAGCAGAGTACAGAGTCAGCTTGTCAGCAAGAGGAGTGGTGTGTTTCATAGTCGGTTAATCAGTTAGTCAAGCCACAGATGGCACAGCAGAGTTCTCTGCGGCATTGCCTTGGACACTCCAGCACCTCCTGCGCCAGCATCATAAATTGTTGGATAGTTCGCCATGTTGTCATGCCACGGATGGCAGAGCATACTTTTGCATCCCACATGAGCTTTATTACTTACGCAGCAAGCTACTGTTGTGCGCATGCACGCACATGCACACAAAGGGTGAGGTTGTAATCGCCGTCTGATAACCTCCGACACACGCACACACAAAAAACACTAGGTTTGGCCGGAACCATGTATATATATACGGTGTAAATACGGTATTTCTGGCAGAAAAATCACCAAATATACGGTCATATAGGGTGCATATATACGGTTCTGGCCAACCCTAAAAAGCACGCATCCAAGGCAGAAACAGCTCTCTACATCCAAACAGCCTGGCTGCTTGGCCAAACAAACAGCGCAGCATTTCACCTGAGCCACGCGACATTTCACCTGAGCCATGCGGCAGAAACAACTATTTACATCCAAACAGCTTGTGGCTGCATGGCCAAACAAACAGCGCAGCATCTCACCTGAGCCACGCGGCACTTGACCTGAGCCATGCGGCAGAAACAACTATTTACATCCAAACAGCCTGTGGCTGCTTGGCCAAACAAACAGCGCAGCATTTCAACAGAACCATGTGGAATTTCACCTGAGCCATGCGGCAGAAACAACTCTCTACATCCAAACAGCCTGGCTGCTTGGCCAAACAAACAGCGCAGCATCTCACCTGAGCCATGTGACTGCTGCTGCTGCTGCTGCTGCTGCTGCTGCTGTTTGGGGGCAATCCTCACAGCCTTTCCTTTTTTGCTGCCTTCCCCCCCCTCCTCGTGTGTCCCGTCCCCATGATCACGCCCACCCTTATTCCTCGCCCCCAATAACGCACGGCGTGCTGTGTGAGGGGCGGCAGCGATGGCGGCGGGTGGTAGCGAGGACGCATGGCCACGTTTGTCTTTTGTTTGCACATCACCGAGCTGCTTGGTGCTGTGCACATCAGGAGGCATGATTCCCCAGCCCATTAAACCGAGGCCTGTGTTTGCGAAGGTGTTGTGTATGTATGTGTTTGTGTTTGTGTTTGTGTGTATATATATGTGTGTGTGTATGTGTGT
>Ga0307968_1003727_pt1 | contig 12619 bp, 13 predicted proteins | sample OrgLakmetagen650_FD_201834 | JGI IMG/M metagenome (GOLD analysis project Ga0307968, IMG submission 201834) | Saline water microbial communities from Organic Lake, Antarctica - #650 | ecosystem: Environmental > Aquatic > Non-marine Saline and Alkaline > Saline | place: Antarctica: Organic Lake... | reverse complement strand
AGTGAGGGGGAATGAGGGGGAATGAGGGGGAGTGAGGGGGAATGAGGGGGAGTGAGTGGGAGTGAGGGTGAGTGAACCTGTGTCACAAACGGCAGGGGATAAGCACGTGTTTGCTTAATCCCCTTGAAACTTGCAATCGGACCTGCAACGCTTCAGGAACTCCACCACTCTCCCAGCTCCTCTTTGGCCTCACCACACACGTATAACATATGCTGAAATGAACAAGAATCACAACAGCAGCGAGCAATAAGTACTCACTTTGAGGGGTTCTTCAGGAACTCCACCACCTCTTCCAGTTCCTCCTTGGCCTCGTCACAGCCATGCACATCCTTGAAGCTTTTCGCCGATTTCTCAGGTAGCTCCTCCTTCTTGTACTCCTGCGCATGCAAGCATGCATGTGAGAGAGTGTGTATGTGTGTGTGTGTATGTGTATGTGTGTTTGCATGTGTATATGGGTACACATGCGTGTACATAAGTATGGGCGCATGTGCACACACAAGCACATGTGTACGTGCATATGCATGCGCATGTGTGTGTATACATTTGTCATGTGTGTGCATGTGTGTCAGCATGAGTACGTGTTTATTGAACAAGTGAACATGCATGTATGTATTCTTCAATCTGTACGCATGCACCATTTTAGCTGCCGCTAATTTAAAACACACGCACACACGCACACATACATACTCACACACACACACACCCACACCCACACACACCCACACCCACCCACCCACCCACACACACACACACATACACACACACAAGCATGCACACCTATAGAGAACACATATGCACGTAGCCGACGTGATCCTAAACTAGGCACTCAAGCCAAACACTTCCCACACACACACACATACACAAATACACACACTTAGACGCACACACGCACACACCTTTGGCTCAAGAGATGGCGAGCTTGAGCTGCTGCTGGCTGCTCCGCTCACAGCGGCACTCGAACTGTTTGGTGCAGTGGCCTGCACAATGTGTGCGTGTGTGTTTGTGTGCGTTTGTGTGCGTGTGTGCAGCAAAATTCACGACAACACAAGAGGAAGGGCGTGTGTGTAAGTGTGTGCGTGTGTGTGTGTGAGTGTGTGTGTGAGTGTGTGTGTGTTTGTGTGTGTGTGTGTGTGAACCCTCTGCACTTTTGTTACCTGCATGATCTCCACCCAACATAAACCGAACAACACCCTCTGCACTTTCGTTTACCTGACATAAAACGAACAACACCTTACCTGCATGCGGCGCCTGGCCTGGGAGCCCACGAGCCACAGGAAGGCCATGGCCACGATGAGCAGCGCGGTGGTCAGCAGCGCCCACAGGGCGTGTGTGTGTGTGTGTGTGTGTGTGTGTGTGTGTGTGTGTGTGTGTGTGTGTGTGTGTGTGTGTGTGTGTGTGTGGTAATGGAAGATGGAATGGTCGACACATTCTATGTTGAATGAATGCCTACAGAGGACAGAGATGAAGGGCTTCATGTGCGCATTCGGCGCAACAAAAACTAGGAGGGTCACCGCCTTGATCAAAGTGAACGTCTGAAACTGAACATCTGAAACTGAACATCTGAAAGTGAACATCTCAAACTGAACATCTGAAAGTGAACATCTCAAAGTGAACATCTGAATGTGAACGTCTTAAACTGAACATCTGAAACTGAACATCTGAAAGTGAACATCTCAAACTCAGCAGCGCAGCGGTCAGCAGTGCCCAAAGGGCCTGTATATGATGAGAGGGTCAACGTGAGCTTATTATTATAGATGGGGCTAGCCAGAACCGTACATATGCACTGTGTAAATGACCGTGCATTTGTGATTGTGACCCTGCCAATAAATACCCTTCTGTTTACATCGAATATGACCGTACATTTGGTAATTTGCCCGCCAAAAATACCGTATTTACACCGTGTGTATATATAAGTACACTGTATATGCACCATGGATGTATATGTGTGTACTGTATATGCACCGTGTGTGTATATATATGGCTGTATACTGTATATACACCGTGTGTGTATATATATATATATATGGTTCTGGCCGACCCTACGTACAAGGCTTCAGGCAGTCTCGGAAGCATTTGGCGCGGCGGTGGCTAGGAGGGCACCACCCTGCTCATTATCAGCAGCACAGAGTCACAGAATGATGTGTTGGGGACAGTGGCCTTGTTCAAGACAGAGAATGCTGCACGACACCACGAGCACAGAACGATTGGCCAGAACACACACACACACATACACACGGCTGGCCAGAAGAAGTGCCTACAAACACCGTATACATGGTCCTCCGCGAAAAGGCTTTGCTGTACTCACTCAAAAAACAGTGGTGCTGTACGCACTCAGGACTGTTTGGCCAACCACTCTCGCAAAAAGAGTCACAGCCTATACCTGCAATGGGCCTGTGGCCTTGTTGGCTTGCATGAGCTACCCCACCCACTGCTCACCAACCTTTGTTCCCATCCCCAACCACTCTCGCAGACAGAGTCACAGCCTATACCTGCAATGGGCCTGTGGGCTTGTTGGGTTGCGTGAGCTACCCCACCCACTGCTCACCAACCTTCATTCCCATCGCCAACCACTCTCGCAAACAGAGTCACAGCCTATACCTGCAATGGGCCTTGTTTGCTAGCGTGAGCTGCCCCACCCACTGCTCACCAACCTTCGTCCCCATTGCCAACCACTCTCGCAAACAAAGTCACAGCCTATACCTGCAATGGGCCTTGTTCGCTTGCGCGAGCTACCCCACCCACTGCTCACCAACCTTCGTCCCCATCGCCAACCACTCTCGCAAAAAGAGTCACAGCCTATACCTGCAATGGGCCTGTGGGCTTGTTGGCTTGCGTGAGCTACCCCACCCACTGCTCACCAACCTTCGTCCCCATCCCCAACCACTCTCGCAGACAGAGTCACAGCCTATACCTGCAACGGGCCTGTGGGCTTGTTGGCTTGCGTGAGCTGCCCCCCTTGTACTGTCACGTGCAGTGGGCGACGAAGACTGCTACCTGGCACTTCATCTACCTCCTCCGTCGCAACCTATGTGTGTATGTGCATAAGTGTGTGTTATTATGTGTGTACGTGTGTGTGCGTGTTTGTGTGTGTGTGTGTTTGTGTACGTGTGTGTATGCAAGTATGTGTGTGCGTGTTTGTGTGTGTGCGGTATGCAAGTATGTGTGTGCGTGTTTGTGTGTGTGTTTGTGTATGTGTGTGTATGCATGTATGTGTGTGTGCGTGTATGTGTGTGTGCTATTGTGTGTATGTATGCATATGTGTTCGCTTGTGCAGGCGCTCATGCATATCCCTTTCCTGTCCCTTCCTGCATCTGCATCTCCCTCAGCAAGTTTGCCATAAATGAAAAGGTGCATGCATACACAATTGTACGTACCCTTTTACTGCATCAGCTTTTTTCAGCAAATTTGCCATTTAGACTAGGCACTCACCCTCACCCTCACACACACACACACACACACAATCCTCACCTGCACCTCCCTTAGCATTTGTGCCATTAAAAATCGACAATGACAGTCACACAAGCACAAACACAACCAGCGTACTCCTCACCTGCATCTGCATCTTCCTCAACTAATTTGCAAAGAACATTATGTACATGCATAAACATTAAATAAGTACCCCTTATCTGCATCTGCATCTCCCTCAGCATCTGCGCCATCAGATACAGAAAGCATACACATAACATGCCCCTTATCTGCATCTGCATCTCCCTCAGCATCTGTGCCATCAGATACAGAAAGCAAACACATAACGCATAACGTACCCCTTATCTGCATCTCCCTCAGCTAAATTGCCGTTAAAATTAGGTACATGCATGCATACACAAACATAAGTACCCCTTATCTGCAACTACATCTGCCATCAGATACAGACAAGCTCAAACACACTCGTGCCCTCAGCATCTATGCCATCAAATACAGACAAGCACACACTTGCGCACACCCCTTACCTGCATCTGCATCTCCCTCAGCAGTTGTGCCATGGAGGAGTGGTCCTCCCCTTTCTCTGGGGATGCTGTAGCTGCATATTGAGACAGCTTGCCCGAGACGACCAGAGCTCGTAAGTACTCCGCTACGACGGCCGCACCGGCAGCGTACTGCATGTGCGTGTGTGTGTGTGTGCGTGTGTGTGTGTGTGTGTGTGGTTATGCTAATATGTGCGTTGATGCATAGCGGGAGCAGTGGTAAGCACAAGATGCACATGATGCACATGCATGAGGCAGCTTGACCATGAGAGCGTGCAGGTATCCCAGGTACATTTCCACCACAGCCGCAGCGTCAGCATGAGTGAACTTGTGTGTGTGTGTGTGTGTGTGTGTGTGTGTGTGCCTGCGTGTGTTTTATAGGGATGGAATGCCTGTGTGTGTCTTGAGAAATAGGGCGAATTAGGCAAGCTATTTTTTAAAACAACCACTGCCACAACAGACAGTCCAGCAGACGTACGCCTGCCTATTACTATCTCTATTACACAGTTACACAAATACATACATACTCACACCCTCACGCACACACATACACGCACACACACATACGCGCACATACACGCTCACACGCTCGCACTCACATGCACCCACGTATGCACTCACACACACACATTACACGCTCACACACACACATTATGTGCGCACACACGCACAGAGCGTCGCACACATGCACCCCCTCCCCCTACACACACGTACACCTCATACTCGCGAGTCTTTTTATACCCTTGTCCGAACTCACCTCCTTCGACTCCACTCTGCTGATGACCTCCCGTGGGTTGACCTTGTTCAGCTCTACCAGGAAGTTGGCATGCTTGTCTGCGTTGGAGGGGTCCTCATCAGACGCCTCACGCAGCTTCTTCAGGTTCTGCTGCTGCATCCACAAGGGCACCTTGTTGAGCAGGGCCATGATGCTGTGCCCTGCCGATCGAAAGAAGGCCACCAGCGCTACCACAGCAGCTGCCAGCTCCTTGCCAGGCGAGTCTCCGGGTGGTTGTTGCTGCTGTTGTCGTTGCTCTGCGCTGGGGGCGCCCTTCGTATCCACCTTGGTGTCCTCCTCTGGTGTACTGTTGCTGCTGCTGTTGCTGCTGCTGCTGCTGCTGCCGTTGCTGCTATTGCTGCTGTCACCAATCTGTACGCCCTGTGTTTGCGTGACTTCCCCTGCGCCTTGCATGCTCAACCCCTCTGGAAGCGGTTTGCTGCCACCTGCCTGGTCTGTCTGCATGCTGCTCTCATTGCCTCTGTTGCTCTCAGCACCCTCACCACTACTGCTGGATGCAGCACGCCGTGAGGAGGAGAAGGACTTGTGGCGATGCTTGTTGGCCAGGAGCAGGCCACTGGAATGCAGACCGCCGAGACGAGCCGGGGCGATAACACCCCGAGGAGAAGGTATACTCAACTGCCTCTGCATCAGTGCTCTCGAATTTGATTTCGAGGAGAGCAGCATTTTGGCTCACTGGGCCAGTAGGAATTGCAATTTTTATTATAGTTGTTGATTATGCATCAGTGCTCTCGAGTTTGAGGGGCGATTGTAATTGCTCTCTGCGGTGTCTAATAATGCATATAAAAATATCGAATATGCGACTTGATCGCATTTCTCCCCTAATTGTTTGTGATCAGTCTGCCAATTGGACCTTCGGGACCTTCGGGAGATTGGTGAAGAGAACTACTTGACACAAATTTGCTGCAGCAGGTCAACAACCAGCTTGTTTATAAGATCCTTTATCAGCACGACACTTTTCTTTTTCTTTCTGAGCTTTTGAATTCATTTGTGGCTGTCTGAAACTCAGCAGCCGATCAGCCAAACAATCTGAAGGTCACCCCCAATTGTACGTTTATCTGTAACATCTAACCATTGCGTATGTGACCAATGTCCTGGTGAAGATGAACATGTTCAGAACGAGGTGCATGCTCTTTTAATTTGCCAAGACCATCGAGTTTGTGAGCTGAGGAAACACTTTTCCTTTCTGTTTTCACCTTTTTTTGAGGACTTATCAGCAGCCCAACCCTTTTTGCTGCAACAGGTCAACAACCAACTTGTACATGTTTTCCTTTCTCAGCAGAACAATAGACTTTTCTATTTCTTTCTGAGCTTTTGAATTCATTTCTGGCTGTCTGAAACCAGTCAGCAGCCAAACAATTTGGAAGGTCACCCCCCAAATTTATGTTGATCTGTAACATCTGTAGCCATTGTATGCCCTCTGAGTCAGTTTGTATCTCCAGTTGAGAACAAGACCATGTCACGTAAATTGAGCTTCTCTCAATATAAGCATTTGGTAAATAAATAGTGTTTTGGAAAAGTGATGCAGATCAAACCATTTTTTAAGTTATACGTACGCAACAAGAAAAGAATAATATTTTTTCCGCAGCACGCAAATCAAACTGATGCAGTAAATATATCCTCAATTATCAAGGTTTACCTTTTAATCATTGTTTCTACCCTTTCAACCCTGTACACCTCTCACAACCAAGGTACCAAGGTAAATCCATATCAAGAAAGAGCTCATGTCATCGATCATGCAAGAGGGCTTCGCAACGACATGGGCACAACTCACACGCCACAAGAAAACGCGCAACTCTTAAACTTGCACAAAAGCCGATGAAAGTCACATAAGGGCAACAAACAAGTGTGCAACTGGCAGCACATCTTACATTTCTTACATGGACAGGCCATCAATGCCTAGCAGGCTCGGGTTCTTGATAACAAACCGCAGCACTTCTTCCTTCTCGTTATCTCCAAAATAGGTGAACAGCTTCTGGAACTGGGCCACGAGGATATTCTGCATGTAACAAAGAGAAACCTCTCAATCCGTGATTTAAGGTTGGCATTTATTCATGGGGTGTTTTGGAACCAATGCACGAATAAGCTGTATGTTGATGTGCACCTGCTGATGCTGTTATACTATTTTTAGAGCAGACATGAAAGAGAAATTGTTATCGGTATCTAACAACGAGCCGGTTCATTTGTTGGTAAATTTAATCAATGAATATGAGGAGACTGGGTGCTTGGCACATCACACAAGCACAACCATTATCATCAGCGCTTGCACTCATGCAATGATGAGCATTCAAAGAAGCTCAAATTTTCAAGGTGCACCACCATGTCCTTTAAAGGTGAAAGGTGGCAGCAGAACCTGTAATAGCAATAGCAACAGAACCTGTAGTAGCAACATAACCTATATTCATGGAAATGAACATCATTCAGATGGTCACAGCCACTCCCTCTCACCTGAGGCACCGTGAAGAGCGAGGGCGCTCGTTGAACTACCTACAGAGCAAGAATGAAATCAGAGCAAGAATTTAATCATAGCAGAGGGCGCTCGTTGAACTTTTTACAGAGCAAGAATGAAATCAGAGCAAGAATTTAATCATAGCAGAGGGCGCTCGTTGAACCACCTACAGAGCAAGAATGAAATCATAGCAAGAATTTAATCGTAGCAGAGGGCGCTCGTTGAACTACCTACAGAGCAAGAATGAAATCATAGCAAGAATTTAATCGTAGCAGAGGGCGCTCGTTGAACTACCTACAGAGCAAGAATGAAATCATAGCAACAATTTATTCGTAGCAGAGGGCACACATTGCACTGCCTACGGAGCAAGGATAAAATCAGAGCAAGAATTTAATCGTAGCAGAGGGCGCGCATTGCACTACCTACAGATCAAGAATGAAATCATAGCAAGAATTTAATTGTAGCAGAGGGCACACATTGCACTGCCTACGGAGCAAGGATGAAATCAGAGCAAAAATTTAATCGTAGCAGAGGGCGCTCGTTGAACTACCTACAGAGCAAGAATGAAATCATAGCAACAATTTATTCGTAGCAGAGGGCACACATTGCACTGCCTACGGAGCAAGGATAAAATCAGAACAAAAATTTTATCGTAGCAGAGGGCGCGCATTGCACTACCTACAGATCAAGAATGAAATCATAGCAAGAATTTAATTGTAGCAGAGGGCACACATTGCACTGCCTACGGAGCAAGGATGAAATCAGAGCAAAAATTCAATCGTAGCAGAGGACGCGCGTTGTGCTACCTGCAGAGCAAGAAATCACACAAATTAAAAAACCTGTATAGCAGAAGTACCTAGTACTAACGGTCATAATTTATCATATTATGCGTACAGACAGTTGTGGCTGACCTGAAACATAGACCTGCTTGTGTAGGCAAGGTCAATAAATTTACACAGCCAGTGATATCAGTGGAACCCTTTAAATTTCGAAGTGCTGTGATCGTGGGAAGCGCTTTTCATTGCCTGCGTAGTTTTTCCTTTACCACTTTTATACAGGCACACGTTACAGAAATAAAGAACGAGTACGCGTATGTGCATCACTGAGTAGTTACGTCAAGATGCAAGAGCCCCCTTCCTTGAGTTTGCTGGCCGTGTTATTCACATAAAATGGAATGAAAAATTGAACTTTTTTTTGCTTCCTTGAGAGCAAGGGATGGAATAGCCCACAAACAAACAAAACTTAATTCAGTCCTGTATATATGCTTTAAAATGAGGTTTACATGGCAGGGAAATCATCATTATACATGTGTCATATATAAACAAATATGCGGTCCTGAATCAAATCCTGGAGGTGCTACATCTGTTAGGATGGAGCGATAGTGAACAGGTGGTGCTAGGGTGGAGCGATGGTGGACAGCAGAAGGATGCAACAGACCGTGACCAGGAGTAGGGTGCATATAGGGCTGGCCAGAACCATATAAGTACACCGTATATGGCCGTATAATTGGTACTTTCCTGCCAAAGATATCGTACATTTTTAGGGTTGGTCAGAACCATACATATGCACGGTGCATATACGTAGGGTTGGCCAGAACCATATTTTATACGTATATACGGTGCACATACGGTATTTCTAGCAGGGAAATCACCATACATACGGTCATATACGGTGTGTATATACGGTTCTGGCCAACCCTACATAAACGGTGTAATTGGCAGGTAAATCACCACATATACGGTCACATTCATGGTGCATATATACGGTTGTGACCAAGAGAAGGGTGCATACCTTTAAGATGTTTGGTTTGCACATCATGCTCCAATTTGTTGTTAATTACACCTGCATGGCTTGCAACTTTGTTTTGAGTTATCTGTTCTGCATAGCTCACAACGTACTGATACTGGTTCTTTTGCAAGTTTTTAAACAATTGTTTGGGCTCCTCGCAGATTCAAATACAAAATACAAAAATTTTCTGACCTCGTAAAATTTTCCTTTGAGTTCAATTATTCTTGTTATTAAACACGGTAATTAATGGGTTCTCATGTTAATCCCTGACGTTTCAAGGGGTAAGGCAAGCTGACCCAAGCATGCGTGTATGCTGCGGCTTTTGTAGGGGATGCAAGCCTATACAGGAGAGAAGAATCCGTGGTTGAGCAGTACATTGCAAAATAGAGGACATGTAAAATATAAGGAGCAGTACAGTGACTTAATCTGGACAGCCTGCAGCAGACTCTGGCCTGTGCCGCTGATGACAGCAGTCTGCCAGAGAAAAAACACACCTGCATCAATATGTCTGTGTCCTTTATAAACAGGTTGTCGGACAGGAGGGTGGCACGAGACGCGGTGATGGCTGGGTGTGTCAGGAAAATAGGAGGGTAGAGGAGGACCATCTCAATTACCTGGTGTGTGTGAATGTGTGTGTGTGTGTGTGCGTGTGTGTATGCGCATGTGTGCGTATGTGTGTGTTCATGTGCATGTGTGTGCATGTGTATGTGTGTGTTTGTGTGAGTGTGTGTATGTGTATGTTTGTGTGTGTGTTTCCTGTTTACATCATAGGTACGTTATAACGCCTGAGGTGCACATTGAAGCACATTGGTCTATAAAATTGTATTAAAGACGTCGACAAGCTGAATTAAGTGAAACACCAAAACTATAAGAGAAAACGGACAGAGCTGAGTGATGAATTGCTGTTAGCAGAGGAATGACAGGTTGAATTAAAGGAATGTTTTAGAGGAATGACGGTCGGGTTGAAGGAATGTAGAGATACCCTTTCATATGTTCATATGCGGAGCAAACATTGACAAAAAACAAACAGCTGAGCAGCAGCAATCAGCCACTATGCCGGATAGCGGAGTATATTAATGGTAGATTGAACAAACTGATTGATATAGAGGATTGTAGAGATACAATGGAGCAAACATATCACAAAAAAGCACGCAGCTGAGCAGCGGTAGTTGTAAACCGTATTCCGGATACCTATGAAGTATACAATTGGTAGAACGAACCAGCTGACACGAAAGGTTTGAAGGTTGACATGTGCTTGCCATGTAATATGAATTCTCGCATCCTACTCGTTTACATTTAGGCACTAAGACAAACACAAACAGTGAGCATGACCAGTAATAATGAGATTGTGCAAATGCACACTGCTGCCCAAACAGACACACAAGCATCTTGCACCTCCTGCGTGCCACATTGAACACTCAAACACGAACAGTGAACATGACCAGCAACAATGACATGGTGCAAATGCACACTGCTGCCCAAACAGACACACAAGCATCTTGCACCTCCTGCGTGCCACACGCGCAAGCATGCATACACTCGTAGAGGTATGTAACTGTTCAATATCAGAGGTCAATATCAGAGATCAATATTAGAGGTCAATATCATAGGTCAATATCAGAGATCAATATCATAGGTCAATATCAGAGGTCAATATCATAGGTCAATATCAGAGGTCAATATCATAGGTCAATATCAGAGGTCAATATCATAGGTCAATATCAGAGGTCAATATCAGAGGTCAATATCAGAGGTCAATATCAGAGATCAATATCAGAGATCAATATCATAGGTCAATATCAGAGGTCAGTAATAGAAGTGCGTAACTGTTCAAACCCCACATACCAGCACCTCTCACTGTCTGTGTGAGACCCAGAGTGCTACTTTTCAAAGGTGTGCATTAAGAGGGACCATGAAACTCTTCAACCACATGGCATGGAGATGCACTGCTGCCTGAACAGACACACAAGCACCTCATGCGTGCCACACGCACAAGCATGCGTCCAACTCGTAGAGGTGCGTCGCCGTTCAAAACGCACACAGCAGCACCTTGCACCCCCTGTACACTCCATTTAGACAGGCGCATTATTGCGTGGTGATCAACACCTAATTGTGCATTCCAATTTGACAAGCGCATTACTGTGTGGTGATGAGCACCCAATTGTGCATTCCAATTTGACAGGCGCGTTTTCGCATGGTGATGAACACCTATTTGTGCATTCCATGCTAACAAGCGCATTCTTGCGTGGTGGTTGACACCTAATTGTGCATTCCAATTTGACAAGCGCATTCTCGCGTGGTGATGAACACCTAAGTCTCAAGAGCAGTTTGTCCACACACGCACCTGAACATACACACAGACACAGGCACCTGAACACAGCTCCTGTGTGTCATACATGAACACAGCTCCTGTGTGAACACAGCACCTGTGTGTCATGCATGAACACAGCACCTGTGTGTCATGCATGAACACAGCACCTGTGTGGCATACATGAACACAGCTGCCTGTGTGAACACAGCTCCTGTGTCATGCATGAACACAGCACCTGTGTGTCATACATGAACACAGCTGCCCGTGTGAACACAGAACCTTTGTGTCATACATGAACACAGCACCTGTGTGTCATACATGGACACAGCTGTCTGTGTGAACACAGCTCCTGTGTGTCATGCATGAACACAGCTCCTGTGTGTCATATCTCAACATGCGCAGCACAAGGTGGTGATCAACACCTGACTCACAGGAAAATATTTTGAACACACACACACACACACACACACACACACACACACAAACAAACACACACACATACACACTACACACACACAACAGCATCTACATGCACTCCCTGTGCATCGCACTTGAACAGGCTGCACACACATAGACACACATACAAACACACTACACACACACAACAGCATCTACATGCACCTCCTGTGCATCGCACTTGAACAGTCTGCACACACACACACACACACATATACACACATCTACACGCACCTCCTGTGCATTGCACTTGAACAAACCAGCAGTTTGAACACACACCAGCATTTTGAACACACACACCAGCATCTACATGCACCTCCTGTGCATCGCACTTGAACAGGCTGCACACACATACACACACGCACATACACACACATACACACACGCACACTACACACACACATCTACACGCACCTCCTGTGCAGCGCACTTGAACAAACCAGCAGTTTGAACACACACCAGAATTTTGAACACACACACCAGCATCTACACGCACCTCCTGTGCATCGCACTTGAACAAACCAGCAGTTTGAACACACACCAGCATTTTGAACACACACACCAGCATCTACACGCACCTCCTGTGCATCGCACTTGAACAGGCTGCACACACATACATACACACACACAAACACACACACTACACACACACATTTTTACTTGCCCCCTCGTCCGCTGGGCGGGGGGGCCGAACCATCTCAGGCAAACAGCGAATCGGGTTCGGGGTAGCAGCAGGCGCACAGCAGCTTTACAGCAGCATCACACAAGCACGTAGTGGGACAGCAACCCCTTTAAACAGCAAAGCACACATCACCGCCAGAGGGACCTTCGACGGCTGAGTTTGCAGCTTTCGA
>Ga0307968_1003726_pt1 | contig 12620 bp, 15 predicted proteins | sample OrgLakmetagen650_FD_201834 | JGI IMG/M metagenome (GOLD analysis project Ga0307968, IMG submission 201834) | Saline water microbial communities from Organic Lake, Antarctica - #650 | ecosystem: Environmental > Aquatic > Non-marine Saline and Alkaline > Saline | place: Antarctica: Organic Lake... | reverse complement strand
GCCTAGCCCTGTTCCCTTGATTTTTCTAGCGTTTTTTTTGGTTTGGTTACAGGCTTTTTTCCAAGCTTCCGCTCAGATGCCCACCAGAGGCATATATAGCGATGTAACCTTACCTTACCTTACCTTATGCAGTTTTTTTTCCATCTGTAACACTTCAATCATGGACATGGCAGTGAACAATGCGCTGCAGCTAGAGCGTGCGTGTGGCAGTAATGCAGATCTCAACGCCGCGTGGCACTAAGGTGCCCTCAATCTTGGCCCTATTTCCATATGCCAGGATAGGCACATTCAGCCAGGAAATATATGTTTATAGTTTTTATACGAGCATGCCTTTTTAGATCAAGTTTAAGGTACCAAATACAGGTTGCAAATGCAAGAGAACAAGTCAGGAATGACCGCATAACATGAGTAAGGAGCATGATCCCTAGCTTTATTAGTCACTGCCAGTGCATGGAAAGAAAATAGTGTGCAGCTAAGCAACAGGCAATGCCAGACACAAAAGAAAAAATAATGTGAACAATAATAACGAGGCCATTACATCGCCTGAGTTGAGGTGTATCAACATGTAAGTAATTCTACTGAAGATTATTGCTTGGAAAATAAAAGAGCGTAGATAGCGCAATTACTACCGGCATGGATAGGGAAAGGATAGCTTGAAAAAAGAGTGAAAAAAGTGTGGTTGGTGTTTGCGAGCATTTGATGTCCTTAAAATGATCATAATATTATGCTTCACAATACAGTGCCATGATTGATGATGACACAGTGTTGCTTCAGAGCATAACAAGCTCGTAGCAGCACACTACTTACTTAAATATTGGCGTCATATATTTGCCAGATAACAGAGAACAGCAAGAACCACACAGGCAAAGGTACCTGAAGGAACAGGGGGATGCAAGGTGTTGGCTGCGCACATAAAATGTGCAGAAACAGCAGGTGGCTTGCATCCTAAAACAGAGAGGAGTGAAAGAGTGGCACCAGCTGCGTCTGCAGTGTTCGTGCGCGGCACAGCGGGCATTCTGGCTTCTCCCCGCACCACTGTGCTACACAGTCCCAGCAGAACACGTGGCCGCAAGGGGTGGAGGTCGGATTGCTGCGCGCGGAGAGGCACAGGGGGCATTGCCGGGAGGAAGGAGGTACGCGTGGCTGAATAGGATGCATGGCAGCACCCCCGCTACTCCTGTTGTCAGTACAATCATCTGACGTGTTGGATTGGCGCGGGCTGCAAGCAGCTTGTGCACCTGCTCAGGAGATCGGGAGTGAGACGAGGACCAAAAAGTGGATAGCAGGGCGTTAGTTGCACGCGTGAGGGGATATGTTTCCTTGCAGAACAAGGCAACAGAGGAGGGGTGATCGGCACGTCTTGGCTTGGCTGAGCAGTACAGCGGTGAGGGTGGTGGTGGTGAGAGAGCAAACACATCAATGTGGTCACTGTCATTATGCGAGTACAGGAGCAAGGTTTAGGGGAGGAGAGCCCACACGGTCATTACAGAAGTAGAAACCTCTGAAGAAATGTCGTTTTTAACAAGGTGTGTTTAAAACATGTATTGGCCAAGAATCACATATAATAGGGGACCCACAACTGACCCTGTGTTGCCGCGATCCTGCTTGGAGCAGCATCCTCTTCATCTACCTCCAACAGCTTTGCATGTGGAACCACACCTGCAGGTATTGGTATGCATTATTTCGTTTGTTCAAACTGTATCTCTGGTTAAACACAACAGCCTAGTTAAGGGTTTGACCAGGATAGGCAAGGGAAGGTCACCTGTTGGATACTTTCCTGGATGACCATGAAGTGCATTGGTAAGAAAACTTGTAGCAGGGAGCGACTTACATTTTAACGCCGGCATGAACAAGGATAGCAGCTCAGTGAGAAAGTGTCAGATAGCGTGGCTTAGCTATCAGAATTGATGTACAAAAATCAAACTTGCGTGATGCAGATTGATCTATTTTAAAATCTAAGACAGAGTGAGTGATAAGCTGCCTTCTTGATGTGGCACTTGGCGCTTCTTGCAATCAGTTGAGAAGCGTCCCTAAGGGTTCTTGCATTTTAGACAAAGGACAAGACCAGCACATGCTTACCAGCTACGCCTCCGCCTCCGCCCAACAGCTGCCCTGATGCAGTCAGGGCCAGTTGGTGAGCTTGCAGAGCTGCGGTAATGGCCAAATGACACACCAGCACTGCACCCAGGGCCCAGTAAGAGGTCCGCCTGCACAAGGTTGCCCCGTTGTGCCATATGACTTATGAACGTGCGCAGCTTGCTAGTGTGGAAATGCACAGTGCAACCATGATAGGGGCGCAAGAAACGCACCTTGGTACAAAGAAACATCTGCATATGTTTGCATTAGTACACGCAACTTACATGTACGTAAATGCATGCAAACACACATCCCAGGGCATACATATGCAGTTCAAACACATGGTATATCAAAAGCCTTACTTTGCTGCAGCGGGCTGCAGGTTGCCAAAGTCATACACTCAGCATTTCTTAAACAATTACAGGCTCACGCAAATTGGCAGGGGGGGTTATCTGAGGCCCAGAATGGGCAAAGGTGGTTTTGCATTGCTTTTAGGGTATGTGGGCACCGTAGCTGGCACTTTCCAAGCTGAGCACTGATATGCAGATTTCAAAGCAGCTGAGCTTGAAAAATGCCAGTTGTAGTGTCCATGCCTGTCGGCTGCAGTGTGCATCTTACTTTTTGAGCAGCCGTATGCTATATCTGACCAGCCAGAGCATTAAATCGAGTGGTTTTCTGTGTTTTGGAGTTCTTGTAATAAACATAAACCACTGCAACAGAAATGGAGCAAAAGACCAAGTTTTTTGCCGAAACTCGAACAATGAAAAGTGCCAGTAAATGTGTCATTCCCCCTGGAAACCACCCGTCTAGGGTGCAGGTGCACAATGTGTGCATCTGGTCTGTTTATTCCGTATGCAGGGTGACTTGTCTACATCTGAGCACATGCTCTGATAGCTTATAAAGCCAGCACCAGTTTAAAGCTGGATTGGGTACAATTTGATGAAGTGTGAGCAGTTGCCCCTTTAATTGAAAACGGAGCATGATCGGACATTCGCCCAGATAACTCTCTCTGGCAATATGGCAACTTCTGGTTTACAGATCTTCCTTGCACTCTGCTCATCGTCCAAAATTGTGCAGGCTTGCTACGCCTGAAGCTCAATACAACGAACACCGGGGCCCTTCATTGTTTTAATTAAGCTGGCGTACAATTGATAGCATACCACGCGTACACTCTTCCACAATCCCTGGCCTATACAAATTGTAGGAGGCCTAGAGGGGAACTCAACCAGAGGCAGACTCGAGAGCAAAGTGACAGGCACCTAACTTGGCATGAATCTAAACCAGGCTCTGAGCCTGGGTTGCATGTAACCACCCTTCACAGACAAACGCTGCTTAGTGCACAACATGCTGGATCGCAAGTATAGGACACGTTTCTTTCTCCTCTCCTTTGTCACAAGATTCACTATTAGGAATACACCACAACAATGCGTGCACGCATAAAAAAACAAGACACCAAAACTACACAGACGTATATACACACATTGCACACCCACACCCACTCATACCCCCTCCCCAAACACAGACGCACACACACACACACACGCACACTTACACATACACACATTCAACTCACTGCTGCAATGGCCGTGCTATGGACACGAAGCGCACACCCGCCAGGCGCTGCGACAGCTGGTAGTAAACCCCCCACATGTAGAACAGGGCAAGGTGCAGGCGTGCCGCAAATGAGGCAGCAGGCCGCACTGCTGCTGCTATTGTGGTGCCCCACTTAGATGCCAGCCATTGCCTGGCCTGCCAGGCGCGCAGCACGGCCCATGCCCTGAAGAGGCCTACACCTCCCCTGCGGTTTGCTACTACCCTGCTTTCATGCTGTTTGCTCCGTTGTGGGCCATGCTTCTGCTGCTGCTCCAGCTCCTGATGCAGGCCGTGTTGGCCCCCTCGTCTGTCGGTGCTGCAGCCTGCACCTTGGGTTGTGCCGTCTTGGGTGTTTGAGTGGGCGGCGCTGCTGCTGGGAGGCCATTCACTTTGGGCGGCAAATGAAGCGGGCGTTTGTGGCTCTTCATAGGAGTCAGCACCGTAGCCTGCCCCATAACCGAACTGATCTAGCTGTGCTGCTGTGCTCTCTACCAAGTAGGGTCCCTGAGTGAGGGTACAAGGAGGGTGATGTTCAGGTAGAGGAGGAAGAGGGAGCGGGTACAGTGTGCAACTTGGGTATATTTGTTTCTGCCATTGAGCAGTATTACTGCAGGCAGACGTGCGGAGGAGTGCAGATGCTGTCATTACATATGTGCAAGTCAAATTCAATGCCTCACCAATGAATGGAGCAGCACCAGCGCGGTTCTACGTGACAAGCTGGGGATCCCACCGTCCCCTGCACGTGTTTGTACTGAATTTTTGATTACAAGTACATGCACTCCGTGGGTGGGTGTCAGAAGTTGTACATGTAGGGCTTGTGCATATATACAGGCATGAGTGTGTGCGTGCGCATGCGTGCATGTATGTGTGTGTGAGTGTATGTATGTGTGTGTAGTACACACTGTGTACGTGCGTGTGTGCGTGTTTTGTGGAAGTTATGCGTGTATGTACAAATGCATGCTTGTAAAAACGCATGCGTGTGCACGAATGCAGTTGCTCGGACAGCGCTTGAACGAGTTCATGCAATTTGTGCGTGGAAGTCTCCAAATTACCTGTGACCTGGAGCATGCTACAGTATTCCTCCCCAAGAGTCTGCAGCCCCAAGCCAGTAGTCAATCCGTGGTACAGCAGCTGGGCCAGCGCACGCACTTCCCTGTAGCCCACAACAAAATTTCAGCACTTTTTGAAACGCCTTTTGAAGGAGAGCGACATGGCGCAAAGAGTAAGAAAGAGAGAGAACCTCACCGCTCATACTGGAGGACAGGGAATATGCCCAGAAGCCTCTGCGCCAGGTCCAGGCAGGCCTCATGCAGCTGCTTAAAGTAGACGTCATCCTGGAAAGGAAAGGAAATTCTAAGAAACTAAATGCTGTGTGGGCAGGAGAAGACAGGTTGGCCAATGTCTTTCATGACCCACCTTTTGCACTCCCCTGATTATATCTGGCGGAGAGGCAGCCAGGAGGTGAAGAGACATCTAAACTTAAATTCTTATTTCTACTTCCAAATGCCTCATGCATGTATTACTCTATTACTACTAAATGCAAATGAGGCTGTGTGTGTAAAAATGCCTATGGTTACAGTTAGGTACACGTGAACAGCCAAAGCGAGCAGACCGGATGGTTCAATTTGAATTAGGTCATGAGGTCCTCCTCTCGCACCCGATCCACACAGTCTTCCCAATTCTTACCAGCCCAGAAACAACCGAGGCTGTGGTCAGCCTGTCTAGCCTCTTCGCGTGGTTCAAGTGCGTGAATGAATCACCCTTTACACGAAACAACTCTCAACAACATCGTTCACTCCAATACACCATGCGGGAAAGTAGCTAGCTAAAGCTAGGATTGGTCATCTTGCCGTGCTTAAAGTGTCTTTGATATCTACAGGGCTGGCGACCTAAGAAGCGACAAGGGCTCCTCCACGTTCAACTACTCCTTTGCGGAGAAGGTACCACTCCTTTTGGGGTCAACGGAGGTCGTGCTTCACGTGAACCAGCAGGTGCGTGTTTCAGTGAAATTACTGAGGTTGCCCGATTAGAGACCGCATGCTTAAGGCCTCCACACTCACGCTATTATACTACACTTTTAGAGAGAGAGAGAGAGAGAGAGAGAGAGAGAGAGAGAGTGTGTGTGTGTGTGAGAGAGAGAGAGAGAGAGTGTGTGTATGTGTGTGTGTGAGAGAGAGAGAGAGTGTGTGTGTGTGTGTGTGAGAGAGAGAAAGAGTGTGTGTATGTGTGTTTGAGAGAGAGTTTTGTGTGTGTGTGTGTGTGTGTGTGTGTGTGTGAGAGAGAGAGAGAGAGAGAGAGAGAGAGAGAGAGAGAGAGAGAGAGAGAGAGAAGCCAAGGTTGCTTGGCAGAAGCAAAACGGCAGGCTATGACACTTACAACCCCCTTGCCCATTGTGCACTTTCACACACACAAGTCCACACACTTTATTGGCTTTGAGCTTAGCACAATATGCAAGATGAGGGAGTATTCTTTATGAGCAAGTACCCGAACGTGCTCATTATTAACATTTAGGGGTGAGTTCTCACACACCACACACCACTTCCTCAAATTTGAGCAATGTACCCTTCTGTAGCTTTCAACTAAAACTGGCATTAAAGCTACTTGTGCATGTGTTACAGATTTAGTTAAGTCACTGTATGACAGAGCTTGTCATACAAGACTGAACGCACACGAGGGCGCCTAAACCCTAGACAGGAAAAGCACATTGATTTGCATATCTCGCCGACCACTCATTGTTTTCGCTGTGTATCAATTGCAATGTTTTTTGTATGTCGAGGGGACTTCAGAACACACAAAAGTACGTCAACCTTGATGCAGTAGGTGTTCTGTTATGTAGATTTGGCAGCAAATAGTGGGTTCACGCCACAGCAATTTGAGCATGTGCGCCAAAGCATAAGCTAAGCTCCAAATTTTACACCCACAGCAGGAGGCCTCAAGGATCATAACTTTTTGACGTCACGTGTCAATTGAAATATAAACTACATATTCGGAATCCTGATGTCGAGAGCTATTGGTTGGTATATAAATGAGTCAATTTTGAGGGGTCAAAAGGGGGGGGGGCGGGGGTCGGGGAATTGGGGGGGGGGGTCTCCAGTATTTTACTGGGCCACTTTCACGGAATATTAATATATTTTGGATTCCTCAGCTCAAGCCCAGTCGATTGGCACCCTTATTGGGTGATTTGAATATAAGGGGGGTTCTGGCTGCCTGGTCATAGAAATGCATGGAATGTCCCCAAGTAGGCCGCGGGGGTGAGTTCAGGCAAATTACCAGCAATTGATTCCAAACTTGCAGTTTACGCATTGCATTATGCATAAGTTGCATGATTGAAGTAAAAAAGTGCTTTGGCAAAGGTTTTTGCTGGATTTGTGCACTAAACAGGTGGTCAGTGCAAGAGCATGCGTAAACCAGTTTTTGCCCTACAGCTCGTCAGGTATTGCATTATTTGGCATGAGAAATGTGCAGGCAGATAGCTGCTTGAATTCTGAGCAGATTGACACCCTTTTTATTAGTGTGGGGGGTCAGGAAGGGGGTTTGGGGGGGGGGTATTATGGGCCGGAGGCCCAAAAGTTACACGTGACTGTCATGAATTTTCTTCTAGGCCTCCTGCCCACGACTGGTTATATTGTACAAAATTGGAGCTCAGCAACTTTTTGTGCCACACATGAGCCAAAGAGCATCCTGAAACATTCCCATTCTAAGCCTCAGTTGACCCCTCTGGTGTTCTTTTACCTTTGCGTAAAGACCATACAATCAAATACAATTGAGTGCATTCAGTTTGAGGTCATGTAGGTCAGGTATTGTGCCTCCAGTATGGCCTGATATCTGGCAAGGATTATGGCATTTGGCCAAAAATGACCCATGTTGCAGGGGCGTTAGGAAAAATAATTCCCGACAGTCACGTGTAAATTTTGGGCCTCCAATTTAAAATGACCCCCCCCCCAAACCACCCTTCCTGACCCCCCACACTAATAAAAAGGGTGTCATTCTGCTCAGAATCTAAGCAGCTACCTGCCTGCACAGTTCTCTTGTCAATTAACTTAATGCGTGAAGATTTCTAGGGCAAAAACTGATATGCGCACGCTCTTGCACTGACCACCTGTTTAGTGCACAAATCTTTCATCCAAAACCTTTGCCAAAGCAATTTTTTACTTCAATCATGCAACTTATACATAATGCAATGCGTAAACTGCAAGTTTGGAATCATTTGCTGGTAATTTGCCTAAACACACCCCCGCGGTTTGCTTGGGGGCATTCCATGCATTTCTGTGACCAGGCACCCAGACCCCCCCCTTAAATCAAATTACCCAACAAGGGTGCCAATCGAACGGGCTGAGGATTCCAAAATATAATTAATATTCGCTGGATGTGGCCCAGAAAAATTCTGGAACACCCCCCCCAAATTCCCCGACCCCCCCCCCCCCCGACCCCCTCAGAATTGACTCATTTATACACCAATCAATAGCTCTCAACCTCAGGATTCCGAATATATATTTTACATTTCAATCGACATGTGATGTCATAAAGGAATGATCCTTTACGCCTCCTGCATGTTGGCTATTTTCCTGGAGTACTAGTAGGATTTCTCTGTCCGGTCACCTGGTGGACCGTTTCACTCGCTGTATTATGTAAAATTAGTATTTTTTGTAACGTACTGCCTGCTACTTCAGTGTTGCGAGCACTACTTATCGTGGTGTGCTTAAAAATAGCATAGTTTATTTGCGAGCATTTGGGCTTTGCGAGGCCAGCCAGCTTGTTACAGTACGTGCCAGCTTTTGCAAGTTTTTGTGCTTTGTTGAAACCTTTATCCATGAACAAATCTGCAAGTCCTTCGGTCACCCACATTTTGAACAGCAAAATGGAAAAGCAAAATTGATACATATCAGCAGGGATTTGAACCTGAGATCTGCAGGTCCCAGCCAAAAAGCGGTTTGGTGGGAGTATTGCGAGGCCTAAAAACCTTGTAAATTTAATGTCACATACTCGACATTGTAAGGCGCCCAACTAATTAATTATTCCCTTGCAGTATTTCCAGTATTTGGTATAAACAGAAATGTTAAAAATGGATAGGGGGTGGCTTTATGTGTTGTGACTGTTGGCCTGCACGCCACGGCAACCACCCCACCCCAAATCGCGTAAAATCCCTGCAAAGTTGGAAGATTGTGTAAAATAATTATTTTACAAGAAATAGTTCGATCAACGCCCCACCCTCCTGAACTTAGTTAGGGGCGGTGATGTTCTTTACGTACTGTTAATACTAAGAGCTACCTGTGAATGTAGGAGTTGCTCGGAATGGCGGTGATTGATTCTTATAAAGTATTTGTTTTTAGGAGAGGAAGCAGTGAGTTCATGCATGTACGACATACAGTTTTAAATGCATCAAGTTTTAAAGTCATCGAGTTACAACTTGATATGTGTCGTGTGTTAATCGCTCTATAATAACTGAATATGAGAAGTAGTTCCCGATTGGATGCTCATAGGTGTGGCCTGAAAAGCAGCAACTGGTCTATCGATCCAGCAGCAGTATGGTTCAAGTGGTGAAGACAAGATCCTTTTTCCCGGCTGCCGCCGAATTTTTTAATCCTGACAGCAAATCCCAAGGGGCTGCAACTGAGGGCAGTGAGCAACAGCAAACCAGCCAGCAACAGCAGCCACTTGCAGTGAATAAAGGCGAGAATGACAACAGTGGCGGATTGCAGCAGCCATACACACGAGTGATTGAGCACTTGACAATAATTTGTCCATGGCTACTGCAGCGGACTGTGAAGCATGCAGCAAAAGCGGCTCACACAGCGCACATGGAGAGCTACCATAAGCTCTTTCCGGCAGGGGAATGTAATCAACAGGATGACTGTAGTAGCTAGACGTGCTGTGTACAGTATATCCTCATAAATTATTAGTGAAGTAGCAAGTAGCTCTTTTCTGTGCGCGAAGCACTGTCATAATTTCAAGTAGCAATGAATGCAGGGGCTCTGCTGCTGTTTTTGTCAGTCATCTGGCCTTGGAAGCGTAAGCTTGTGCGTATTTCTTTTTTGCAACCAACTGTGGGAAAAAGGTCACTTAGAAATGTGCTTTTCAGCATTAGTAATTTGGATTGGCATCATCCTATTTTCAGCGTCCTTTTGCTGCTTTTCCTGCGTTTGAGTATCGCCAGAATTGCAGTGTCGTTTATGCTCTACCTTAGCTAACTCTCTCCTGGGATTTAGGCTATATGCTCTAAAAAGTTGCCTTGATGCACATTGTTGTTTCAAGGGTCTTTATCTCTTACCCCTATCGGTGCTGTGCTTACTTTTGGCGACGTAATTCATTCCTGTTTGGCTGAGATGTTATGTGAGGTGGGTGATTTATGCCGCTTCTTGGCAGCAAAAGTGTGCTCAGGGGTCTGGTGGTGCTCTTTCTCTTCATACACCTCATGGACGTTTTCCCTTCTGTTTAGTCAGGTGCGTGTGGTTGCAAGCCTTTTCCAAGCTTCCGCTTAGATGCCCCCTGAGGCATATATAACGATGTAACCTTATTTGATCTTAATAAGAGAGTGGCAGACCAATGTACCTGGGTTTTTCCTAGATTGACTGTGGCTGCTGGAGTAGCTATAGCAGCATGCAGCTTTCGCAACGTGCACCATTGTTGTAGGTGGAGATGCTCCAGCTTGGTGTTGTTCAAGAAGAGGAAGAACCTGGCACTGCAGTGCAATAGTTACAATGGGGGGTGACCTTCAGCCAGGTTGTTTGGCTGATCGGCTGCTGACTGGTCTCGTCCAACCACAAATATATCCATAAGCTCAGAAAGAAAAAGAAAAAGTAAAGAACACGGTGTTCTGCTGAGAAAGAAAATTATGAACAGGTTGGTCGTTGACCTGTTGCAGCAAAAAGGGTTGAGCCGCTGAAAAGTCCTCAAAAATGTTGTAAACGAAAAGGAAAAATGTTTCCTCAGCTCACAAACTCGATGGTCTTGGCAATATAAAAGAGCATGCACCTCGTTCTGAACATGAATCTTCACCAGGACATTGCTTGGTCGCATACGCGAGAACCATCTTAAAGCCACGCTGCTGCCTCAACTTTCAAAGTTTGCGCTCGCAAGCGGAGTCTACTTACATTGCGCATAACATGTTTGGACAGATCAAAATGAAGATAGAAAAAGAGAAAGAAAAAACTACGCAGGCAGTGAAAAACCACTTGCCACATTAATTACGGAGAAGGAGCCACTTTGGTACCGAGTACCGTAAAGCTCCTCCACCTCAAAAAGGAAAGGAAAAATCAGTGGGGATCAAGAGGGTTGCAGGCTTGGCCTGAAACCGGCTCCTGATGAGAGTTGACAATAGTATTGGAAAGGGCACGTCTGGTATGGACAAGTTTAACAGCGAAGTTCACAGAGTGCACATGGAGCTTGGAGGCAAGCTTCTTAACTCTTTGAGAATCCAAACCCAGTTCCTTGAAAGGCTTCAGAGTGTGAGTGTTGTAGATGGTGCCATCCACACCCAAAAGGATGATGCGGAGAGTAATGGAGAATATTTGGAGAGTGTTGTAAAGATCTTCGTGCTGTTCCTTTGCGACGTTTAGCTGGTTCTGAGGTCTGATGTCCTCACAATACTTGATCTCGACGAGGTGGATGTCTTGCCGATGTTTGCTGAATCTTTAGGTCGGTGCTGTCTGGGGTTGGTGGCTCTATTGGTGGCTGGTAGTGCTGCTGAGGTGCTCCCAGTCTCCTTCAATTGCTCGCTCCCTGCCACTTCGAAAAAACCCACCCCCCTACATTAATTTGTTGTTTTTGTGTTTTTGCAGCAATGGGAGTAACCAGCACAAAATCTGGACGGCTGGAGGTGAATCTGTCTTTATCTGGGAAGCGGGGTGGGAAGAGCCATTTGGGAGCTATTCTACTTTCAGCTGTTTCAGAAATCTGGAGATTTTGCATGGTCATCCGTTCGTAGCTGCCTATCTTTGGAGACAATGCATGATCCTAAGGAGCCTGTTTTGCTGATAGCCTTTAAGATCACGCGCCATGCTAAGTTGTGTCTTTTGGTGATCATGTTCCTTATTTGCGCGTGTTGGCACCCAGATAGAAAGGATGTGCAGGGCACTGTCTTCTTGTGGGCAGAGGGGGCAAGTTTGACTTGTTGAGAGTTTGAACAATACCGCATGTTTTTAATTATCTAGGGTGCCTGTTCTGTAATTCATAATGATACATTTGGTCTTAAAGGAAACATTGATGATGTTAGGTAAGCATTGCTAGGCAGTGCCATCCTTATGAGGGTCTGGTAGTACGCATGGTAGTTCGCTTTAATTTTGGCATTTCCCGGTTTATGGAGAAAATGCATATGTGCTTGAAGGGCGTCACGGTGGTTTGGTAGGTACCAAAGCCTTGGGGGAGGAGGATGGGCCATGTTTGTTGTATGGGTATGATTATGGGTTTGTGTTTGGTTTTCTATGTCTTCTTTTGCAAGCCAGTGGATGTTGTAGAAAGGATTTCCCTCAGGGCCTGCTGTTCTGATGGAGGTGTCTGCAATGTCGGAGTAGGTGGTAGGTGGTGGCTGACTTTTTAGCAAGGGCGTCGGCATGTTCATTACCGATAATAACGGCATGGGACTTTACTTTGAAGAAGTGGATGGGCGATGGTGATTGGCGGATTGCTTTATTAGCAATGGATTGAAGGACATCTCCTTGGATGTGGTGGCGATGGAGAGTGCTTTTTGATTTGGTGCAGTGATGTAGGGCTTTCTGTGGCTATATGTGAGTAGCTGTGTATGACTGCAGCTGCTATAGCTGCTAGCTCTGCACGTGAGATGGTGTTAATTATACCCATGCCTTTTGGGTTTTCATAGTGGGAAGCATTTAAGTGAGGGTGGTATACACCTGATCCGGTGTCTTGCCCTACTTCATTCTTTTGGAGGCTGCCATCAGTGTAGGTCCAATCCCGCCAATCTTTTACCTTACGGGTTAGGTTTTGGCTGGAGCTGT
>Ga0307968_1003724_pt1 | contig 12624 bp, 12 predicted proteins | sample OrgLakmetagen650_FD_201834 | JGI IMG/M metagenome (GOLD analysis project Ga0307968, IMG submission 201834) | Saline water microbial communities from Organic Lake, Antarctica - #650 | ecosystem: Environmental > Aquatic > Non-marine Saline and Alkaline > Saline | place: Antarctica: Organic Lake... | reverse complement strand
CACACGCACGCACGCGCGTGCGTGCGTGTGTGTGTATGTGTGTGTGCGCGTGCGTGCGTGTGTGTGTATGTGTGTGCGCGCGTGTGTGCGTGCGTGCGTGTGTGTATGTGTGTGTGCGCGTGCGTGCATGTGTGTATGTGTGTGTGTGTGTGCGTTGCGTGCATGAGTGTGTGTATTTGTGTGTGAGCAATTGTACATGCGTGCGTGCTTGTTTGCGTTCATGTGCTTACAAAGGTTTTGCCTCAACTACCCACACAGGGAAATGGAGAAACTTGACACTATTCAGGAGCAGCATGAGCACGAGTCCCAGAAGTCAAGCAGCCAAGGAGGCAGTGTTCCTTCCAACCTGGACAAAGTTGGGGGAGGACAGCACAGCGCAGAAAGGCTCAGCAGAGTTGATGTCTCAAGAGGTGAGAGCTCTGGCAGTGGACGTATTGTTACAATATTGGTGCTCAAGCCACTGTTCCTCCGTTTGAGGCAAAAAAGATGGCTCAGGTTGATTTTATTTTGCAGGCTCATGTAGTATCATTAAGGTTTTTCACATTCTGATTTATCCTGGACTTAACGCAGCCTCCTTAGACAGTGGTGGAGAGAGTGGTGCTCACGCCAGCGGCACAGCTGGCAGCGGTGCCTCTCTACCACCTGATCTGCCAGCCTCTGTGCCTCCTGAACTTCCACCTGAGTTGTCTTTTCACACAGCTCCAGCTCCAGCTCCAGCTCCGGACCTCAGCTTGAATCCAGGGGGGGAAGTTTTGCCAATGCTTCCGGCCGCAACGGCTTTTCCTCCTCCAGTCCTCTTGACTCCCTCTTTACCAACCATCTGTGCGGACCAGACCCCGGTAGATGCAGCTGTTGCAACTCTTGAGCCTACCCCACCCACTTCATCCCTCCCCCTGCCCTCCTTCCATTCCAATCAAGGAAGTTTCCCTGGTATTGATTCCAGTTTCCAGTCCCAAGGTCCAGCCAATGATGTGACAGCGTCAGTCCCATGTGCTGTTGCTGGATTGAGTCAAGGCACAGGTGAGGGCGAAAGGGGGCCTGGGGTAAAATGAGAGGAGGAAAGGGTCTCAGTTAATCATGGCAGTCCGAATCTGTGTACTGCGGCGTTGGTTCCCTTGACCTCTTGTTTGTGCAAACGTCAGGTGCACAGTGAGTGGTGGGGTTTTATAGTTGTGGAGTATGTTGTAGATTACAAGGCTATGTAAACGATGACCAGGCTTGTTACGTCGAGGGTTCCTGTGCAAGCAGGACAAGTCTCCTTGGCCGGTCCCAACGTAGTTTTTCATGCTCTTCCCAGCCCTCTAGGCTACTCTTTTGACCCTCAGGAGCTGTGTGTGTGCGCGTGTAGGTGTGTGTGTGTACACGCGTGTACGTTTGTGTCTGTGTGTGTGTGCGCGTGCATGTGTGTGTGTGTGCGCCTGTGTGTGTGTGCGTGCGTGCGTGCGTGCGTGTGTGCGTGTACGTGTGTGTGCCTGTGTGTGTGCGTGCGTGCGTGCCTGTGTGTGTGCATGCGTGTGTGCGTGTATGCCTGTGTGTGTGCGTGCCTGTGTGTGTGCGTGTGTTTACGTGCGTGCGTTCGTGCGTGTGTGTGAGCGTGCGTGCTTGCGTGTTTGTGTGTGTGCGTGCGTGTGTGTATGTGTGTGTTTGCGCGTGTGTGTGTGTGTGTGTCGCGATGACTTACATTTCCAGCTCACACGGCGTGGCGCACATTGTTCACTGATGCAGCCGCGATGGATGTAATGTGCACATCCAATTCCAAGTTCTCGACCCTCAGGATTGTGTGTGTATGGGGGGGTCCGTTTTGCCTGAATTCGCACCTGTGCTTGCAAAGGACGTACTTTTCACGGCATCAGGCAAGCTTGCAGGACCCTTGGTTTTTGGCTTCCGCACCTCCCACTCGCCCTAGATCATGTTTTCGGCCACCAGGAACACACGCAACGCGTCGAATTTGCACCATTTGGCCTGTGTATGTGTATCAAGGACCTTGTTGTTTAGCAGCATGCACAGCACGATGTCCAGAGCGGCCTACACAGCCACTATGGACGTACACGCTATACCCTATCTTTTTGACCCCTAGGAATAGGTTTGTTTTGGCTGTTTTTACCTTTAAATTGCCAACTCTGCACCCAGCTTGCATCCCAGCAGATCAGTTCTTCCTTAGGTGCATTAGCAGAAATTCAGGAGCGTCACGGTGTGTGTGGCCTGGGTTTTAAAGCTTTGAAGAGTGCGCATTGTAAACATAAGGTGGGGATTCCCATGAACACACTTGACGTAGAACACCACTTATTCAACAGGCACGTGGCGTTCCCCCATAGCACAAGCCTCAAGCCCGAACCATACCTCTGTCGTCCCGTCTTCAGCCCACCACTGGAACATGGAGCGTAGCAAATCTATGCCTGATGATCACACCCCTAGCCCAAGAGCATTTGCCAAGGCTTCCCACTCAGCACAATTGCCACCAGTTCTACTTGCAAATGCTAGCATCAGTCCCGCTACAGGTCCAACGACTAATGTGGGGGGACAAGGGCAAAGCCAGCAGCAAAATACTCCCAATTTCTCGCAGCAGCAGCAGCAGCAGCAGCAGCAGATGCAAGAGCAAGGCCAGCAGGGAATGGTGCCCATCAGCGTATTACATGCACTCCTGTCCCACCCTGCCTTTTATAACCTGTCAACCTCTGATACAGAGCGTTTTGTAAACGCTGCATGCAGCCCTGTCTCCTCTGCGCAAATGCATCTGAATCTATCACAGCAGCAGCAGCAGCAGCAGCAGCACGGACAGCAGCAGCAACAGCAGCCGCAGCAACAACAGCAGCCACAACAACAGCAACAAGCACAACAACAACAACCACTGCAGCCCCAATACTCACAGCAGTATTACGCGCAGCAAGCGTGGATAATGCAGCAGCGGGCACAGGCAGCTGCACAGCAGCAGCAGCATGGCCAATATGGGGGCAATGCACAGGTGTGGGTACATGTTATGTGGTGGCGGGGATAGGGACAGAGGAAAATCACAGGCCGTAGGTCGTCCCCATGCAACCCCCTCCCTTCCCCGGCCAAACAGTACCAACAAGCCCAAAGGAGCCATATCTATTTAATCACTTCACTATTCCTAGACCTGAAAGTTGCGTTGCATAGCATGCCTGTAAAGAAAGCAGGCAAACAGACTCTGTGGGTGGCCCGCTGGAAAATTCGGTCACGGTACAAAAACAGACATTGCTCACACATTGTACCAATCCACGCCCTCTGAAATTCACGAGCCTTGATACTCCACCCCGCAACTCTGGTGTGAGTCTGAGGTCACGGGAAGGCGTGAGGTCCCCAGCAACAATACTAAGAATACTGAGACGATGTATGCCATGGTACAAATGATTTCAACAAAACTCAACCAGGCCACCACTTGGCTCCATTTTGATTTGTATCAAGCTGGACTTCACCCTGCAACTAAAGGCACAGAAACCAGGCTGGAACTCGCAGCAGTTGTAGAGTGACGGAATTATCTGTCTTTTTCCCCTTTGTCCCTTGTGTGAGTGCCTTCTACTCGCCGGCATTCCCAGTACCCTTACCCCAAAACCGACATTGCAGCATTGTTACAGAGGGGGGACACTGAGGCCCAGACTGGGTACGGATTTTGCATGCTCCTAGGGCAGGTGGCCCTAACTGGTACGTTTCAAGCTCAGCTCTGATATGTAGATTTCAGTGCAGCTAAGCTTGAAACGTGCAAATTACGGCCACCTGCCTCAGCAGCCGCGGCGTGAACCCTACTTTTTGAGCAGCCATATGCTGTATCTGACCAGCCAGCGCACCAAACCCAGTGATTTTTAGTGTTTTGAAATCTTTATAATAAATAAATATCATTGCAAGAGAAATGGGGCAAAAAGACTAAGTGGTTGGTGAGATATGCAAATTAATGTGCCATTCCCCTGGAAAGCACCCATCTAGGGTACAGGTGCACGACGTGTGCTTTTAGTCCTGTCATTCTGTACGCAGGGCGACTTGTCTAAATCTAAGCACATGCTCGGTAGCTTATAAAGTCAGCATCAGTTTGAAGCTAGGTTGGGTCCAATTTGATGAAGTGACGTGTGAGTAGTTGCACCTTTCATGCAAAAAGGAGCATGTTTTGGCTTTTGCCCAGTGTCCCCCCTCTGGCATTGTCACATAACATTTATTATGCTTATATCCTAAAGCAGAGGTCGGTGCGAGTTCATTATTGCACCTTTTCCCTGCCAAAGTGGGTGCATAATGCGCACTGGGCCCCACACAGCCCCCCAGGATGCCGAATTCCCAGTAAATGCCAATAGTTTATATATAAAATCAAGTTTCTTGCGTTTAGATGAGGTAGAAGGGGCTTTCAATTGGGTGAACAGCTTTTTGACAATGTTTAGGGTGACTTTTGGCATGGGGACGACCCTTACGGTGTGTAGCCCATATGTATTGGTGTTTACAGCATTTGCATCATGAATGGGCAGATAGACCACATTGGCGCCAATCAGGACTTCCTGTACAGTGTGCTTCGGCATGTCAGAAACGACACACATACACATACACGGCGCCACTTTGGCCTCACTCACACTGTGTCCTGGTAATTCAATAATTTGTAGTATGCACAGCACGGAACACATTCCTGCTTCTGTAGGCGTGTAAAGAGCGCTTACCACCTGATTTCCCCCCGTCCTCGGGCCTAAGGGGTGTGTATGTAGGGTCTGCTTTGCCTTAATTGCGCATTTCTAGGGTCAGACCATTTTTTTGCTTTAAACTGCAGGAAATTTTGAAAGTGTGTGTGGTATTCCCATTTGAAAGTTATACATACAAGTACCAACTCCCGGTTTAGGGGAGGTTGTCCCTGAGTGATTTTAAGGTTAAAATCTCTGAACATCCAACCTCTGTTCGTTAACTGACACAATAACGCAGCATCCGCGCGTGCCTCTTCATTTGCGCAACCTTGGCGCCCAGCAAAGTGAACGCGCTGCACAGCTCATGCGTGGTGGAGAACCTGCAGCTTCGACCACAGGCAGTGCTGTGGCGTCTTATTTTGAGCACCTCAGTGATGCAGGAGGCAATGACGATACGTGAGTGGCAGAGGGTGCACCCTGAGCATGCTTGCCGTGAGTATTTGATGTAGGGTAACAGCAAGATAATGCTTGCTCCAATGAATAACACAAATGTTGGGTGGATCCTTGCTTTGCGCTGCTCTGAGAAAGGCTTCTGCTTGAGTTTATGGTTCGGGTCGAAACATGACTTGCATTGCGTAAATTGGTTTATGCATTTCTGAGTCCCTATCTACACTGGCAAGTTTCGACCACACTTGCAGGTACGCTCTGCCGGTGGGTGAGCCCCTGGCAGCACTTCATGCTCCCAGCAGCTACGCCCCCAGTGAGATGTATGACACTGGCGGCAACGCAGGGAGGGAGGGTAGCAGCGAAGGACAGGCCAGACGAATTAGCAGTCAACCCATGCCGCACACGTGAGTACAGGTTGAAACCGTAGTACATATCATTCAAGAGGCACCTGTTGAGAGTTGAGGTTGAAGCGCTATGTGTTCTGTTGAAAAAGTGGCGTTCTATGTACCCTGTGAGTACAGGTACCCCTCTGATTGAGGCTTGACAGGAGAGATGGCTAGATAGGCTTATACAACTTTTTGCTCACTCAGTTTCAGATGTTCAACTGTGATCCTGACTTGCAGGACACATGGAGACACGCGCTCCGTAGCAGCAGGCCAGGCAGCAGCCTTGATCGTGAAGCGTGTGGGAAATATGACCAGGCCCCCTACTTTGAACCATTTGCAGCAGTACGCTGATGATAGGGCCAATAACCAAGGGTATGTGTTAATACAATGGCAATTAGCAAAGCGCACAGGCGGCGAATAATAGCGATTTTTTTAAGCTCTGTGTTTTGAATCCTGGCCAAAATGCCCCCCTTGCTCTTATGCTTTAGCTTACATGTTTTGCTTTTGCTTGTGTATGAAGAGACTATTTTGCTTGTTAAAAAAAGCGGCAAAAAGACCTCGCGCAAGCTCGCATCGTGCTTACTGATGAGGTGTTGCCCCCCTCGCATAGCTCGCATTGGGGTCTATTGATTTAAATGTCTCAACTCTTGTAATGGCTACGCGGCAGCACGCGATACAAATTAATGTGAAAAGCACGCACTGCAAGTACGGGCCAGAATGATCATTGATTTTCCACCTGTCGTCATTGTGAGGAAACTTTCCTTTGTCCAGCTCAGTTCCTCCTTCACACCTATTTCCAGAGAGGATCTGACTCCATCCGTTCATGGTACCTCCAACCTTCCCTCTGAGATGCAAGATGGGCCATCTCGTGGAGAATCGGTGGGTTGCATTTGATTACCAGCCCACCGAACAGGCCACACTTAATGTCATGCAGCTAGGCCACCAAGTTGATTGCCTTTACATTCTGCCTGCTTGTTTTGCCTTTGTTCAACCTCAACAGCTTCATCTGTTGTGTGAGTTGTCGACATTTTTTGCGTGCGTGTTCAGGGGAGGGTGGGAGGGGGTGCAGGAGGTGGTCCACATCTTGTTGTTGCTTCTAGACATAACCTCTGAGCAGGCATGTGCTGAACCCACATATAACCAGGCTGGCCAAATCCATGTATACGCATTGTATTTGACCATATATTCTAAGTCACCCCTGCTAAGAGTACCGTCCGTACCAGGGTTGTTCAGTTCGTTTTTTTGGGAGCAAGGGATCGATAAAGTCCGTGGAAGTTCTAGAAGCCTCAAACTGTTTGAAGGGTTCAATGTGCAATTTTGGGAAACTGGCCCTTGGGCTCCTCCCCCAACCTTCAAATCATCCCGATGTATGTTTATGAATAATTATAGGGGGAAAAAAGGGGCCGGAACAGGACCATGTCATCATTGCAGAGCAGTAAAAGGAGAACCTTCAGGTGCAAGTGCCGCGTTGTACAAATCCTTAGCAGTTCAAATATGTGGGACAAGATTGGTCTTATAACCAAGGAAACCTCCTGGCCTGATACAGATTACAGATCATATTTCATATATAAATCATTCAACATGTTTTACTGCAAGGAAAGAGTGGGATTGAACTGGGGGGGCTGCTATGCCTTGCAATTTTGACAGGCGCATGCTGCATAGTTTGACAAACTTTTAAGAGCGTCGAACTTAAACCGAACCCTGAACAGCACTTTTCGAATTTGTTAAAATGCGTGAAAGTTCGAACCTGAACTTTTGGTCGAACCTGGAACTGAACAACCCTGGTCCGTACACACTCGACAATGGTTCTGGTCAACCATACCTACGCAAGTAAAATTGGTTGTCTACATGAGGCCATTGCAATGGTGAAAATAATAGATTCTCACTTTTTGTACACGTTCACCGCAGATCCGCTCCAGCTATCCAGATCCTTACAGGTACGCAAAAAGCCAGGCCACCAGCCAAGCAGCCAGCCAGATGAGTGGAGGCAAGGCGGCGGCGCCGATGTCCATCGCTGCAATGTTTGGCAACATGGCCACGGAGCAGATGGCCCTAATCAAGTGTGTGTAACGCATGTTATCTGATTAAAGCCCAATACCTGTCCCCTTTCTCCTCCATCTTATCCCCTTTTTTTGTGAGTTACCGCGCCTTCTCTGGCTTTCACTTACACAGGAAGTCGGGGTGCACGGTGGGTGGCGTGCCCCCAGATGAGGATGAAGCCCTCATGCGGCGCAAGGCAGCTGCCCGCCAGCGCGAAAAGGCACGCAGGCAAGAGCGGGAGCGGGAGCGCTTGGGCCTCCCCCCAAAATCATCCAATGCTTCTGGAGTAGCCACTCCCTCGCAACCTCCAATGTAAGAAAACGGGAAGAAAAAAAATGCAATTCACATTGTCAGCGCCAGTCCCGCTAGTCAATACAGCTAGTCAATTGTCCAGCAAACCGGCAAACCAATACCAGGGATTCTTCCTGCATTCCTTCACAGTCAGAGGTTATGCCTGTTGTGCACCTAACTTGTGCTGGTGCATTCACAGATACTTTCTGGAAAACACTGTGCAAGATAACAAGGATGTTGCTGACAGGTAGCCCTATTCATGACTTGCTGTCTTGTACTTCTTGCTTTCAGGCTCAGTAAGGTAGCTACTGCAACCCGGCTAAGTGCAGAGTATGACTCCGAGCGTGCATCTAAAGCACAAACGCAGAGCGTGCGTCGGCCCAGCATCATAACCCCCCAAAGGTCTAGCAGGTACGTTTAATTGGGCTTTACTTGCCACTGCAAACTCTGATAGTCATTCAATCAGGCTTGTGCAAGTACGGTCAGATGGTACGGTACGATTAGGAAAAAGATACGGACCGTCTTTTCTTCAAATACGGCGTCTTAGCGTAATTTGGTGATTGTGGTTAACCGTCTAGACGGTAAATTACGGTACGGTGTACAGTACGGTGCCAAGCTGGCACTGCCAGTGCAAAAATGGCCTCAGAAAGGCCTCTCCGCCCCAACACCTCCCATTTCCACCTCCAGCATGCTCCCCTTATGTGCTGATGCCACACAATGCTTCCCTAAACGATCCTGAGGCTGGGTTGAAGCTGCATCAGCTTGGGGGAAGGGCCCAGCAGTGGCTTGCATGGAAACTTAAAGTCGGACGCAGTACTTGATTCCTGTTTAATAATTTGTGTTTAATAATTGTTGCATAAAGAAAAGGAATGTTATGGGCCGAAATTGGAGCCAAACGGCCAAATTACGGTCAAATTCGTACTGTACGGTGGCACCGTCCTTGTACGGTTGGGACCGTACTTTTCATACAGGCCGTACTGGCACCGTCTTGTACTGCGCAAATACGGTAAAGACCGTCTAGACGGTCAAAAAAGCCGAAAGACGGCGTAGTTGCACAAGCCTGCATGCATTCAATGCTTGTGCATGAATTAATCATGCGCCTCCCTCGCGTTTTGTAATGAGGAGCAAACGTCTACCTGCAGTTACTAGATGGAATGCTGCGCACATCAAGGCATGTGCCCCTTTGGCCCCTAATATGTCTCTGATGATGTCTATGCCTGGCTGTGCTGTGTACCACCGCAGGTATCCTCCTCCCAGGAAAACGCATTTTGGGCGTGCCACAGATGCGAGAGACCAGAACGCAGGAACTAACGTGCCCAGCTCCATCGACCCTTCTGTCGTCCCCTCTGTGCCCATGAGCAAGATGGCTAGCCAAGATGTGACTGCGCTGCTGGCGCAGATGAGGCAGCAACAGGTTTGACGCGGTTGCATGCTAAAATTGCAGCACTGACTTCTGTTACTAGTACGGATGCTAGTGTCCTCTCTGTTTTAGGCACCAACTTCGCCAACGCTGTTTTGGACGCTTACTTCAAGTGTGCTTGAAATTCTTTGCTGGCACAGGGAGACAAAAATGCAGCCGGTCCCACGGCATTCATGAGCAAAGAGGCCGCAGCAGCTCTGGCTGTAGCTTTACAGAGTAACACAGACCTTTCTCGTGGTACGGCATCCATCCACATGCATATTGTGCGACTGTGGTGTTGTTGGGATTTAAGTTGGAAATGGTTGGAAGGGCATGCTGATTTTTATGAAGTTCAGCTTGCATACATCATAGTGCCTTTTCTGAATTGATCCCATGCAAAAGAAATCGCAGTTGGGCTGCCAAATGCTTTGAACTGCTTACTTCCTTTTCAGGTTCTGTCGCACAGCTTGGAGATATGGGCTCACAGCCACAGCGCCCATTCTCACCTTCACCACCTGGACTCAACAAGAACTTGTCCAGCCATGTCTCAGATGTTATCCCAGGCAGTGACGGGCGCACAACCAAACAGGTCAGCAGCTGGATTGTTAATGATGGCAGGCAGGATGCCTCATCCTGAGACCTCAATTGTAAAGAAAGGCATGCCCGTCTCTCGTTGTGTTTCCCTCCTGTTTTCTCAAATCATCTGTTGTTTGTGTTGTTCCTCCCTCTGCTGCAGGGCCAGGAGCCGATGGGGGGAATGAGCTTGGGGCAGCAGTTCAATATAGACATGAAGCAGATTGATGGACGTGTGGGAGAGATGGGGTTGCAAAACGATGGGCCTGCATGGTGGGTAGCGGGTTCTGCCTCACAGCCGTTGCTTTTAAGTTTAGAGGTGCTAATGAGAGGGGAGCTGGTCACAGTGCAGGGGAAAGTCCTCAAGGCCCTGATGGCATACTCATATTAAGCTTTTTTCCATAATCATAACATACTTTCTGCTGGGTCTTATGTCCTGTCCACTTTGCTAGAACTTGCAATTTAGGTTTACCATAACAGCTGACGAGGCGTCAAAGATATGTACCTCCATGTTTGTGTGCAGGTTGAGGCAGGCAGCTGAAAGCACACCTTCAGAGAAGTCAGACCATGATGCAGGTCACGAAAGGATTGCGGAGGACGGACCTGCTTTAGCAGAAGGAGAGCCGCTCCTGGATGAACATGTGAGTGGGGGCGCTGGCTGGGTCGGGCATTTGAGGAGGAGTGATTAGACGATTGCAGGATTTGCACAAAACATTTGCTCCTGGATATCTGCTTGCAGCTCAAACAACTGCAAATTCGTTGGCTTGCTGCTCTTGTAGGGTTTACCCATTGATGAGGAGGAAGCCAAACGTCTGCGTGACGAAGCCCTGAAAAAGCCTGGAGCAGCTTTGGAGCAACTTGAAAGCATTGGGCTATTTGCTAATCCTGATGATGTGAGTGTGCTCTTTTCATTATTGCGATTTCATCTGAGTAGCGTCAAGGAAGGAGGGGGTGATCGCAGTCTAGCAACATTTCCTTTGAGCATGGCATTCCCAGCTTATGTTATTTGTGGCTAACCAACCGAAAGCCTCAATTTCATACTCACTTAATGCGTGAAACATGCCAAATTTGGTGCAACATAAGTAGGGTTGGCCAGAACCGTATATGAAATATGAATCTTCTATATACGTATATATATACGCCGTATAAATTGTATTTATATGTATAAACCGTATAAGGTGAAAACTCGACCTTTATAGAGTATATTATAGGGGAGTCGTTTTGTAGCTCTTGAACAGCTCTGATTGTGTACCCCATTTATATTTACCAATAACTACAAGGTTAGGGAGCTATGGTTGCCAAGGGGCCAAAACCCATACAAGCACACAGGCACACACTGTCTTTGTCACAAAAGTTTTAACCATAAGCACAAGACCCCTCCTATTCCCTCACCCCATCAACTTCCCCCATTTGTGTACGCACGTGTGTGTGTGCAAAATTTGTAAGTGTGTGCATGCGTGTAGTGCATACGTGTGCATTTGCGCCCGTGCAGGGGTTTGTGCATGCTCGTGTGTAAATGTGTGTGCGTGAGTGTGCATGCTTATGTGTGTCGTGCGTGCATGTGTGTGTGCATTTGTGCGTGTGCTGGGGTTTGTGCATGCGTACACGTACATGTGTGCATGCGTGTGCGTGTGTGCGTGCTTGCTTATGGTTGAATGCATGTGTGAGTGCGTGCATATGCATGTGCATGCGTGTGCGTGCTGAAATTTTTACATGCACGCGTGTGCGTTTGCGTGAGCGTGCACGTACATGTGTATACATGTGCGCGTGCACGTACCTTATTGTTTTTGCGTGTGCATCTGTGCACACAGGTGTGCAAGCGTATGGCTGCGCGAATGTAACAAATCCACATGTGCGTAAGTGAGTGTGTGTGCCGTTTTAGTTCCTACATCATCTCTGCCCTGAAAACCTTCAACGGGGCTGGCTTGCGTGCCCTTAGGGCAACCCTGCTCATGCTCAAACTGTGGTGCTCGCAGTCAAAGCACTAGCTGCTGTTGAACCGTGTGAGGGACTCCCTTCCATGAGGGACATGGCTTTCACACAACCAAATGTTTAAAATTGCTCGAACAGGTGCTCTGGAATTTTGTGGTCTCGAAGGCCAGTGGATGGTCGCTTTTGACCACACATTTAGACTGCATGTATATGTATATACGTATATATACGCCCGGCTTAAATGTGTATACGGTCATACAGACAGAAACAGCAAAGAAAGATGTATACGGCCGTAATAATTACCACGACATACCGACTGGGTTATCTCCTGCACACATGGAAAATAATGATCCCGTGAATACAATTCAGCAGGGATGGGTCATACGGACTTCTGAGACGTCCCATACAATATAATACGTTAATAATACGCAAAACGCGTATAACGAAAACGTGTTTATGCTATTTTGGGGGGTACCCTGGGCTTGCACCAACCACCCTCCAACCACCACGAATTGCCCCCCCAGCCTCCAGAACACTATAATGCCTCCTGGTAAAGACCCTGAGTGGCATCGTGTTGTTTTATGGGACAGAAGGGGCAGATTTACGAGATGCCAGATGCCAGATGCCAGAATTCCGAGATTCAGCAGCGGTGCCCCCCGCATCCGCGAGCACTTCATGAGGCAGAATCCCAGCGTAGGTGTAGCAGCATGCAAAGCTGACCCGACAGGAATCCTCAGGGCGTAGTCGCAGCGCTCGCTAGCAATGGGAGAAATTGCCGACGCTAGCGCTCAGAGGGAGGAGCATGCAGGAAAGGAGAGACACCTGCACAGGACTACAGCAAGCACATCAGCAGCAGCATCTACACAGTCATTGGACACCTGCAGCAGGAGGGCAGTGACCAAGGCTTGTGTGGATGCAGCTGTTGCACAATTCATCTACGCTACAG
>Ga0307968_1003723_pt1:10000-12625 | contig 12625 bp, 12 predicted proteins | sample OrgLakmetagen650_FD_201834 | JGI IMG/M metagenome (GOLD analysis project Ga0307968, IMG submission 201834) | Saline water microbial communities from Organic Lake, Antarctica - #650 | ecosystem: Environmental > Aquatic > Non-marine Saline and Alkaline > Saline | place: Antarctica... | reverse complement strand
CCATGAGTTCTCACAATTCTGTTGGCTTCTTTCGGGTTATGACCCCCCAATAGCAACGGCACGTGCATACTTGAGAGCACGTGCCTGCATAACCTCACGCCATGAGTTCTCACAATTCTGCTGGCTTCTTTTGGGTTAAGACCCTCCAATAGCAACGACATGTGCATGCTTGAGAGCATGTGCCTGCATCACTTTACGCCATGAGTTCTCACAATTCCGCTGGCTTCTTTTGGTTTAAGACCCTCCTATGTATGGTTCCGGCCAACCCTAAATATTGCCTTGTGCATTACCCCTACTTCTACACACTTCCACAAAAGTTACCTATGCTCACATTGTGGCAAATTACTTTTACTGTCTTTAGGGTCAGCATTTTCCCGTTGCGTCACAGCCCTTTTTTTACTTGGTTTGTTTTGAGGTTTACCTCGTTCTCATAGGTTTAGCAGCCATTCGAGGTTGAATGCCTTTGTAATCCAAACTAAACTATTGTGGCAAAATGCCAATCAAAGGACACCGCAGACAAAGCAGATGGTGCGGTACAAAGCAGCAGCACCTATGAGTAGGGTTGGCCAGAACCGTATATATACACCGTGTACGACCGTACATTTGGTGATTTCCCTGCCAGAAATGCCGTATGTACACCGTATATATACGGTTCTGGCAAACCCTACAAAAGCACGCATAAATGAATCAGTTAAGCAGAAACAACAAAGGTGGCTCTTTCTTATTAATCAAAGTGGGGACAGGTCTTTACCACCTTTTTGTCCTGTTTCTTTCTGTTTTTTCCCCACGTCTTCACCCCCTTTTTGTCCTGTATCTTTTTGTGTTTTCCCCTCGTCTTCGCCATATTTTTGTCCTGCATCTTTTTGTGCTTTCCCCTCGTCTTCATGCCTCGTGTTCCTACTCAGAGCCTGTCTGCTCGTACCTGCTCAGAGGACCGTACCTACTCAGAGCCTGCCCTGCTTGTCCACTCAGAGTTAGCTACTGCTCAGAGCCTGCCCTGCTAGTAACTGCTCGGAGCATCGTACCTACTCAGAGCCTGCCCTGCTTGTCCACTCAGAGTTAGCTACTGCTCAGAGCCTGCCCTGCTAGTAACTGCTCGGAGCATCGTACCTACTCAGAGCCTGCCCTGCTTGTCCACTCAGAGTTAGCTACTGCTCAGAGCCTGCCCTGCTCATACCTGATCAGAGCACCTTACCTTCTCAGAGCCTGAGCGCACTGTACCTAATCAGAGCCTGTCTGCCCGTACCTGCTCAGAGCATTGCACATACTCAAAGCCTGTCTGCTTGTCAGCTCAGAGCATCGTACTATCTCAGAGCCTGTCTGTTTACACCTGATTAGAGCATCTTACCTTCTCAGAGCTTGAGCGCACTGTACCTAATCAGAGCCTGTCTGCCCGTACCTGCTCAGAGCATTGCACATACTCAAAGCCTGTCTGCTTGTCAGCTCAGAGCATCGTACTATCTCAGAGCCTGTCTGCTTACACCTGATTAGAGCATCTTACCTTCTCAGAGCTTGAGCGCACTGTACCTAATCAGAGCCTGTCTGCCCGTACCTGCTCAGAGCATTGCACATACTCAGAGCCTGTCTGCTTACACCTGATCAGAGCACCTTACCTTCTCAGAGCCTGAGCGCATCGTACCTACTCAGAGCCTGTCTGCCCGTACCTGCTCAGAGCATCGCACCTACTCAGAGCCTGTCTGCTTGTCCGCTCAGAGCATTGTACCCACTCAGAGTCTGTCTGCTCACACCTGATCAGAGCACCTTACCTTCTCAGAGCCTGAGCGCATCGAGCCTACTCAGAGCCTGTCTGCTCGTACCTACGCAGGGCTCGTACCCACTCAGAGCCTGCCTGCTCGTCTGCTCAGAGCTCGTACCTGCCCAGAGCCTGTCTGCTCGTACCTGCTCAGAGCTCGTACCTGCCCAGAGCCTGTCTGCTCGTACCTGCTCAGAGCTCGTACCTGCCCAGAGCCTGTCTGCTCGTACCTGCTCAGAGCCTGTCTGCTTGACCTGCATTGCATCCAATTTGGCCGACAAATCCTGCGCACGAGCATTTTTGTGAAGAATATTCTTATCGGGGTGCTTAATCCAGTGTGTCAACGCACGTCAAACTAAAAAGCGCTGTTTAAACTTGAATTTTGCACATCCACTTTGGCTGACTCATCCTGCGCACGAGCAATTTGTAAAGTGTTTTCTTATGGAGTGATCAAACTCGTCACTCCAGTGTGAAAACGCGCGTCCAACTAGGAAGCGCTGCTCAGACTTGAGGATGCTAAGCCGAGGTGAATTGTATTCTTTGATTCATGCGGGGAGTGGTTATTCATTGCCTGTTGTACTTTTTTCTATTTCTTTTCTACTGCACATCCAATTTGGCTGACTCACCCTGTACCTGTGCATCTTTGTCAAGTGAGTCTCATCAAAGGGACCACCCATCCACTTACCTCTATTTACATAACACAACACAAACCCAGCCTGGAAGCGTGACTCAGCCATATCTTTTTCATTCAACACAAATCCAGCCTGGAAGCGTGGCTCAGCCATTTCTTTTTCATTTAATACAAACCCATAAGGTTGGCCAGAACCACTCACATGGGTGTACGTATGGTATATTGGCAGGGATTTCGTTAA
>Ga0307968_1003723_pt1:2500-5000 | contig 12625 bp, 12 predicted proteins | sample OrgLakmetagen650_FD_201834 | JGI IMG/M metagenome (GOLD analysis project Ga0307968, IMG submission 201834) | Saline water microbial communities from Organic Lake, Antarctica - #650 | ecosystem: Environmental > Aquatic > Non-marine Saline and Alkaline > Saline | place: Antarctica... | reverse complement strand
CCTAACATGAAGCAGTAAACAACAAATGTTCAACCACCAACAATTTCCTCGTCCATGCCATTGCAGATGCCAACAACATCGTTGCAACTGCACCCAACATAATTAGGATTGGCCAGAACCATATATAGGATTAGCCAGAACCATATATAGGATTAGCCAGAACCATATATAGGATTAGCCAGAACCATATATAGGATTAGCCAGAACCATATATAGGATTGGCCAGAACCATATATAGGATTGGCCAGAGCCATATATAGGATTAGCCAGAACCATATATAGGATTGGCCAGAACCATATATAGGATTAGCCAGAACCATATACAGGGTTGGCCAGAACCATACATAGGGTTGGCCAGAACCATATATACATATATATACGGCGTACATCCGGTATTTTTGGCGGGAAAATCACCAAATACACGGTGCACATACGGTGCATACACGATGCATATACGGTGCATATGGTGCATATACGGTGCATATACGGTGCATATACGCGGTTCTGGCCAACCCTACTCTATTAGGCAGATCAAACGCAACCCACCTCTACGTACGACTCACGTAGCACAGCAATGATGACCACAAACATACTCGCACTACAGCCCCTCATTATACTCGGCACTACAGCCCCTAATTATACTCTGCACTGGCTTTGGTGACTGCCCCTATAAAACTCTGCACTGGCTTTGGTGACTGCCCCTAAAAAACTCTGCACTGGCTTCAGTGACTGCCCCTAAAAAACTCTGCACTGGCTTCGGTGACTGCCCCTAATTAACCTTGAAACTGGCTGCGGTGACTGCCCCTATTTATACTCAGCACTGACTATAGTAGTGACTGCACCTAATTATGCTCGGCACTGGCTGCGGTAGTGACTGCCCCTAAAAAATTCTGCACTGGCTGCGGTGACTGCCCCTAATTATACTTGGAACTGGCTGCGGTGAATGCCCCTATAAAACTCTGCACTGGCTGCGGTAGTGACTGCCCCTAAAAAATTCTGCACTGGCTGCGGTGACTGCCCCTAATTATACTTGGAACTGGCTGCGGTGAATGCCCCTATAAAACTCTGCACTGGCTGCGGTAGTGACTGCCCCTAAGTATTCTCGGCACTGCCTGCGGTAGTGACTGCCCCTAATTATACTTGGCACTGGCTGTAGTGACTGCCCCTAATAACACTCGGCACTGCCTATAATTTGCCCCTAATTATACTTAGAACTGGCTGCGGTGACTGCCCCTAATTATGCTCGGCACTGGCTGTAGTGACTGCCCCTAATAACACTCGGCACTGCCTATATTTTGCCCCTAAATATACTTAGAACTGGCTGCAGTGACTGCCCCTAATTATACTTGGCACTGGCTATAGTGACTGCCCCTAATTACACTCGGCACTGCCTACATTTTGCCCCTAATTATACTTGGAACTGGCTGTGGTGACGGCCCCTAATCATGCTCGGCACTGACTGGCCGGTTTGACCACACCCAACACACCAGACTCCGCCCCACTCTTGTATGTGAATCAGTCGAAGCAGCCTGAGCCTCAACGCACTTCTAAGCAGATCAAACACAGATCAAACGCAGATCAAACGCAGATCAAACGCAACCCACCTCTACGTACGACTCATGTAGTACAGCAATGATGACCACAAACATACTCGCACTACAGCCCCTTATTTTACTCGGCACTACAGCCCTCATTATACTCGGCACTACAGCCCCTTATTATGCTCGGCACTGGCTGCGGTAGTGACTGCCCCTAATCACATTTTCGGCACTGGCTGCGGTGACTGCCCCTATTTATACTCGGCACTGGCTGCAGTAGTGACTGCCACTAATTATACTACCGGCACTGACTGCGGTAGTGACTGCCCCCAATTATACTCAGCACTGGCTGCAGGTTTAACTACACCCAACACACCAAACTCAAAAACCCACCCTTGTTTGTAAATGCAAGTCGAAGCATCCTGAGCCTCAACGCACTTCTTTCAGCAAACCTTTTGAAAGGGCTCCAACCCCAACCCAGGTTCATCATTAAATTAGACACACACACACACACACACACACACACACACACACACAACACACATACACACATACACACACGCACAAACATTGAAACAGACAAAGCAGCCCCAGCCCACTTGCTTACCTGACCTGCCTCAACCCACCTTCATCTCTAAACCGGCAAAAACAATGCCAACCCCAACCTGCCTTCATCTGAGCACCACTCGAAGCAGCCCAACCCCAGCCCACTTCCATCTGTCGAAAAGCTGAGATGGCTTCGGCCACAATCCACCTTCATCTCTAAACCGGCCAAAACAATGCCAGCCCCGACCCACCTTCATCTGAGCACCACTCGAAACAGCCCTAACCCCAGCCCACTTCCGTCTGTCTAAAGGCTGAGACGGTTCTGACTCCAACCCACCTTCATATCTCAACCAACCAAACAACCCTGACCCCGACCCACCTTCATCTGAGCACCACTCGCAGCAGCCCCAGCTGCA
>Ga0307968_1003722_pt1 | contig 12628 bp, 14 predicted proteins | sample OrgLakmetagen650_FD_201834 | JGI IMG/M metagenome (GOLD analysis project Ga0307968, IMG submission 201834) | Saline water microbial communities from Organic Lake, Antarctica - #650 | ecosystem: Environmental > Aquatic > Non-marine Saline and Alkaline > Saline | place: Antarctica: Organic Lake... | reverse complement strand
AACCCCCTTCATGGACGCCCCCACTTAAAAATTGGGTGTCGATCTGCTCAGAATTCAAGCAGCTATCTGCCTGCACAATTCTCATGCCAGATCATTGCCAGACCTGAAGAGTTATAGGGCAAAAACTGATATGTGCACGCTCTTGCACTGACCACCTGTTTAGTGCACAAATCCAACCAAAACCTTTGCCAAAGCACGTTTTTACTTCAGTCATGCAACTTATGCATAATGCAATAAGTGAACTGCAAGTTTGGAATTATTAGCTGGTAATTTGCCTGAACGCACCCCCACGGCCTACTTGGGGGCATTCCATGCATTTCTGTGACCAGTCACCCAGCCCCCCCCCCCTTGAATCGAGGAATCCAAAAATGTATTTAAAATTTCGTGAAAGTGGCCCAGTAAAATATTGGAGCACCCGGAACTCCTCAGAATCAACTCAATTTTATACCAATTGATATCTCTCGACGTCAGGTTTCCGAATGTGCCATTTATATTTCATTTGACACGGGACGCCAAAAGTTATGATCCTTTTTACGCCTCCTGGTACCTAATTACTACCTTATATTTATTTTTAACGGATGCCGATACAGTATCTTTAACGGACGCCAGTTCTGTCGTTTGCTCAGATCCCTGAACACAATTTGTGCAGGTGACTTGTGGTCAGGATTTTAAGAGCTGGTGCAAAGCAAAAAAATCAGCTTGGTTTTCATAATGAATTGGGACACACATTCGTCATATCTCTGCAGTTGCCATCGGCGTTCTTGCACGCACTGCACCGCCGCCGCTTCCTAAGTAGTTGAGGCATGCCCAGTTTCCTGGTAATGATAAGCAGCAATGCGCTGCAAAACCTTTGAGGATTCACGAATACTCCTTATCTGAGCGTATTTCATGCCACACACCTACACAATTTGCAGAGTGGCACTTCTCCATCATCGGCCGAATCACCAGATGATGTTTTGTCACCTGAAGTGGTAGCCATTAAGACGTACCTGCTTTTATGTAAGGCTCAGCACCAGCAGCCAGAAGAACTCCCACGCACTACACACACTCCTCCAGCCACGTCTGAGAGCCGGAAGTGGGACTTTGCCAGCCGCATTGAAGATGCCTGGGCTGACAGCCGTACAGGTGGACCCCTGTTTTACTTTTGTGGCCTGTAGACGTGACGCACCACAGACATACCCTCTCCTAAAAATACCAGCGTCCAATGCATGTACCACGCACCCCTCACCTACTTGCACGTGCTGTGCAGGAGCCCTAGGCGGCATTGACGTCGTCAGCAGTGCTGGGGGGGCCATAAACCTGCCGTCGTCTCTGCCCTTCTCCAGAGCAGGTGCGGAAATTTAGTCAGCAGCCTGTCCTTATTGTTTGCCTATCCTTCTGCTGCTGGTATATACTCACCGTTGCATGACCTACAGCAGGTGGAAATTCAGTCGGCAGCCTTTCCTTGTTTGCCTGTCGTCCTTCTGCTGCTGATACATACTCACCGTTGCATGACCTGCACGTGCATTCACACATGCAGCATGCCCTTTCCTTCTGCTGCTGATACATACTCACCCTTTCATGACCTGCACGTGCATTCACACAAACAGCAAGCCCTTCAGCAGAAGTCCGGCAGGGCGGGCAGCTCTCAGGAGAGCATCAGCCCCCTCCGCAGTCAATATTGAGCAATCGAGACGCAAGTAGCGGCAGCAGAGTTGCGAGAGAGGAATCAGGTAGCAATGAAGTTGAAAACAGTGGCAATGGTGGTGGCTGTGGCAGTGGTGGTGGGGGGGGTGGGGGGGGGGTTGGTGGTGGTGGCAGTGGTGGTGGTGGTGGTGGTGGTGGTGGTAGCAGCAGTGAGGCAGGGGACGGAGGCAGGGATAGCGGTGATGGGGGGAGTTACAACAACGGTGGGAGCATAAGTGGTGGGGAAGGTGGGAATGAAGATGATGCCACAGGTGGCAGTTCTGGTGGGATTGAGGCCACAGCTAAAATCCAGGTAGCTCTGCCTCCTTCGCTGGACACACAACCACGTAATTTGAACCCTCAAAAAGAGCAGCCACGGCCACAGCAGCAGCCACAGCAACAGCAAGAGCAAGGGAGTTCCCAAGCACCTTTGTCTCCGTCTCACATTGCTGCAGCTGCCACAGATCTGGACATGCCTTCCCCAAGACTCCCACCAGCTCCCCCTCCTGAGGCAAACCTGCAGCGCCTGCAAGTGGTTTGCAGCATCCCTGCTTTCATGATAGAGTCTGAGGTCACGCGTAGGTGTGTGTGTGTGTATATGTAACACGTTTGTACATATTTGTGTGGGTGTGGGCATGCATGTGGCTTTAAATGCATGGTATCTTCATTTATTTGTGGCACTTGTTGTAGCGCTACATAAAACTTGGCATTTTTCTCAACTCATCCTAAGCCTGAGCTCAGACCGCTGACCTCAAATGGATTTTGACCACAAAGCTCTTAATTCTTGTTGCAGCTGCACCTAGAGTGCCTCCAGGAGTGTGGAGGAGTTTCACGGTACCCGATACCAAAGTGGCTCCTTTTCCTTAATTAGTTTGGGGAGTGATTTTTCACTGCCTGTGTAGTTTTCCTTTTCTTTTCTAAAGTGTCTCCAGAAACCTGTGTGACTGCTTCTGGTAACTGGTGGAACACCCAAACAAGATTCACTACACTATGAACCTAATCGTAAGAGAAAAAACCTAATCATAGGTGTAAGATATAAATACTGTGTGCATCCTGAAGCATATGCTGCCCCTTTGACTGCCGCTAGCCAAGGATGAATTGCACATCTAGATACCTCCAAGACTATGTCCTCTTGGTTCCTCTGGATCAAAAATGTGCAACAGATAACAATGACCAAACACTTCCCTGGCAGGTCGCTTCACGCTTTTGCACACTGAACTGACACCACGTGATCATCAATCATGATCTGTCCATCTGTATGGAAACCCTTGCCTCCCAGGTCCTTGAAGCTGATAGGGCTCAGCTGGGGGGAGGAGGTTGTCATGGACATCAGCCTCGGGAGCTTACTAGGTGGGCGAGACACAGCAGTCGAAGAAGAGCCCAGCTCTACACCCGTCTCCAGTAACGGCTCTCAAGCCAACCCAGGCTTGCCTGGTAGCCAAGGCGATGTGCACCAGAAAATTTTTGTTTTCACGTGAGTGACCTGAAATCTGAAGTGTACTCGTTAACAATCCTTTTAGTCCAAGCGCCAGCAGGTAAGTCGCTGTTTTGTTTCGACAAGGAAACGAATCGGGCAAGCTAACACAAAATGCTTGTACTGCTCTCAATTGCTAGGTGAAAACAGCCTTCTTTGAAATTACGTTACTCCAGCTGCCCTTCCTGAAACTTGTCAGTGAGCGGAGCTGCCCTTGACCCTTAAACAGCCCTGTCTGTGGCACTCCCCACTTCCTGGCCATCATCCTTTTCCCCACTTGTCAAAACATCTTTTCCACGTCACGTGCTCATGCAGAATTGACGTCCCATCTAACTCCACAATGACCAGTACTTCCACACCCACACCTCTTCTTCTCACACTCCTGGGACCTGAACTCCCCTCTACATCACAGCAGCAGCAGCAGCAGCAGCAGCAGGAATTGCAGCCTCACCCTCCTTCTCCTTCCCCCCCTCTCACCAGCAGCTTCCCTTCTTCTAAGATCCATGACCACGCCTTTCTGCTCATCTGCCCTCCCCATGTGAGTAGTGTGAATTCAAATCCTTCAATCACACAGCAGCCACTCCAGGCACGTAGCGCGCACACAAACACACACACACACACATATATACACACACTGACTACATATGCACATGCATGCTTACACAATTGCTTGTTATGTCTAAACATATATTTCCACGTACACACACAACCCAGACCTCAGATGAGCTACGCCAGCTGTGGCTTCAGATCCTGGATGTGATCATGTGGGCAGCAGCACACCCTGCAAGCGGTGGCAGTAGTAACAGCGGCAGCAGGATCAACAGTCCATCCCGCGAGCAGCAACAGCAGCAGCAGCAGCAGCAGCAGCAGCAGCAGCAGCAACGGCAGCAGCAGCAACACACGTGTCCACACTCACCCACATCCCACACACGTCACTCCCCGGCTGATCTTGCTGGTGAGGAGCCGCCCCCCACCAGCAATACTTCCCAAATCCCAATCCAAAACGTGCTGCCCTCTCTAGAGATCCTGAATTTGGCGTATAAGCAGCAGCTGCAGCCGTTGCTGAGAGATCTGTCTCAGCTATTGTATTCCGAGAAGCAGCTGCAGCTGCGGTCCACGCACGACTTTGTGCAGCCTCTGCCGAGCCACTCCGACCAGGTGGCCGACAGAACAATAGCACACTCCTCTTCTCTGCTCCGTCCCCCCCTCTTTGCAGAGAGCACGGTACGGCCTACCACGTTTTGCACAGGCAGTAATACTTACCACGTTTTGCACAGGCAGTAATGAGTGAATGACGCCAGGGGCTGTTGATCTGGGGCTGCGCACTTGTTTGTATCGATAAAATTTAAGAGAACAGCCGCTTTAGTCTGATTGCTATACTGGAGGCCAAGCCACTTGGGCGTTTCAGGTGTAAAAGCTTGCTCTCCATCCAAATGAGGCTCTGCTTTCAGACTACTGATTTATTTCTGTGCCTACACAGGGTCGCCAAGTTGCACAGGCGCTGTCACCGACCTCCTCTGAATTGCAGCCACAGAAGCAGCAAGTGCTCACACAGATTTTGGTGAGTGGGCAGCAAACTTCTTGCTCACGTGCTTTCCTGCACAAAACCTGACAGGCTGCCCGGAAGAGGAAGAGAGTTCCCTGGAAGCAGCACTGTACCCAAACATCAACTGAAACAAATAATTACGAAACACACAAACGCAGTTGAGATGTTTCTCTGCCTATATTTGACTCTATGTTACGCACCCACCGCACTGCCTACTACACATTGTCCTTCCTATGCTTTTGTCCTCAAACTGTCCACCGTCCCACGCAAATACCACAGGATCTCGCACTGGATGCACTGCCTGTCCTGGACACTGTCTCTGGATACTTGGCAAGACAACCACACGGGCTCCCTTCTCTGACTCAGGTCGCTCCCACACGCAACATGGAGTGATATAAGCGGAAGGGTTTGAGAAATATCTAAGTGGAGTCTAAGTGGAGTGATACAAGTGGAAGGGTTCTAAGGGAGTCTAAGTGGAGTCTAAGTGGAGTGATACAGGTGGAAGGGTTCTAAGGGAGTCTAAGTGGAGTCTAAGTGGAGTGTTACAAGCGGAAGGGTTTAAGAAATATCTGACCAGTTGCATTCCAGATTGCACTCAGAAACATGGAACATGCTTGAATTATCACCAAAAGCATTAACAGGTTCGGGAATTTAAAGCGGGCATAAGTTGTGCAGCCATATGTATACCCAGCATGTTGCAATGGCCTCGGTGCCTGCAGATTGTCAAGGACACGGCTTCCAACGTGGAAAGCAGCTTAAAGTGGGTGAACGAGCAGCTTTATATGAAGACGGAGACAACAGATATTCTGAACGAGCAGCCTCCGGGTGATGGTGCAGCAGCGTCGACCTCTGTGGCGGCACAAGAGGGTGGCATAAGGAAACAGCAGGTGGAGCCGACAACGAGAGGAGTGATGTCAGAGATCGCACACAGCAAGCCACTGCTGATCAAGGCTGCGTTGCAGGGGTGAGAGGAGGAAAGGACATTTGAATCAGTGAGCGAGTGCAAACAACATGCAGGCAGGGGGCACCTCTTATAACAAAGTGAACAAAGTAGAGGTCCCGGCTGGTAAAAGCATGGAGGGCGTACTAATTGGAGGGCGTACTAATTGAAACTTGGTCGGTGCAGAGTGGCTACATGCACATTACCAGCCAACTGCTGTTATTTAAGTTAGATGAACCTGATGCATGGTCAATTGACTCTTGTTTCCCTTTCCTTTGCTTGCAGCTTTCCTGAAAAGCGACTAGAGGCTGCGTTTCGGGCCTTTGAAGTCAGAGCCACAGCGTCTATGAGCATCAAAGCTTTTGCAATTCAGGTGAGAGAGTTTCGGAAAGCGGTCAGCACCAACATTCTCCTGCTTTGTTGCTATCGCTGGAGCTGCACGTCATTTTACCTGCATCTAATTTTAAGTTGCACCTTACAAATCCCCCCCTCACACACACGTACTGTACAGGCTTGCGGCATTTGCTTGATGCTGGCACAGCTAATGCACATGGCACCAGCAAAGCAAATAGTGGAATTGGGTGGCCGTCCGTGGTACGTGTGTGGGAGTTGAATAAGAGTGTTGTTCATCTCCTCTTGGATGAGTGGTGTATTGTGCATTGTGCAGCCCTAGAATTATTAAGATGGTTTGAATTACTACTTACCGAATGGGCAGCAAATAGGACATTTTGAAAACCCATTAAATGTTTGCCTCTCTGGCACTGCTGACTATTTGCAATGAGGATCTGTAATGTTCCAGGTGTGTCATGAGGGAATTGGCCTACCACCTGCATGGTCTTTACACTGAGACTAAACAAGTGAGTGCGTCCGCAACATGCACAGGCGTTCTTCCATATTGCTGGCCATGGTTGTTCCCATCAAGCTGGTGAGGGAGGATTTCCGTACAGGTGTACGTACGTTCAGCAAGAGCGTCAGGAAAAGGGCATGGCAAATACCTCGGTTTCTGTGCTGGTCCACCTAGTGTGGCCTATTGCACGGCATTCAACTCCAAGCTGCTAAAGACTATAGGCTAATGCTTAAGACTATAGGCTAAGTACCTACTGATTATTGGAAGCCTTGCTTCCGACACTGCCCCTTGCCCCACCAGGTGGCATTTTCAAGCTCTATTTTTGCGCAGCTGGTGCTCAAGTACAACCCCTCTGCGTTCGGAGGCCTGAAAGACAAGCTTGCTGGGGGCCTGATCAGCAAGCTTGCTGGTGAGTGCGCAATCAGTATCAGCAGCAAGCGCATGGTGGCTGCACCCCCTCTGTTGTCAGAGAGAACATCCCTTGTTGAGCGTCTGCCCTTGACGACTGCGAGGCTGCTGCTTAGCCATGGCATGTCCGTGTCAACTTATTTAAGGCTTCGGTATCCATCCTTCTGGCCAATGCCGTTTCTTTCATGTAGAAAGCAGGGGAGAGGCAGGCCCGAGCGGGGCACAGGGGGCACAGGGAATTCGATCTGTGCAAGAGCCCGATCCGCTTGCAACATCGCTATCTTGGCTGCGAGTCAGCCTCATCGGCATCTCCCTGGGATTGCAGGTAAAGCGTTGCCTTTAGAGTTGGACAGAAGCGTTCACACACACTATGTATGACAGCATATGCACGGAAAACGCCCTGCTGGAAGCATAGAGGTTATACCATAGTTACGTACACGTGCATGGTCCTGGCACATGCATGGTCCTGGCCAATCCTCCTGGCATTGCAAGGAGGTGTGGGTCTTACGTTGAAATGAATCAGTGTGCAGTGAAGAAAGCCTTTTCACCGGTGCTCACACTAGATGGTCAAACCTCTTGACCAAAAATAACACCTTGTGACATAACACCTTGTGTGACCAGGAATAACACCTCGTGGAGCTCAATTTGGGTTCTACTATTGTGTCTGGATGTTGTTGATGGCCGCTGCTCCTGGCAACATGCAGATCAAAATAAATAACATGCACACTTTTTTTTGCAACGCTGCTCCTAGCAACATGCAGATCCAGATGGATAACATGCACACCTGTTTAAATACGCTGCTCCTGGCAAGATGCTGATCCAGATGAACTACAGGCACACTGTTTCTAAACTACGAGTTGCAGTCGCTATGGTTGTTGCTCCAGAGGTATGTGGGCAAACCCAAGCTAGTGGGCTGCAGTCAAAAGATGGCAGCCCTGACGGCAGCCGTAGTGCTTCTGTACCAGGGCGTCATAGATCCACTGACCCTGCAGGTATATACATGATGATTGATTGGTGAGTGCTTCCTCAAACTTGATGTACGGTGTATTTGATGATGTCGTGTAGACAGTATGCAAATTAGATGTCGTGTAAAACAGTGTGCACTTGAACAGTGTGCATATCAGGTGTTGTGTAAACAGTGTGCATACTAGATCATGATGACCTGTGTGGTGCCCCATTAAATCGCAAGGACCCAGTATTTAATGTCTTGAGTACTAAGTAGCAAATATTTGGCAGAGGCGAGCAAGTTCAGTGCATTGTAGGAGTTTAGCTGTGGGTGTGTGTTGAGCAAAGTGACTGATGCGTTGAGCACAATAAGTGATGTGTGTTGGTTGTGCAATTTAACTGATGGAAAGTAGCTGTTACTCCTGCAAGCACATTGTGCATCATGCTGGGTTAAGTGGCTTGGCCTACTTCTCGCTAACATCAAAGCCTTTCTCGTTAACATTAAAAGTAACAGCGTTGCCCTGGCACACCCTCCCTGCTTTGTGTGCGCGTTAATTTAGCTGGTGCTGGAGTTGAGCGCAATAGTCTATCACTCATCTAGCTCAAAATTGTGAGACATGGGTGGATTGAGGCGCAAAAATTCAACTGTGTATGTGTGTGATTAGTGAACAAAGCAAGACGTGCTTACAAACACTTCACGAAGGTACCCTTCTTGCCGCTCTTCCCCCTGTTAGCGATTGGATCTGCAAGTGCGTCATTCCTGCTGCTTCGCTGTTTGCCTCTCACGGTCTCCATCCTGTGGGGCATCTTTTGCTTCTTATGCACCGCCGTGTGTACCGTGTTTTTGAGCGCAGGTAAGCGCAAGGCTGGCATGATGCCTCACAGAGTTGTTGTTTGCGCCTTGAAAATCATCCCTTCTGCTCACATGATGCACCTGTTAAACTTTCATTTTGAGTTGACTCGTCCTTCGCTTCATTTTGTGACGCAGCACGGCGGCAGCAGTTTTTGACAGAGATAGCATATGAGGGCAAATCCGACTAATGTAGTCTGCTGTTTGGGGCTGACCTGTACATTATAGTAGTACACAAAGCTAGGCTTTATATGTACAGAGTAGTACGAGCACGTACAAGCTAGGCTGCATCTGTACAGAGAACTGCGAGCACATACAAGTTAAGCTGTGTAACGAGATGCAAATGGCAAAGAGGGATACGCCAAGTGACACATGTGTGCATAGGCTTACAAGCGCAGCATGCAATTGTGTGTAGGTTTGACAAGGGATGCTGGAATTGCAACGTTATTACACTGTATATATATTATATCAATTTGTTTGATTAAATGGTTAACGTGTTGATCTTGTTGCTGTCCGGGAGTAATATCTCACCATTTCTACAGCATTTTTATGTCTGTTGTGGCTTATGTCAGGCCTGCGAAACTTTCAGGGTGTTGTTCTTTTTCATTCATAGTTAAGAGGCCTCAAGATGATTGCACAAAAAGGTGATGCTTTTGCTAACACTTTGTTTGCTTGCACTTGAGCACAATTGGTAGTACCAGTACAGTAGCTTCAAATTGTTGCCACTCGTGTAATGCATGACATCTTTTGGTCATCTTGGCCACCTTGGTTGATAAAGCATCTTGTCTCGCAGACGTGTTTAATACGTCAAAACAGCATGAGACCTATAGCTACAAATAGAGGTATGCAAGCATAAACACTCCTTGTTAGGAAAGAAGCAGAGGAAGCCGAGCCCGTGGATCTAGGTATTGTAACATTGTATTTGAGCACCCAGGTTCCATCAGAGCCATAATCTACTTCTACCTGTGGTTTGGCAGGAGATTAGCAATGGACACCTAGTAGCACAGCACGGTTGCATTTTCTTGCAGATTCTTAACGCACTAGGAACTTAAGGCGTAGGAAGATCAGGAATTGTTTTCTTGCTAACTCCCTCATGGCTGCTAAATGTGTCTTTTGGTAGGAGGCAAACCTAATCTCAGATGCCCCCTAGAGGCATATATAGCGATGTAACCTTACCTTACCTTCTGCTCCGTGCACACACCTAAAGTAGAACAGTCCACCTGGCCATGGAGCGATGCTACTTCGTCTGGGTGTGATTTGCATGATTTGCAATCAAGATAGATAATATCCAAGATGAACAGCACGTCTTCTTTTGGTGTACTAAACCCCGAGTCTGCTATTTATGCTGCAAGTAGTATGCTTCATTGTCTGCAGATTCTTTGCTACTACCACTGCAGGATCCGGCATCCCATAGTAGGGGCCCAAATTTGTGTTCAGTTCGCCATGATAATAGACGTCAGACATTTTAACTTCAGCCTTATGCGGCTGAAATGCAGTTGAAAATATACCAGCCGTGTTTCAACCGCTTCAACCACAATTCAACTAAGCCAGGAAACTTCTGACGGACGTACCAGCTTTACCTTCCTTAACTCCAACTACAACGGACTTTTCCTGTTTCCCCTCGGATTTATATAAAAGGCTAGAAGTGATAATTCTTCATTAAAGGCCGGTATTAAGAACATGTATTAAAATAGTGGTCATTCTGACTCATCTTCCAAGGCCATGCCAGTCAAATTTTCTAGTAAAGTGAACTCTTCAGATCTAAATTTGCTCTGAGCTCGTAAGTCACTGAGTTGCTGCTCCACATGTTGGAGAGCGTGCTGCAGTCCCGCTTGCCTCCGCCTGTGCAGAAACATCAACAGAAACCATCAGTGAGGCATGAGAACACTTAGAGCAAGTGTGCGCGAAAGAGGAAAACTGTCGCAGTGGTAGCGCAGCCCGCGTGCCTGAGGAAAATCTCGCAGCCCCACGATGCCCACATGAAGTAGCCCCTAGACATGCTACAATTTAAAGTCTCACAAGAAACAGACTTTCCTGCTTTCTAGTGATTATGATTATCCAGGTAATGCTCTCATTTGTTTTGCCAGACGGTTCAAGGTTCTTTTCCAACAGCATTCCGTAAAATGCATCCACCTTCTTAAAGAATTTGCTACAAATTTGTCCCAGAAACAAGACCCACACTTGCTACTTGAACTCAACGCTCCTGTAAGAAGCAGATCGAATAATTTCACACACTAAAAAATCCCTTATATACCAAAGGTATAATAAATATAAATAAATACAGATTAATATGTAAATAAAATATAATAATAATTATAGTTATTCTTATTCTTCTTATTATTATTTTATTATGATTATATATGTCAGAAATGGTCACACCCCCTGACAGACCCGAAGTTCGCAGGAAAAGGTGACCTAAGGTGCGATGTCACTGCGGCTCAAGCACTGCACCGTTTGCCCTGAAACTCAGCGTGTGTTTCTACGAAACTTATATCCATGAGTCTATCGGGGCTGCAATACGCGTTCTGTTTCTCGCCTGTCAAACCCCCGGCCAAAACTGTGGAGCAGAAATGGGGATTTGTGATGCTGGCCTAGCAGAAAGGACTATCATAAGTAAAGCTGATGTGTTGTCGGGCCGGGGGCGCTTCATCTGGGCCTGTAAAACCTCTCTAAACCTCATTTTAGAGAAGCCAGTATTTGATGCTACTTCCCGCCCGATATCTTTGCGCCCAGTTCACGGATTGCCCCACGCACGCAGGATGTCATGAATTATTCTCAGCTACACACTGCTCTAAAAATTGCGGCGGATGGTGCTGGGACGGGCCAGAACGGGCCACTTTGACACCCCAAACGCCATCGCAAAGTTCGTTGTGATGGCGCTCGTGTTCTAGATAGTTGAAACGCCAGGATTGTAGCTTTCCGACGATGTGCTTATATATCTAGAACACGAGCGCCATCACAACGTACTATCATCGCACAGCAGACCCTCGATTATAGGGTTCAGTCAGGGGGGTGTGAGAAATGGTATCACATCCCTGCCATTTTCTTTTTCACAACCATTCCCTCTGTTCTAACAGTATACGGTTTATAACATGACCTTATATGACAAAGGACAGAACCAGCCCAGCCCCAAGTGCTACAAAACAGAAATACTCATGAAAAAGCCACACAGCACGCACCTGCGGAACTCCCTCAGCATCCCGGGCAGCCATGGCATGTCAGGACACACGTGGGGCTGTCCTGCTGCTGATTCTGCATTGTGCAGCATCTCGCACCGTGCACTCAGGTCACCCAGCAAGGCAGCCAGGCGGCAGGCTTCCTGTTGGAGCTCTTGGACAGTGCCTTGAAGAAAGAGGCAGACAGGGTCACGTCATGTGCATGATTCAAAAACGCCTAAAGAGACAGACAGGGGCAATGCAAAGGATGCAGTAATAGAAGTAGTTCTGAACAATGAATTGGGGCACCATCAGGCGAGACACAAATGCGGGGGAGCTATTATAGTTTGGCAAATAGCAGAAAGAATGCTTGGTACCAAGAGTTGTCCCTTGGTGTGAAAGCAGCAAAAGAGGAGGCAGGGCTCACTTTGGGAGTGGGGTGCGGAGCCTCTCCAGCTCCCGTCCAAAGGGTCAATGATCAAGGCACCTGCATAAACGCAGGACGCCCCCAAGCAGCAGTGACGCTATGGTTGTACCATGAGGTTCTATTCTAATTTTAGCTACTGTTTTGCTACGCGCCCTGTTTGCCTGAACAGCACACGACACAGAGTGATCAACAAAGACAGGTGCCAGAACAGTACAGATGCCAGAACAGCACAGATGCCTGAACAGCTTAGGTGCCTGAACAGCACAGGTGCCTGAACAACACACGACACAGAGTGATCAACAAAGACAGGTGCCAGAACAGTACAGATGCCAGAACAGCACAGATGCCTGAACAGCACAGGTGCCTGAACA
>Ga0307968_1003718_pt1 | contig 12632 bp, 10 predicted proteins | sample OrgLakmetagen650_FD_201834 | JGI IMG/M metagenome (GOLD analysis project Ga0307968, IMG submission 201834) | Saline water microbial communities from Organic Lake, Antarctica - #650 | ecosystem: Environmental > Aquatic > Non-marine Saline and Alkaline > Saline | place: Antarctica: Organic Lake... | reverse complement strand
TTGTATGTGGTATCATGTACACACTTGTAAATAGCCCACCATATTGTATGTGGTATCATGTACACACTTGTAAATACCCCACCATATTGTATGTGGTATCATGTACACACTTGTAAATAGCCCACCATATTGTATGTGGTATCATGTACACACTTGTAAATACCCCACCATATTGTATGTGGTATCATGTACACACTTGTAAATAGCCCACCACCATTTCAACATGCAAAGAAATAGAACACCAATGACAGCAGCAAACACTCTCCGCAGTAAGGCCTTTTTGCCTAAAAGAAGCCACCATCTCATTTATAACCTTTGTCGAGGCTAGCTGCTTGCGTTTTTATAAAATACGTTTTATAGTATTTTATAGAATATGTGGGGCCACAGTACGTGAGGCCTCCTCTGTTATAACATTTGTATGATTATGAGTGACAGAAAGGTACACACTCTCTCACACATCGTGCCACAAAGCCTGCTGATTGTGCGCAATACTTCAAGGATCAACCAACATGTGTGTGTGTGTGTGTGTGTGTGTGTGTGTGTGTGTGTGTGTGTGTGTGTGTGTGTGTGTGTGTGTGTGTGTGTGTGTGTGTGTGTGTGTGTGTGTGTGTGTGTGTGTGTGAATACTCTGCAGGATCAAGCAAGAATACCTAAATAGTGCTAAAGGGATCATTTTATACATTGTAGGAGCTACTTAAAAGGGGCAATGTGTGAGAGAACATTGGGACTATGTAGCTGTCAAAATGATTAAACCGGATGATTGAGCGATAAAAACCACTGTACTTTACTTATGCATGTTATAGACTAGTGGTCGCATGGTTCTGAATGCAGTTCAAGTTTAGGTCCACGTGTAGGTTCTAATGTAGGTTCAAATGTAGGCTCAAAGATATGTAGGTTCAAATATAGGTTCAAAGATAAACAGGCCATCAGGCGGGAGGAATTGGGACTAGTAGTCGCGTGGTTCTAAATGCAGTTCAAATGTAGGTTCAAATGTAAGCTCAAAGATCTGTAGGTTTCAATATAGGTCTCAAAGATACACAGGCCATCAGGCGGAAGGAAATGGGACTAGTAGTCGCGTGGTTCGAAATGCAGTTCAAATGTAGGTTCTAATGTAAGCTCAAAGATCTGTAGGTTCAAATATAGGTTCAAAGATAAACAGGCCATCAGGTGGGAGGAATTGGGACTAGTGGTCGCGTGGTTCTCAATGCAGTTCAAATGTAGGTCTCAAAGATACACAGGCCATCAGGCGGGAGGAAATGGGACTAGCAAAGCAAAGTCGTCACAGCTGCGATTAAAAGCCTGGCTGGAGCACTTGTTAATTTGTTTTCCAACCATGCACGGTAAATGCATGGCAACATACGGTATATGCATGGCAACATACGGTAAATGCATAGCAATACGGTAAATGCATGGTATGTCGTTCATTGATCTCAAGTTACAGCAAGTCATTATAAATTATAAATTACAAATTATAACACATTACAGCAAGCCAGTTCCGGACACCTTTACGACAGGCATGTACGTTGTCCTTTGATCTAATTAAGGGAGTGGTTCCCACTGCCTGTGTCAAACTGATCTAATTAAGGGAGCGGGTCCCACTGCCTGTGTCACTCTTTTTGAACGCACCTGCATCATGTAGGTGACCAAGTAACATATATGGTGACCTTGGCTAAGCACACAGGCAGCATCAAGGAAGGAGGCCAGCGGAAGGCGTGCTAAATACATGGTGTAATTTCCAGGGGGGTGGTTGCCTGGGGCACGCGTGTCGAACTTGATCGCCTGTGTGTGTGAGTGTGTGTGCATGTGTATGTATGAGTGTGTGTACATGTGCGTGTGCGTGTGTGTGTCTGTGTATGTATGAGTGTGTGTACATGTGCGTGTGCGTGTGTACGTGTGTGCGTGCGTGTGTACGTGTGTGCGTGTGTGTATGAGTGTATGTACATGTGCGTGTGCGTGTGTACGTGTGTGTGTGTGTGTGGGGTGTGTGTGTATGTATGAGTGTATGTACATTTGCGTGTGTACGTGTGTGTGTGCATGTGTGCGTGCGTGTGTACGTGTGTGCGTGTGTATGAGTGTATGTACATGTGTGTGTGTGTGTGTGTGTACGTGTGTGTGTGTGTGTGTGGTGTGTGTGTATGTATGAGTGTATGTACATGTGCGTGTGCGTGTGTACGTGTGTGTGTACATGTGTGCGTGCGTGTGTACGTGTGTGTGTATGTATGAGTGTATGTACATGTGCGTGTGTGTGTACGTGTGTGTGTGTGTGCGTGTGTGTACATGTGCGTGTGCGTGTGTACGTGTGTGTGTACGTGTGTGTGTACGTGTGTGTGTGTGCGTGTGTGTGTGTGTATGTATGAGTGTATGTACATGTGCATGTACGTGTGTACGTGTGTGTGTGTGTGCACGCTTGAAGCCTGGCTACATCTGAGGCCCAAATTTGTCACCAAAAGATTCCATTTTCAGCATCTGCCTAGGACACAGCTACCACGTGGTTTTGGCTAAAAGAGGAATGCTCTCGTTCGAAATTCAATGTCATGGACTTCTATGTGTTACCCTCTTCCGGCCGATCCTAATAAATGTATGGCTTATGTTTAGGGTTGGCCAGAACCGTATATATGCACCGTAAATGCCCGTATATTTGGTGATGTCTCTGCCAAAAAAATCGTATATATATGCACCGTGAATTACTGTATATTTGGTGATTTCTCTGCCAAAAAACCGTATGTATATATGCACCGTAAATGCCCGTATATTTGGTGATTTCTCTGCCAAAAAAATTGTATATATATGCACCGTGAATGACCGTGTATTTGGTGATTTTTCTGCCAAAAAATCGTATATGTATGCACCGTAAATGCCCGTATATTTGGTGATTTCTCTGCCAAAAAACTCGTATATATATGCACAGTAAATGCCCGTATATTTGGTGATTTCTCTGCCAAAAAATTGTATATATATGCACCGTGAATGACCGTAAATTTGGTGCTTTTCCAAAATTACTGTGTACCGGTATGCACCACATATATATGGTTCTGGCCAACCCAAATAATACATTGTGAGAGCCCTGTGCCGAGCCTAAGTAGTCCTTACGACAGTTAAAAAATAGCCTCCACTACCCCTAAATACGCCTTAAAAGCGCACCAGCTTTAATCTTATGAGAATCCTGTGTCGAGTGCAACTAGTCCTTATTGTACAACACTAGGATTGGCCAGAACTGTTTTTGTACGGTGTATACATAGGGTTGGCCAGAACCATATATATACGGCGTATATATGTTTTTTTGGCAGGGAAATCACCAAATATACGGTCATATACGGTGTTTACATACGGTCCTGGCCAACCCTGTGTATACAAGGTGTTTTGGGCAGGTAAATCATTAAATTTAGGGTCATATACAGGTAAATCATTAAATTTAGGGTCAGTGTATACAAGGTGTATACAAGGTGTACGGTGTATACAAGGTGTTTTTGGCAGGTAAATCATTAAATTTAGGGTCATATGCGATTTATGTATGTAAATACGATACTGGCCAACCCTACACCAGAGGACAAACAAGGATGAGAGCTACGCAGGCTTCAACAAAAAGGATTGTAATGGACCCAAGCTCTGTTTAAAATTCTCGTCAAATGACGTGGATCCAAGCAGACACATCAGGATTCTCGTCAAGGTGCTACCAAAGGCGTGCACCTAAAGGACGAGAGCTACGTGGGCTTAACAAAAAGGGTTGTAGCGGACTGCCCACGCAAAAGTTTAGAATTCTCGCCGAGTGACTTGGCTTTAAGTAGGCATTTCATGTTACGTGCGGAATCGAAATTCAGTCTATAACCCTTTCTCGATGAAACACCTCAGGCTTCTTGTCAAGGTACACCCAAAGTCACGCACCTCAAGGTTGAGAGCTACGTAGGCTTCAACCAAAGGTTTGGGCCATGCAGGTATCTCAGAGTTATTATCCAGCCACACTTGACCCACTGCGCCTTCTAGAACAGACGTGGATGCGACTAACGCTTGTGGCTTCATCCACTCGTTCCTGCTCGCAAAGAATGGACGAAAAGAAGCGACTGTGAAATCACTCCGCAAGTTCCATATGTTCTTGCTCGCATAGAAAAAAAGAAGAGAAAGAAGCAACTGAAATCGTGTTGCAAGTGTACACTTGTTCTTGCTCAAAAAGAAGAAGAAATAGAAAATAAGGCAACTGGTGAATGTTCCGCAAATGTCCACTTGTTCCTGCTTGCAAAGAAAAAGGAGAAGAGGGAGAAAATTAGGCAACTGTGGAATCACTCTGCAAGTTTCCACTTGCTCCTGCTTGCAAAGAAAAAGGAGAGAAAAAGAAGCAGCTGTGAAATCAGTTCGCAAGTGTCCACTCGTTCCTGCTTGCAAAGATAAAGGAGAAGAAGAATAAGCAACTTTGACATCACTTCGCAAGTGGTAAGTAGAAGGAAATGTTGTTTCCGCTAGCGAGGATCTAACTAAACATGCGCACGTTGCGTAAAAATCTACAACTAGGTTTGGCCCGAACCCTACATATACAATGTGTATGACTATATTTGGTTATATCCCTGCCAAAAATATCATATATACACAGTACCTTGTACATGGTTCTGGTCAACCTTTATATAACGCATTATATCAAGGGGCTAAAAACTCAACGCAGGGCCTACTTCCTTCCCGTAACAAACCCTTCTTTCCCTTCCCTTTTCCCACCTCCCTTCCGAACAGAAGAGGGCAAAGAGCTAAGCAGGCAGTGAAGGCCACTCTCGACATTGATTGAGGAAACAAGGAAGCACACCCAGGGCAGAAGAGGGCAAAGAGCTACGCAGGCAGCAAACATCGCTCTCGACATTGATTGAGGAATTATGGAAGCACACCCAGGGCAGAAGAGGGCAAAGAGCCACACAGGCAGCGAACGGCACTTTCGACATTGATTGAGGAATTATGGAAGCACTCCCAGGGCAGAAGAGGGCGAGGGCAAAGAAACACACAGGCAGCAAACATCGCTCTTGACATTGATTGAGGAATTAAGGAAGCGCACCCAGGGCAGAAGAGGGCAAGAGCTACGCCGGCAGCAAACATCGCTCTCGGCATTGATTGAGAAATTAAGGAAGCACATCCAGGGCAGAAGAGGGCAAAGAAACACACAGGCAGCAAACATCGCTCTCGACATTGATTGAGGAATTATGGAAGCACTCCCAGGGCAGAAGAGGGCAAAGAAACACACAGGCAGCAAACATCGCTCTCGACATTGATTGAGGAATTATGGAAGCACACTCAGGGCAGAAGAGGGCAAAGAGCTACGCAGGCAGTGAAGGCCACTCTCGACATTGATTGAGGAAATATGAAAGCACACCCAGGACAGAAGAGGGCTAAGAGCTACGCAGGCAGCAAACTTCGCTCTCGGCATTGATTGAGGAAATATGGAAGCACATTCAGGGCAGAAGAGGGCAAAGAGCCACACAGGCAGCAAACATTGCTCTCGACATTGATTGAGGAATTATGGAAGCACTCCCAGGGTAGAAGAGGGCAAAGAGCTACGCAGGCAGCAAACACCGTTGAGATCCAGCATTGACTTAGAAATCAAGGAACACACCCAGGGTTACTTTTCCTTGATCAATGTAGGAAGAGGCGTTTTTCTACCTGCGACTTTTCTTACTCTACTGCCTGTTCCTCTACTTACCCCCAGAGGTACATACCGCGATGTAACCTTACTTTGCCTTGCTTTACCTTGCCTTCCCTTACCTTGCTTTACCTTACCTTACCTTGCCTTACCTTGCCTTACCTTACCTTACCTTGCTTTACCTTACCTTACCTTGCCTTACCTTGCCTTACCTTACTTTGCCTTGCTTTACCTTGCCTTCCCTTACCTTGCTTTACCTTACCTTACCTTGCCTTACCTTGCCTTACCTTACCTTGCTTTACCTTGCCTTCCCTTACCTTGCTTTACCTTACCTTACCTTACCTTACCTTACCTTACCTTGCCTTACCTTACCTTGCCTAACCTTTCTCGACTTACTCGCAGGGTTGGCCTGAACCATATTGGTACGGTGTATATACCGTATTTTTTGGCAGGGAATCGCCAATATACACAATCATATATGGTGTGTATAAATACGGTTCTGGCCAGCCCTACATGTACAGTGTGTATATATACGGTTCTGGCCAGCCTTATACGCACGGTATATACATATATATGGTTTTGGCCAACCCTACTTACTCGTCACGAGGCCCTTCTATGCCAAGGAACGTGTAGCAGTCGTACAGCCACGGCAGTGACACGACCTGTGTGTGTACGTGTGTGTACGTGTGTGTGTACGTGTGTGTACGTGTATATGTGTATGTGTGTGTGTGTTTTGGCAGGGGAATCACCAAATATACGGTCATACACGGTGTACATGTACAATTATGGCCAACCCTATACTATGCCTGTGTGCATGTATGTGTGCATGCAGTTTTGTAGGTGTTGTTTGTGCATGCATGCCTGTGTGCATGGATATGTGCATGTATGTGTGTATGTATGTGTGCATGCAATTTGTAGGTGTTGTTTGTGCATGCATGCCTGTGTGCATGTATGTGTGCATGTATGTGTGTGCATGTATGTGTGCATGCAATTTGTAGGTGTTGTTTGTGCATGTGTGCATGCATGTGTGCATGTATGTGTGCATGTATGTGTGTGCATGTATGTGTGCATGCAATTTGTAGGTGTTGTTTGTGCATGCATGCATGTGTGCATGTACGTGTGCATGTATGTGTGTGCATGTATGTGTGCATGCAATTTGTAGGTGTACTGTGTGCATGCCTGCATTCATGGATGTGTGTATGCGTGTTTGTGTGCATGAGCGTTTGGACATTGTCCCCTTTCATCTGTAACCAAAGGCAACAATAGGTACACACGTACACACATACATAGGGTTGGCCAGAACCATATATATACAGTGTGTATATACCATATTTTTGGCAGGGAAATCACCAAGTTTACGGTCATATACAGTGCATATATATATATATATACAATTCTGGCCAACCTTACACATACAATCACACACACATACATGCAACCCAGATCACGCCGCCAAGCACGCACACACACTCCTATGCACACACGTTCATACACGTGCTCAAGGAGACACTCTATACACACACACGCACACACACCCCTATGCAAACACATTCATACACGTGCTCAAGGAGACACTCTAATACACACACACACACACACACACACTCACACACACACACCCCTATGCACACACATTCATACACGTGCTCAAGAAGACACACACACTCACACACACACACACACATGCACACACATGCTCACTTTGAGCAGCGTGCAGGCAGTGAGCCACACACACACACACACACACACACACACACACAAACTCACACACACACACACACTCACACACACACACACACACATGCTCACTTTGAGCAGCGTGCAGGCAGTGAGCCAGGGATATGCGTCGCAGAACCCAGTGTAGCTAAGTTTCATGGTAAAGGTGGAGGGCCGATCTGGTGGGTTGTTCAACTTGAGAGCTTCTGTTGCTGAGTTCATTGCAGCTGCGATCATTGTGTGTTGCAGCTGCGTTTATTGTCATGGTAAAGGTGGAGGGCCGATCTGGTGGGTTGTTCAACTCGAGAGCTTCTGTTGCTGAGTTCATTGCAGCTGCGATCATTGTGTGTTGCAGCTGCGTTTATTGTCATGGTAAAGGTGGAGGGCCGATCTGGTGGGTTGTTCAACTTGAGAGCTTCTGTTGCTGAGTCCATTGCAGCTGTGATCATTGTGTGTTGCATCACTGAGTTCATTGCAGCTGCGATTATTGTGTGTTGCAGCTGCGATTATTGTCATGGTTAAGGTGGAGGGCCGATCTGGTGGGTTGTTCAACTTGAGAGCTTCTGTTGCTGAGTCCATTGCAGCTGTGATCAGTGTGTTGCATCACTGAGTTCATTGCAGCTGCGATTATTGTGTGTTGCAGCTGCGATTCTTGTCATGGTTAAGGTGGAGGGCCGATCTGGTGGGTTGTTCAACTTGAGAGCTTCTGTTGCTGAGTCCATTGCAGCTGTGATCATTGTGTGTTGCAGCACTGAGTTCATTGCAGCTGCGATTATTGTGTGTTGCAGCTGCGATTATTGTCATGGTAAAGGTGGAGGGCCGATCTGGTGGGTTGTTCAACTTGAGAGCTTCTGTTGCTGAGTTCATTGCAGCTGCGATTATTGTGTGTTGCAGCTGCGTTCATTGTCATGGTAAAGGTGGAGGGCCGATCTGGTGGGTTGTTCAACTTGAGAGCTTCTGTTGCTGAGTTCATTGCAGCTGCGATTATGGTGTGTTGCAGCACTGAGTTCATTGCAGCTGCGATTATTGTGTGTTGCAGCAAAGTGCGGCCAGGTTTGTTCGCTTGCATGTAGTATTAGCCACCGATATGATCAATGTTTATGCGGGTTGTGTGTGTGTGTTTGTGTGTGTGTGTGTGTGTGTGTGAGCGTGTATGTGTGTGTATGTGTGTGTGTGTGCGTATATGCATGTGTGTGTGAGCGTGTGTGTATGCGTGTGTGAACGCGTGTGTGTAGCCAAATGTGTGGTAGGAAAGGTACGGTGCTCAGTTTGTGATTGGAAGGTACAGTACTCAGGTTATGATAGGGAAGTATGGTACGAGGAAAGTACAGTACTCAGGTGTGATAGGAAAGGTAAGGTACTTATGTATAGTTGGAAGGTACGGTACTCAGGTTATGATAAGGAAGTATGGTACTAGGAAAGTACGGTACGAGGAAAGTACGGTACTCAGGTTGTGATAGGAAAGGTAAGGTACTTATGTATAATTGAAAAGGTAAGGTACTCAGGTGTGATAGGGAAGTATTCTACTAGGAAAGTATGGTACGAGGAAAGTACAGTACTCAGGTTGATAGGAAAGGTATTCTGTGCGCTTGACGATGAGAGCAGCACTTGACGATGAGGGCAGCAAAGGTACATGCAGCCTAGGATAGTTCAGCTGATATGATAGCATCATAATTTCTATGCTGCTGATTGCCAGTATCACACAGACTGCCCACGCACGCTTGCTTTGCTAATCAACGTGCACCCTGTGTGTGTGCTGTGTGTGTCTGTGTGCTTGTGTGTGCATGTGTGTTTTGCTTGTTTTTGTGTGCGTGTGCGTGAGTACGCATGTGTGTGTGAGCGTGTGTGTAGGCATGTGTGTGCAAATGTGTGTGTATGTGTAAGTGTGTGCGTGTGTGCGTGTGTGTGTGTGTGTGTGTGTGTGTGTGTGTGTGTGTGTGTGCGCGCACGCTACCACCACTGGGCTATCAGGACCAGCGCCTGAATACCTACACCCATCACAAGTTTAAATTACATTATGGAAATTGAATTTCCCGTGGCATATAGATTTGTTCGGTGCAGCAAACAAAATTCCACACTTCTCTTCTACTCATACACACACAAACACACACACACACACCAATCAGAATTTCTGTCTAAGAGCCCGGCCTGATCACTGGCCACAAGGCATGTGAACACAAATAAGATAGGACTTGCAAGAGCTCACACACACATACACACACACTGCATAGACTGACTGCGTGGGTTCATGTGGGTTGTATTGCCTGCTCACTTTCCTTTTGCTTTTTACTGGCTGTGTGCACGTCTGCAACAGTTATGACGACTGCCCTCCCCAAACACGCACGCATGCACACACACGCACGCATGCACACACACACGCACGCACACACACACACACACATACACACACACACGCACACACACACGCATGCACTCACAGTTACACAGCATTGTGCACACAAACACACACGCACACACATGGACAAACACACGCACACACATGGCCAAACACAGACAAACACACGTACCTGCCAAAGCCATTGATCCTCCCATCTCTATAAATGACATCAAAGAGGCAGCGGGCCTTATGCCACGCTGGTACGCCTCAGATATGATCTTGTCGGATGCTGTGTCGCGAATGGGAATGCACTCCTAAACACACAAAGGGAAACAGATATGATCTTGTCGGATGCCGCGTCGCGAATGGGAATGCACTCCTAAACACACAAAGGGAAACAGATATGATCTTGTCGGATGCCGTGTCGCGAATGGGAATGCACTCCTAAACACACAAAGGGAAACAGATATGCTCTTTTCGGATGCCGTGTCGTGAATGGGAATGCACTCCTAAACACACAAAGGGAAACAGCCTAGTGTGATTGATAGCTTGTCACTTTCTCTTCTGCATACATCTGTTTCATTTGTGTATTTTACACTGCCTGATTTACTGTCTCTGTTCTCTTTCTCTATACACCTTCTCTTCTACATCCATCTATTTTATGTCTCCTCCAGCTCCTCTTCTACATCCATCTATTTCATGTCTCCTCCAGCTCCTCTTCTACATCCATCTATTTCTTGTCTCCTCCAGCTCCTCTGCTACATCCATCTATTTCATGTCTCCTCCAGCTCCTCTTCTACATACATCTATTTCATGTCTCCTCCAGCTCCTCTGCTACATCCATCTATTTCATGTCTCCTCCAGCTCCTCTGCTACATACATATATATTATGTCTCCTCCAGCTCCTCTTCTACATACATCTATTTCATGTTTCCTCCAGCTCCTGTTTCTGTTGTGCAGCCAGTCTTATACTTATACTTTGCTGGTCCTGGTTTTGTGAGGCTCTCTCAGCCTCTTATTTCCTGTTTCTGACTGATGCTTCCTACACACACATCCTGAGACATATCAACAGCTTTTTTCTCGTTCTCCTTGATGCTTTCTCTTCGTGCTTCTTCAAAACAAACATTCTCTTTTTTTCTACATACATCTGTTTCATGTTTCCTCCAGCTCCTGTTTCTGTTGTGCAGCCAGAGTGGTTTGTGCAGCCAGAGTGGTTTCAGGCAGTTGCCAAGCTTCTGCTGAGATGCCCTTCGAGGCATATATAGCAATGTAACCTTACCTTACCTTACCTTACCTTACCTTACCTTACACACACACACTGGCATCCTCCCATATTAAATTGTGGGCAGGAGGGCAACCATCGGTTTGTGCTCGTTGTGCCACCATAGCTAAAGGCTGTTGGACACCAAACAAATAGGGTTGGCCAGAACCGTATATGTACACCGTGTATGACCGTATGTATGATGGTTTTCCTGACAGGATCAGAGATAAATACCTGAAACAGAGGTGAACCAGTAAATTACGCTGGTACGTGCTGTTACCACTTTTTTCACACTTGTTTCAGCAAATGCCCTCACCTCCACTATTCGTGCACTGTGTGATTTACAATTTGATGTCGGAGAATGGGCCCCCGTTCCCAACATCTCCAAATGTTGCGTCGAAGAAATATGTTATATTACACCATCAATTAAATGTGTCTGTAAGGTCGGAAGGGGGCGCGATGCGCCCAGAGATTTGCAAAAAAAGGTCAAACCCTGTAACCGCCCCCAAAAGTTTCGTCAGAGTAAAATATTTTTATAAATTTAAAGCGCTGTTGTTTCCCATTATCATGTAGTTTTGTGTCTTGAGCAGAGTTGGTAGGAGAGTTAAGAATCATGGCACGTTGGCAGCACTGTCAGTGTGGTAGAAGGCCGACCGATCCCAACATGCTAGCAGCAGAGCAGAGACGGCGGCAGCTTCACAGCGCTCGGGAGGACAGGCGAGCGAGGGCCCGGAGAGGACCCGCGTCCAGCACTTGGCACAGCACTTGGAGCATTAGCCTGGCAATGCCACTCAGCAGGCACAGGAAGCAGTAGCCCAGCCAGAGGTGGTGGCTTTGAACAACCGTATGGAGCTCAGGCGCAAGAGTGGGGGGGTGCAGCTCTCCCTGAGTTGTCAATCAACCCATTACAACGCCGCTATTCATTAAAGATTGCAAAGACCAGAATGGCTCAGAAATGGTTGCACAGGAGCAGTTCAGAGGGAATGCAGCCCCCCTGAATTCTCGCTGCACATGACACACAGCTTCAGACGTGGGTGTGGTATGACAGGCAGACATGGTATGGTATGACTGGTATGATTGTGCAAATGCAAGAGCGGGGGGGTGCAGGGGGGGCTGCGCCCCCCCTGAATTGCTCTCTCCATTATGTACAATTTCAATGCAAGTTGCAGCGCAGGCTCCGCCCCTTTTTTAGTGATCCGTAGGATCACACCACTTGTTTTTTGCGTCTTTGCCTACATCTTCTACCTCTGCCTATGTCTATGTCTTATACCTCTGCCTACGTCTTGTGCCTCTGCCTAAATCTTGTGCCTCTGCCTACGTCTTGTACCTCTGCCTACGTCTTGTGCCTCTGCCTACGTCTTGTGCCTCTGCCTACGTCTTGTACCTTTTCCTACGTCTTGTACCTCTGCCTATATCATGTGCCTCTGCCTACATCTTCTACCTCTGTCTATGTCTATGTCTTGTACCTCTGCCTACATCTTATGCCTCTTCCTATATCTTGCACCTCTTCCTATATCTTGCACCTCTGCCTATGTCTTGCACCTCTGCCTATGTCTTGTAACTCTGCCTACGTCTTGTTCCTCTTCCTATGTCTTGTACCTCTTCCTACATCTTATGCCTCTTCCTATATCTTGCACCTCTTCCTATATCTTGCACCTCTGCCTATGTCTTGTGCCTCTGCCTGTGTCTTGTAACTCTGCCTACGT
>Ga0307968_1003715_pt1 | contig 12636 bp, 16 predicted proteins | sample OrgLakmetagen650_FD_201834 | JGI IMG/M metagenome (GOLD analysis project Ga0307968, IMG submission 201834) | Saline water microbial communities from Organic Lake, Antarctica - #650 | ecosystem: Environmental > Aquatic > Non-marine Saline and Alkaline > Saline | place: Antarctica: Organic Lake... | reverse complement strand
CCCATACGCACACACTTACACGCACACACACAGACACACACACAAACATACACACGGGGGGGGGGGGCCCCCCCCCCCCCCCACACACACACACAAACGCACTCGTGCACACTTAAGCGCGCTTTTTTATTAGCTCATCAAACGCATTAAGCACGTGCACACACTCTCAAATTTACTCCACAAGTACACACAACCCAAAGAGTCTTGCGTAAGAAGAGAGCTGGCTCCAGAGAACGGCGGCTATGCAGTTCAATGAGCAAAGCAAATCATAATGGGCAAGAACCTACTACTTACTAATGTGGGGAGTGGGTTTGGCTACCTGCATAATTTCCCCTTTTATAAAATACCTGTTCCCAGATCTTCTCGGCTGGCCACTGGAACTGCACGCTTGTCCAAAACCTTCGACTCCGCACGCTTGTTTTCTTGAGCGCCATCTTTCTTGTTGGCGGATGGAGGGAGCGGTGCTGGCATGGAGGAGGTGGCTTGTGGAGGAGGCCACAAGGTCACGTTAGGTGCCTGAAACTCTGCCTCTAGGCGCTGATGAAGAACCGCCATGACCTGGCAGCGTGTCCGTAGGACACTTGCGTGAACAGGGGTTAAAAATAAACTAACCAGAGCCGAGATGCACACATACGTGTGAGCACAACAGACCAACTGGCAATGCATGGGCATGAAGCATCAGTAAATGTTGGTACGTTGGCTCCGTACAATTGCTAGCCTTGATACGTGTGCCGTGTGCGTGGCTGGATGTGCATGCACATGAAGATTGCGTGCATATGTGTATGTAATGAGTGCATGTATACGTTAAACTATGTGCGCGTATGAGTATGTGTGTGCGTGTGTTTGTTTGTGTGTGTGTGTGTGTGTGTGTGCACGTGTGTGCGTGCGTGCATGTGTGTATGTAATGAGTGCATGTATACGTTAAACTATGTGCGCGTATGAGTATGTGTGTGCGTGTTCGTGTGTGTGTGTGCGTGCGTGCGTGCGTGCGTGCGTGCGTGCGTGCGTGCGTGCGTGCGTGCGTGCGTGCGTGCGTGCGTGCGTGCGTGCGTGCGTGCGTGTGTGTGTGTGTGTGTGTGTGTGTGTGTGTGCGTGTGCATGCGTGTTCACACCAAACTCTGCACTGCCTCCTCTCCCTCTTCAGCCTCGTTTATCTGTTCTTGATTGTACAGATCCATGTTGTAAGAAAAAAAGGAGGGGTTCTCCTCCTCGGTTTGTTGCTAGTTAAATGTTAATCGTCGAGTTTGACCCAGCAAATACAAACAAACAAACATTCAAATATCCTCAATAACACAAAACAACGCACCACACGAGAAGCATCCAAAGGCTTGTTCAAGGTGAGTCCTAGAGAGCGCCTTTGTGATGCGCTGCTCTCGTATTATTGTGATGAAAGGATTGAGCATGTCTAATTGGAGAGTTCGACCGATCCTGGACTTGACCAGGCTGGCAGCCTGCAACAGTTCTGAGCCGCTACTCCCTCTCCTGCCCCCGACTCACACATACGCCTATTCCATCACATTCCAAGCAGAAGTGTTCGGTGTACATACGCCTGCCTGCGCCGAACTCCAAACGTCCAATTTCTACATCCAGCCCTTCGTCACGCCGAAGAACACACGCACAGTGATGCTCGCAAAGTAATGGAAGAGCTACTGCGCTCTGAGAGTCAGCAGCTAGCGACGCAGGCTGCCCACCACGCTGCCCAACTGCCGAGTGCATCGCTTTTAAGGTGCGTTTAGGTCTTGTTGTGCACGTTGCGCGTGCCTTCTTATTGGCCGCTGAAGTCAAACCCAAAAAGAGGGGTCTAGTAATCATTGGAGTGGAGGAAGGGCTGTCAAGCCTGGACATGGTGTCAGCCTGTCACTTTCAGACATCAACACACACACACACACACACACACACACACACACACGTGCACGCAACACGCACAGATACACACACACACACAAATAGACGTGTACACACACAAACAGTCTCTCACACACAAAAGACATACGCAATACGCCACACACACACACACACACACACACACACACACACACTCACACACACACACACGCACGAAAAAACGTGCACACATGTACCAACATTCACACACACAAAACACACGTATGCATAATATTGTGCATTGCATATGTACACGCACAATTCATGCGCGTATACACAAATACACACAAACACACACACACACAAACACACACACATTTACGAACATACATGTGCAGGATGCACACACACAATTCATGCGCGTGCACACAAATGCACACACATTCACACATTCACAAACTTACATGTGCAGGATGCACACATGCACAACACACGTATGCTCAAAACTTGCAACGTAATACGTACACACTTTCTTTTACAAATACACCTCTAAATCCTGTGTTTGACTGGCGTGCTTGCATAACCAGGACCTCGAGCAACCTAGGCTCCTCCAACCTCGACAACAGCTCAAATGAGGACCGTTCAGGCTCGGAATGCTCCGAGTGCGGACCCTCCACAAGCTCCATCACCCCTAGCATGCGGAGGATTGCACTCGCTAAGCAGATACTGGACGAAGCCACTTCTTCCTTTACGCCCTCCTTGTCCATTTCAGCAGCTAAGACCGACAAGTGCAAGTGAGTTTGACGTGTGTGTGCACGCGCGTGTGTGTATTTTTGTGTGCGTACTTACGAGACAGGCACTGCTTGCAATTTTCCGTGCGGTATCAATCGTAGTGTAGTTGACCTTGGCGGTTCATTGTAACTAACAAAACATCAAGCGCATCAAACACTATTTCCCTCAGAGGCCGTTGGGTGTAAGTGCTGTACTCCTGTGTGCTCAGACAGGACTACTACTGATCATGACACGTGGCACTGCTCCATTTATGTCTTAACATAGACATATTTACAGTCACATACGGACATACACGCACACACACACACACGTACACACTGTGCAGGAACAACGGTGCCCTTGGCCCCCTCCTCATCATGATGCAGAACGAGCAGAACACCGAGAAGTTGCGTGGCTGCTTGGACACCCTTGCCTTCCTGCTGCTGGATAAGGCCAACCGCAAGGTCATCAATGAGATCCATGGCCTGGATGTTATCATGGGTCTGTTCTCACGCACCCAGGACCCAACTGTCCTTTGCAGCGCGCTGGACGCGGTGTGCAGTTTGGTCCGCACAGACGATGCTGATAAGGTTGGTATTTTACGTGCAAGTGTTTGCGAGTGTGTTTGTGTGGGCAATGGCAGGGAACAAACTCCATTGCCCGTTCTAGCGGTGCAAGAGAACTCTTGAGTTGCAATGTTAGTTAATGCCTCTTGAACATTTTACGTCCATCCTCACGTGCTCGCGTCCTCTGTCGCTTCCCACAGCCATCTAAACCCGAGGCTGTTTTCTGACTGCTCTCCAGTATGAGCACCTCAGGACAAGATACATCTAAAACGCAGCAGACAAGGTCAAGACAGAAGTGCAAACCATACTTGTGCCCAGTGAGGTGTTCCTGGATCAGTGTCACAGTCTTGGTAGAGCTCGAGCGCTCTAAAGTGAACTTCTGCCGCAGTTGGATAGAATTGAGAACTGCAATTTCTAAGAACTACAGCCCTCGGCAGTTGTGCAGTGGGAGAGCAAGTTTGTTTTTTACCTTAGTTATCAGTTCAATGCAATGGCATCTCAGCTACAAGAAGTGGACGCAGCACGGAATTATTTAGACTTGTTTATTTGTTTAGTGGTTGTGTATACGCGTGAGATGTTTGTGTGTAATCTATACCCAGAACTGCTCAGTATGCATAATGGGTGACAAGTAGCAAGCATTACCCAGTGGATCCTCCTGATTCACCTCTAATTGCAAAGAAAACAGTGTGCGACCAAGTTATGTTGTAATGCATGTGTGTGGGTTGCCTGCGTTGCAACATGATGAAGGTTTGCTGTGTGTGTGTGTGCGCGTCTTGCAAGCAGCTGCTGTGACAGCTGAACAGACAGCAAGGACTGGCCAGGATCATTCATGCTACTCGTGATTCGACTCTTCTACCTTCACACGGATGCCACATGTTACTAACATAGGCACACATTGTATTCACAAATGAGCACAATTACACGCATGCAATGACACGCGCTCTTGTACATTCATCGCCATTCTTGTACTCCCTATCACCACTCTTAGGCTCGCGTGTGGAGCCATCCAGGGAAGGCCGGCGTGCTGAGCATGCTCAGCAATCCTGGCCTGGGTTGCGCCCGCATGTGCGAGGTGCTGTGCATGATCCGAAAGGTGCGCTCCATCTTGTGTGTGAGCGTGTATGTGTGCGTATGTGTTTTTGTGCAAAAACTGGAGTACAAGCATTTTTGATGTTCAAATCATCCTCAGCCTGCAAGCCAGAGCATGAGGGCTGCTCCAGAGAATTGCTCCTTTTTGCGCTTCCACACATTACACACACACACACACTCACACCCACACACGCACGCACACACACACGCAAACACAGATTGCTTTCACCAGCTCTGCCAACGGCAAGGAGCAAGAGCTCCTTGAGCCTGGCCTGTTGCCCACCCTTGCCTCCATGCTCCAACTAAGCCTGCCCAGGCCTGCCTTACTACGCGCTCTTAAAGTGTTGAAGCTGTGCACGGGCGTGTGTGGGCCACAACACCTACCGTCTTGGAACCTGGTGGGTGTCACTGAAAGCCGGTGGGGGGGACGCAGGCTGTGTGAGGCTCTGGGCCATGTAGTGGTCAACTGTGTGAACTGAGTGGATGTTGTGCTGGACTGGAGGTGATCGTCGCAGTGTTAGTCAGGAAACTCCTGTATACTTGGTCAGCGTGTTCAGGTTGTCTAGTGCATTCCAGTGAAATGTGTCAATTCATACGTGAGGGAGTACCTAGCCAGCACACACTAAACCTGCTGTGTAACACAAATGCACATGAAACTTGCTCATAAATACGCAAGTGCACCAAACCCAATATCGATGGCTACACAGCATTCCACTCTGCGGTACGCTCCACGCTCCCTGCAGGCACTGACTTGTCCTCCTGTACCAAGGTTGCATTGATCAGAAGTGATGCACGTCCTGACTGACGACCTACAGCCCGGCCTGAGCAATCACGCGATTTGCAGCCTCCCACGCCCTGCTTTGCCACGCCTCCAATTTGCTCGCAGGCTGTGTTCAACCTTGTTCCCCTCCTGAAAGACAGGATGATTTCTGAGGAGGTCCTGCACGTCCTGCTGCAGCTGAGTGAGAGGCCAGAGTTCAGAAACGTCTTCATGGCTGCAGGTAGGGCTGACGAGAGGAGTGGTTTGCTTTGTGGCATGCGTGTCAGGAGTAATAGGTGCCAGGTGTGTATTGGACTATGGTAGCACCCGCACCTGCGCATGTGCATGCACATGAGTACTCGTGCACACGAGTTGCGGACGCACATGAGGTGTCATTTTTTCTGTTAGCAGGGGTGTCTGTACGTGCCAAAGGCCACATAATGAGCAGTGGAAAGGAACACTGCCTGGAGTGGTTGCGGTCATCTACTTTAAGGCAGCAGATGCAGCTCATTTGCTCAATCCAATGAGTGTTACCACCCCATTTGACGATCTGAGAAAGCGCCCACCTCAGGCATGCAGGTCGCTGACTGCACTGTCAACTTTGTCCCCCTCTCTTGACCCTCCCACTCTCTTTCTCTCCATCATTGACCCAGGAATGCATTTCCCTGCTTGCACGTTGATGCCAACCGTAACTTGTGGGCAATCATAGTGCTGACAAGCCACGCTTTTTTGTGCGCAGGTACCATCCCCCCACTCCTTGCGCTGCTCATCAACTGCGACAAGTCCATACCCATCGCTGCGGTGTGCGTGCTCAGCTCACTGTCTGACGCGGGCCTGAGTTGTGAGCAGCTGCTTCAGGTGCGTGGGTCTTCAGGTGTGGGTGTTTGGAACTCATTGCGAGGTCGCAAAAGTTGTTGTGTATCTCAGCCTATCATTCAGCGCAGGTTTACAAACGTACCTTTCTTTTTAGCTCTGGGGTCACTCAAGAAAGCTGCGGTGAAAAGGTGGTGAAATTTGAGTTTGGTGGGTGACTGAGAAGCGGCGAGCAGAGAATGCTCTCCTTCCTCCCTTGCTGCCCCCATTGGAAGAATTGAATAAAATAGTAGGGTAGCAAGCTCCTTGTTGCTACCTTCAAATTAATATTGGCCAAGAGAGTTCAAGCACGAAGTCCCCCCTTATTTGTTGAAGGCAATAAGCAATGAGTGAGGGGCCTTGGGGTAATCTGCAAGAGATGTCTGTTCACACTCACGTTGAGGGTGTGAATGGCCCCTGTGTGCATGATGGTCTAAGTGTGACACGCAACTGCACATGGCACGTCCACACCGCTTAGTGCCTGTGTGTATTTGTGTGTGTGTGCATGACACCACCGTCAATGTGCTGGCCTAGTGAGGAAATTGGGCACAGCTTCTTTCATAACTGACATGCAGACCAGCCTGTTACTCACTGTCTAGCCTGGCCCATTCCAACCAAAACGCAGGAGTCCTCCCTGCTTGCTCTGCTACGCGCGCTCCAACTTAACCAGCACGTAGAAGTCAGCATTGGGGTGCTTTACACGCTGAACCGCCTTGTTTGTGGCAGACCTCACGTGGCTGTTTTCTTAAGGTGGGTCAAGTGTGTGTGTCTGTGTCTGTGTATCTTCGTACGCGCTTTCATGAAACGGTGTGAATGGATTAAATAGGGCACTTCAGAGTCACCTTAAAAGGTAGTGCAGTATTGCCTACAAAGGTATCGTCACTGATTTTATGCCTGTGAACAAATGCTTTGCCTGTTGACACACATACGCACACACAAACACACACACACACAGGCAACGTGGGGCTGCCCAGGTGCTGCAGCAGCTATTGCAAGATTGGACTGACGAGGACCTTTGTCTCGGAGCAAGCCAGCTTTTGGGCACTATAGGCTCCGCAGCTGCCAACTCTGCAACGACAAACACGGCAGGTGTTAACAGCAGTGGCAAGGGTGGGGATGGAAGGGGGAAAGGAGGCAAGGGTACAGAAGGTGCAGGGAGCCAAGACAATTTGAGTCCTATCGTGCCTGCCCAGCAGCAGCAACATCAGCAGCAGCAACAACAGCAGCAACAGCAGCAGCAACAGCAGCAACAGCGGCAGCAGCAACAACAGCAGCAACAGCAGCAACAGCGGCTGGCGACGCTAAATGTTCACTTGCAGCAGGGAATGGCAGCTGTTGCAAGCAAAGGCATGCTTCTTGCTGACTCCCGCGGCGTGTGTGCTATGTCCTCAGACAGCTCCCAGACCATCCGCGTTTGAGCGAGGGTGTGTGTTTGTGTTGGGGGGGCATGTCGCTTGCATAGGGCTTTGAAATGGCAGATGAATGCCACATGGGTATATGTGTATTAGAGGGGGGTGCTTGTGTATTTGTATGCAGAGGGTTAGGGTGCAGGTAATTGTCCACGTGTCTGTTGCGAATAACCTATCAACTGGCTGGTGTGCTTACTACCCATTAGTTAAACGTAGTATGTAGCGATTGTCATGGTAGCGGCGCTGGTGGTGGTGGAAAAGGGTCCATATATTGGTAAAACGTAGTGATTTTCTAAGGTGGTGCTGCGCAGGAGGCAGACCTTGATAAGAGAACTAGAGACGTCTTGTGTGCATGTGCCCCTCGAGCCCAAACCGTGCATTTCTTATGTGCCTTGGCCGATGCTTATCCCAACGCACGCCTGATGCTGACCCCAAGAGCTGGTGAGGGTGAGAGAGAGAGAGAGAGAGAGAGAGAGAGAGAGAGAGAGAGAGAGAGAGAGAAAGACAACTGCCCGGTAGATATGCGCCTTGGACCATTAGATGGTAAATAGCCCAACGAGTCCGTGGAGATGGTTCCTAAAAGGCCTGTGCGCAGCTGCGCTTGTCTTCCCTGTTGTGGCTCTGTTCAAGTCAAGCAGTTCACACAGTGCTCGCATCACCCATTGACAAGAGCCAGTGCGTTATGGGACGGCATGCTTATGTCTCTCAGGCGTGCTGGGGTTCGATGTGTGTGTAAATTTGATTAGACCAATAAGTGTGTGGCATGTTTGGTCTTGTTTTGTGTTTTTTCGGGGGAAATCAAGATTGGTAGGGCAACCTGGATCATGAATACTAGCCGTCTACCTAAGTAGAACAAAGGACATTCTCCAAAGCTTATTCTGTTCCCCTTGATCAAGTTTGCCCGTGGCGTTACATATGTCTCAATTTGTGGTTTGGCTGCGCTGTCTTATCAATCGCGTGTGAGCATTCTTGCCCCTGATCAGTCTTTTGAAGCTTGTTATCTATCTTGCAGCTGGGACTTGCCAAACTGCTCACTTGGTATTTCATAAATTAATTACTTGTTGAACACCTCACATGAATTTTTTTGCTTGAGTGACAAGGATCTGATTGTAAAATTACTTGCATTTTGCTCCTTCCCTCACCAGATGAAACCAATTGCAAAGAAATAACGTAGCAGTTATCAATACGTAAAAAAGTGTTGGATGTTACAGGTTAAACCGTCAGTCAAGGAGTGCAAGACTGCGTATGTAATCAATGTCGAAATGTGAGGAGTGTTTGTTGTAGCACCACAGACTTGTAGCACCTATAAAATAACCTTAGGAACGGAAAAAAGGCACAACATTGCAGCACTGAATAAAACCAGTAAAATCAATCAAGCATCTGCCAGGACCAACCGACCGAATTAAATCAAAGAGGGGGTAGATGTCGTGATATCATCATCTGTGTGTTTTGGGCAGATAATAACATCTGTCACATTACTAAGGATACCAAGCAATGGTTAGGGGTTACAAGGGGTTACAAGGATGGCCTACAGCCCGAGTCTCTGGCTGATGGCAATTGGCTGGTGAAACAAAATCAACCAGTGTCGAAAATTGAAACTAAATCAAGCAATGGTTAGGCTCATCATTCCCTTGCTGCAGGCCCTGCTGCCCGATGAGCTTCAAACCAGCACTTGCCTGGCTGAGCCTGTAAAAACGTGAAAAGATCAAAATTGAAATTAGATGTAAAAGCGGATTACTTTTAGGCACTTACTTCTTACCTCACTTATCAATTGAAACAGCGTATTTTAACTCTTGATATCTGCCTTAATACCAACAGCACCTTACAGCCAAGGCAAGATAAGGTTACATCGCTATATATGCCTCAGGGGGCATTTGAGCAGAAGCTTGAAAAACAGCCTGTATCAACACCTAGCTAGACAAAAGGGGAAGCGCTTAAGAGAAACAAGAGAAAGAGATGGAATGATAGGAAAGTTAGGGGTTAATTGACTATGCTAGTGCAGCTGAGTATGTTTTGGGCACGGGCAGGGTGCTGGGTGATGTTGGGCAAGCCACCTTTGTTGGCACACCTGGACAGACAGTTGCTAGTAGGCCTGACCACGTGATTATGTCTAGTAAAGTGCATGGAGCTGCTCAGAGTGCCCGCATTGCGCCAGTGCGGCACATAAGTGATTAGTACTGTACGACGAGCTTGGTCTTTCGTGTTGATGCCGTCAGCTGTAATGCTGACTGGACATTGCAAACTGTGCATGTGTGTAGCTCCGGGGGATGTGGTACCAATTTCGTGTTGAAATGGAACCTAGAGCGTGCTGGGATTTATGGCGAAGTCTTGGCAGACAGTACAGTGATGCAAGACCAATTTTGCTCAGTCACTTGAGGAAAGGGATCATGAGAAAGCGTGCTTCTGCCTACGTTCTATGATTGTGCATGCTGCTAGCGATTCCAGAGTGAGTATGGGTAAACAAATCAGTGTCTGTGCTCCTTTGTGTGGTAAAAATAGAGTGCACGACCCGCCTTGGTTTGACGCCCATTGCAAAGAGAAGCGACGTTTGTTTAGGACAGCGGTGCAGGATGGTCAGGCTGTACATGCGTGCAAGTTTGCTAAAAAAGAGTACCGTGTGCAAACGAGACGAGCTAAGCGTGCGTATACTAAGTACCAGAAGGCTGCCTTTCTGGACAAGTTATTCAACAAAAATCCTGAGCTACACACTATGCTACGTCAGCCTAAATGCACGCAGCCAACGCCACTGACGCAACCAGCCTGGAATGCTTATCTTAATCGGCATTTCCGTCTATCAGCAGCAAGAGGTGTGCGACCGCGAGGTCTGGGGGTGGGGTTTGGCTTATCAGCTAGAGACATGGTGGTGCCGCTTGGACGTAACCCCCCCCCCCAGAAGTTCTGCTACGACAAGGTGCTCAGAAAGATTGGATGCCTGCTCCTGACACTATTAATCCCCCTAGTAGAGATACCATGTTTGCCTCGGTGGCTGAGCAAATAGGAAAGATGAACGGACGTGCTTCCCCAGGATTTGATTGCGTGGCTGCTTCCTTTAATAAGAATGCTGAAGTGGTTTGGCCTAAGCCTGATGGGCGTGGTAGTGAGCGTGTTAACGTCTAAGCGCCTTACATTGCTCAGTTGTTCAATCTGCTGTATGACAAGGCCTGCATCCCTGCGTGCTGGAAGCAAGCAAAGCTTAGCCCTCTGTATAAGAAAGGCCCCCTTTTGGACCCCAACAATTACCGCATGTTGGCTGTCAGTGGCAATATGTACCGTATGTATGCCAATGTTATTCGCTCGTTGCTTACTGAGTGGTGTGTGGCAACTGGTCCCTGACACCCAATGTGGTTTTTACCCAGGTAGTAACACTTTGCAACCCATGTTCATTCTTCGGCACTTACAACATGCTGCACGAACAATTAAATCCAATGGGTCGCCTAGGTTGCACGCTGCTTTCATTGATTTTAAGCAAACCTATGACAACATTCCAAGGGATGCACTCTGAAAACACCTTAAGCGTACTCGCTTGCCTGCGCCTTTGTTGTGTGTGATTCAAGACATGTACAACCGTGATGAGTATGTCTTGAAGGATGGTGATAAGACTGCTCGTGTGCATCCGACTTGTGGGGTAAAACAAGGTTGCCCCCTGTCTCCCCTGCTTTTTTCCCTTTACATTAACGATATCGACGACATTGCTGAGGGTGTATCAGGGGCTATCACTAGAACCGCGGGTGTGCACGTCTCACATATGTTGTATGCAGATGATCTGACTTCAAATTTGCTGACTAATGAGCCCCGTGATATGCAAATCATGCTGAGTCGGTTGACTGCGTACGCCAGGAGTTAACATCTAATTGTCAACACTTCCAAGTCCGAGGTTTTGCACTTCAACTCCGCGGGTGAAATGTCCTGTTTTTGATGTTGGCGGTGCCACTTTTCATCACAAAGATTCTTTTAGGTATCTGGGCATGGTTTTCTACAGGACCTTAAACATGGCTAAGTCTGCTGAACACGCGTCCCGTCCTTTTCTTGCCTTTGCCTATAGGATACGTAGATTTGTGCGTGAACACGCTTTGGCAGACAGGCCACACACTTCTTTGTGGCTCGCTAAGACATATGTTATTCCTGCCGGCATGTATGGTAGTCAAGTATGGGGTACTGGATTCTTGCAGGCAGGCAGGGAGTTCTCTAGCCCGCTGTCTACGCTTCATTTGCATTTTCTGAAGGGCACGTTAGGTGTGAAGCAGTCTACCACTAATTGGGCTGTACTTCGAGAATGTGGACATGAACCGTTGCAATTTTACTGGTTTCGGTCAGCTGTAAAGCTTAACAATAATATGCTTATTACAAATGGTGACACTTTGCGGAGGGTAGTCCAGGCTGATCTCAATTTACAGCCTCGTTCAAGTGCCTGCTAGACAGCTCAATTGCTGAGCGCTTTTCAGGGACTGCGTGGGTGTGAGTTGTATGTACGAGCTGTTCAAACTGGGCATGCTATCACCATGCAAGAGTTTACTGCAGATATGAAGCATAGGATGAGAGGTGTTTGGAGAGACGCTGAGTTGGTGGACCCCAACACGCACAACAACAAACTGGCCACCTATCATTCTTGGTTTGCCATTCCTTTTTATAGAAGTGAGCGTATGCCGATTGATTTACAACGGTATCTCCATCTTGATCTGTCCAAACATGTTATGCGCAATATAAGTAAATTCCGCTTGCATGCGCATACTTTGAAAGTTGAGGCAGCAGCGTGGCTTCAAGTTGGTTCTTGCGTATGTGACCGATGTCCTGGTGAAGATGAACATGCTCAGAACGAGGTGCATGCTCTTTTATTTTGCCAAGACCATCGAGTTTATGAGCTGAGGAAACATTTTTCCTTTCTGCTTACACCTTTTTTTGAGGACTTTTCAGCAGCCCGACCCTTTGTGCTGCAACAGGTCAACAACCAACTTGTTCATGATTTCCTTTCTCAGCAGAACAATAGACCTTTTCTCTTTCTTTCTGAGCTTATGGATTCGATGGTGTGGTGCTTCCAGAGAAGGACAGGCTTACATGTTTGGACATGCTGCTTGACAGAAGGATGAATCCAAAGATAGCTGAGGAACATGCGGTGCAGCCTTACATGGCTGCACAGAGCAGGATCTCTGAGTTTGCCAAGAATCACGATAAAAAAGGCAGGCCTCATGCTATGCTCTGGTTGTCTAAGGTGTATGGTATTCCTGCTGGGATGTATGCGAATCAGGTATGGGGCACAGTGTATCTGAGTGAAGGCAGTGAATTTGGTAGCCAGTTACAGAAGAGGCATCTGTGTTCCTTGAGGCGCATTCTTGGAGTGAAGAACAGCACAACAAATTGGGCGGTGCTT
>Ga0307968_1003714_pt1 | contig 12638 bp, 12 predicted proteins | sample OrgLakmetagen650_FD_201834 | JGI IMG/M metagenome (GOLD analysis project Ga0307968, IMG submission 201834) | Saline water microbial communities from Organic Lake, Antarctica - #650 | ecosystem: Environmental > Aquatic > Non-marine Saline and Alkaline > Saline | place: Antarctica: Organic Lake... | reverse complement strand
TGTGTGTGTGTGTGTGTGTGTGTGTGTGTGTGTGTGTGTGTGTGTGTGTGTGTGTGTGTGTGTGTGTGTGTGTGTGTGTGTGTGCGTGCGTGCGTGTGTATGTGTGTGTATCCCCTACCTGCCTCCTGGCAGGCCGCTTCTGCCATGAATCCAAATCAATGGATACATTCACACTCCCACACTCTTTTGAAGTCATTGCACGATGTTTTTTAATTAGCAATTTTGATTCATCTAATAATTGCCAGTTTTCCTTTGACGAATTCTGATTCTGACGTTTGAAGCATTTATGCTTACCCTCCCAATATATTTCATCAGTCCCTTACCTGGCGCTCCTTCGAGGAAACGGTGCTCTCAAAAAAAAAAATTGGCCAATCCGTGTGACGATTAGCGGATTGCCTTACATCATCTCCGATTCAGGGTCTGCCATTCAAAAATCCGTGTAAAATACCGGTCTGCCTCGGAGATCAGAAGTGTCTTGGATCCAAGACAAAACCCTAAACTCTAAACCGAAAACCCATAAATTGACATCCCTAGGAATTATTAATCTTTTAAACTACCATGTCTCGTTGCACACCCTTTCTGCTTCTGCTGTTGTGTGCCGTGGCATTCTCTGCTCATGACGTTCGTAACTACCGCAGGAGCCTGCAAGCTCGCAGCAAGGAGCCTCAGGTAGGTTGGCTTTAAGAATGGACATCGGAGTTAGCTTGCAATTGAGTTACCTAACACTCACACTACTATGACAACGCTCTGCTAGCAGGCGGTGATCAGGGCACCAACAGAGAATGCTTCTCCGTCAGGTGTGTGTGGGCGGAAATGGGTCATACACCTACGTTTTCCCCAATCGAACCCGATCTCCTCTTTGCGCTTGCACAGCTGGTGACCAAAACTGGGTGGGCTCTGATGATTGGTACGAAGAGTGGTCCGCCTATGCAGACGGGGATATCCAGGATGCCTTTGACGTGTATTATGAGGTAGGCGTTTTGTATCCTAATACTGATCTTAGGAGCTTGCCCGTTGTCGGCGGAAATATTGCTTCATTCAATAAATTCCAACTGTTTCGTTCCTTGTTAATAGCTTCATAATGCCAAGTGTCCCCATCCTTGCTGAGTACAAGTAAAATTTGTTGGTGTTCAAGCCAAGATCACATTCCGGCTTTGCCCCACAGGAGGAGAGCTACTTGGATACGCCAGATTATTATGAAGAGCCAGACCGGGCAGCAAATGGCGTTGATGTCTCAGAGGCAAGGAGATCATGGCGGCATCATAGCAACACCTGTCAAACATGCAGCTGTATATTAGGTTTAGGGCCTCCACCAAAAATATGAGCCCATTCCTATTCATTCAACAGCCTCTTTCTCGGTGTTGTACACAGGCCACACTTGCTCACATGCTGCTTGACGATATTGACGTACCTGCTGACACAGAGCTCTCACGTTTCCAAGAGGATGTCATGGGAGCGGATGCGGATATTCGCATTAAACTGGTACAAGGGAGAGGAGGGCTAAAATCTTGAGTTTGTTTGCTTGCGTTTCACACTTGTACCTTGTCTCACAATTTTTCTTTCTGTGTAACAAGGTGTATGGCGGTGTTTGAATACCAAACGGATCTGAACTATGCCAGTATCTTTGCAAGCAGCATCTCAATCGTACATTGTGCACGCAATGACACCCAATTATACAGGCTATTATGATGGACATTGCTGCTGCTGCTGCTGCTGCTGCTGCTGCTGAAAAGCAGGCTGCAAAGCAAGATGACACATCAAGCTCCTCAAGCACAGCTGTGTTGGTGAGTGGAGCATTGCTTTTGTGTCGCAAATATTATTGAAGTACATCATAAAAACCTACCCATGTATGACATAATCTGGTATCTTCAAATGGAACCCGGAAACCCTCATTTCCTTCAGGCTTCCATAGTCCTGACGTACCATCAAAGCTTCGTTCCAGTTCCATCAAAACCTGGATCAAAGATCAACGCATATCCTTGCAATACCAGTGACCTATCCATTTCATGCGCCTATTTCTTGCACAGGGTGTCGACAATGCAAAGGTGATCGAGGATGGTTCCAGTGAGCTTTACAGCAGTGACAGCGATGATAGTGATATGGAGGCTATTGAGATTGAGGGCGAGATCATCGGGTTTGCAAGAAGAGATCCCAGATCCGAACCCTTGTCCAAGCCATCAATTTCCTCCTTTCCATCATTCATTCTGCACAAGATCACCTCCTACGTGGTTCACTCTGTCACAGCGGTCAAATGTGCTTGCAGAGATGCAACCTTGTCATTTGCTCTGCAACAATGTATGATGCGTGGATTCTGTGCAATCCAAGACCCTTGACTTTGCAACGCTGTATTGTAAACAAAATTCACCGTTTTTGCTACTTTTGTCTTGTAAGCATACTCCTCAATAAGTGCCCCACAACTTATACTTGGCAGTGAAGAGCTTCGAAGTGGTCCTTCTTCTCTGGTTCGTCTTGTTCGTGCTGACTTCCATTTTTTCTTACAAAAATAATTTCCAATTGTAATTTTACGCCCTTAATCATTAGTTCCCTCTATGCAGTACTTGTCTGTGCAACCAAGGGATATCCGTCACAATAGGCAGAGTTGTAAAAAAAGAGAACTGTATAGGCTCCATACCAGACGCACCCTTTCCAGTACTGTTATCAACTCTCATCAGGAGTCGGTGCCAGGCCAAGCCTGCAATCCTCTTGATCCCCATTGATTTTCCTTTCCTTTTTGCGGTGGAGGAGCTTTACGGTACTCGGTACCAAAGTGGCTCCTTTTCCTTAATTAACGTGGGGAGTGGCTTTCACTGCCTGCGTAGCTTTTCTTTTCTTTTCTTTTCTAGGCAGTGAAACAATACTCCCCATATTTAGGAAAAGTAGCTAGTTGGTGCCAGGTCACGTTTAAGTCTGCCACCAGCGAAAATTTTAGTTAATGAAATCAATTAAACAAGAGGCTTTGCCTGAAACCGGCTCCTGATGAGAATATAAAAAGGTACGGGAAAGTGTGTGCCTGGTATGGACAAGCAACCTTTTTAGCAGAATGTATGTGGAGCTTGGATGCAAGTTTTCAACTTTCTGAGGATCAAGATCCAAGTGCTTGAATGACTTTATTGTTTGGATTTCTTAGACGGTGCCACCCACGCCCAAAAGGATGGCTCCATGAAGAATATTTCAGGTGTTTCCGTGCTGTTATTGTACGGCGTTCAGCTGGCTCTAAGGTCAATGAAATGGCCATCATGTTGAAGTCTACCAAAAGCATTGGGTTGACAATGACTGGGGAAGGTGGATGCCAATGGCTGGCGGTGCCGTTGAGATGATCTCCCTCTTCAATCCTTTTCCTTATTCTTTTTTTTTTTTTCTTAAAGGTCTTTCTAGCAGTATACTGTGCAAAGGATGTAACATCCTCATTTGACAATCCAGTAAAGGGACAATGAGGAAAAAACGCTGACAATCATCATGCATTATATGTCAAAGTAATAGTTAAACCGGTACAGCCTTTTGCCTTTTCTTTCCTTCTCACTTATGTGGTAGCCTTAACAATGGACCGTACGACGATGGTCTTTACTAACCCCTTTGGCCTGGGCAGTTTGTCATGACTCCCAATAAAAGTACACCCTTTCGTAACTTATCCATCATGTGATGATCAATCAATGAGTGAGAATGGGACTGATGAGGCGTAAAGACAAAGTAGCAGTGATATCCTTAGAACAAAATTCACGGTATTACCTCAGCTTTCAAGGATGTATGAAGGTGAATGTAACAAAATAAATGCAGGCGGCATGGGTTTTGTACTACCCAGACATGCAAGCGTCTTAAACGATAAAAATCCCCTCTTAATATTTGAAGGGAATCCACACCGTGTTTTGGAGCAGGTTCTGGTTATTTGTCGGTTAAGCATTATTAGTTCAATGTTTAACGTTAACAAACACTTACTTGGGTGGAGGATTGGGTGTGTTTGACTGAGTGTGAATAGGTGGAAGGGCCTGTTGCACACATCGCGGTGCATTGCCTACAAGGAAATCATTATTCCTCACTTGCATCCACAATCACAATCCACCCACCCTTGGGCTGCACAGCCTGAGGATATCCTTACCATGAGAAGGATATGCACATATGTGGTGCCGTAATTTGCAACCCTCACTTATGCAATAGGTAATTTCTAAAGGGCAACACTGGCAACACGGCAACTTTGTGCCATCGGACCCACGCAGCACGCCATGGTATAGGGCTTGGCGCCGCCTGCTGGGACATGCCTGCTTGCAGACTAAATTATCGTGGGTCGATCACCTGCTTGGACATTGTCAATGGATTGAAGGGTTAGGGTTTAGCAGGAATATCACTGCAGGGACAGATTAGAAAATTACTGCAGAAGAATTAAAGGAGGCTGGAAATCGAGGATACCTATCCGCCCCGCCTGCATTACGTCGTGGCAGCATTGACTTCTTTTCAACACTTCAGACACACCGGAGCAAAACGGCAAGGCTGAGAGGCTCAGCTGCACCCTGGTGAAAAAAGTGAGGGCCATTCTTCAAGATGCCAAGCAACTCTCATACCAAGTCTTGCCAGAAGTTATCAGGGATTGCACAGTGGTTAGCGTGCTGGGCCCATAAATTGTCGTGCGCTATTCAAAGAAGTTTCATTAGACTACAAAGAAGCACGCTTAATTGTAAGTGCTCAGCAGTTTCTCAGGTGCAGAGCCAAGATAATACGTACGGTCTTTATATGAATTCCATAAGAGACTCCTCCAATAAAGTAGGCGTATACAATGTGTACCCTGGGTGGCACCCCGCCCTTGTACACCTCCAGTATACCAAGGACTCACGCCATGCTACAACAATTGCAAAGTTCCCCCACATACACAGTTACTGTTTATGATCAAGCGTTTACCATACCAATGGCTTTCTCTGCTAGGCCGTTCTTAGCTTTGTACTCTCTGATCGTATCATCACAAGACAGAAGTCCCTCCCCTGGCTCCCACTTGTTATTAGCTTCCGTGCTGTCGGCCTGCTTAACCTGTAAGAAGCCTTCAGCTTCTTATTTCTGCCCTTGCCTCTAGCAAAAGTGACCACTTCGTGATCTAGCAAGGCCTCTACCTCAAACAAGGCCTCTACCTCAAGGCCTCTACCTCAAACAGACGCTCACCATTAAAAAACTGCAATGGAGCTGGTGGCTTAGTACGCTGCCTGCTAGGCTGATCACCTGACCCTTGCAAATATGGCTTCACAAGATTAACATGGAACACGTTGTGTATGCGCGTCCATTCTCTGGGTAACTCCAGCTTTACTGCAGCATTACCAAATATGCTGTCCACCTCAAAAGGACCCATATACGAGGGCTTGAGTTTCCTGACACCAGGACCTGGCTGCCTGAGGTTCTTCGTACTCAGCAGCGCCAGATCTCCTGGGTTAAACGCTAGCTCCCTACAATGTGCATTCACTCTCTGAGCCATACGATTCTGAGCAGCCAGTACCTCCTGCTTGGTTCTCCTAACTGCCTCTTCAATCCCTTCCACAAAATCTTGAATACTAGGTTCCAACCTAGGTAGACTTGCAGACACCGGAGTGAGAGGGTGCATGCCATAATTAAGAAAAAAGGGCGAATTCTTTATTGACACCTGCCATAATTTATTATTGACAAACTTTGCACACGCCAAGTGCTCATCCCAATCAGTTTGATCTGGACGAACGTGTGATCTCAGCATCTCTTCCGATGTGCAATTTGTCTGTTGGCCCATCTTTCTGTGGATGATACGCACTTGACAGCCCCGACACGCCTGTCGGTGTCTTCACCTCCTTCCAAAACACGTTGTAATGGACCTCTATCTGACAGCACTGAGCCTGGCACACCGTGCAACCTTAGAACCCACTTCAATGCCTTGCAAATCCTAATCAGGCCTTATAAGGCATCCAGGGATTCAACCTTGGGGATGATGATGTGCATTATCTTAGAAAGCCTATCCACAAAGACCAGGATTGAATCATAACCTCTATCTGTCTTTGGCATCTTCACTATCAAGTCCAAACTCGCTCCCACCTCCTGCCAGGAATAGACAAAGGCTGCAATTTTCCTGCACACGCTTTTGTGCTCGCTTTATTCACCTGGCAAGCATCACAATGCCTGACATGCATAATCCTCAACATCTGCCCGCATACTTTTACTGGAAATGCCTTCTCATCAGCGCTTTCTGTCTCCTTATTTCTGTACTTTATTTATTTATTTTCTACCGCTTCTCACATCTTATTGATTTGATTAGTTCAGTGTTTAGTTGCACCGCATTAGACAAACATCAGGCAATTAAGCAGTGCAACAAAGGCGTTGCTGCCTACATAACCCTAGCTGGGCGCCCAAAGTAGTGTTTGTAGCGCATTACGAAACATGATAGGTCAGGCCAGCCATTCCTGAAAGTTCTTGCCCCAAAGAAGTATGTAGGAACTTTAACTAAAAAGATCTAAGCACCCCTTCACATTCAGTTTGTGGCGGGAGGTGCCCAGGTGGGCAGGGTGGAAACCCAGAAAGTGGATTACTAAAAGCGCCTCCCCGCGGGTATCGGCTGGCACCATCGACTTACCAGGGGTGTTTGCAATAATATTGGGGACATTTTGGTGAAGGTCTGGGGTCTGGGGTGAAGGACCAGTTTTTGACCCCCTTTTGGCAGGGAAACTACGAAACTACTAAAAACCAAGGCTTTGGGCGGGATGCATGGATTGCAGATATCAAACGGCACTGACAGCTAGGCATTCCAGCCCGCTCACAGCTCCTCCTGAGGTGAGCTTGTCAATATTTTGAGAATACTTGCAACGAAGTCATCTGGTCAAGTTGGATTTGTAATTAGACAGCTGAGCACAAATCTTTAGAATCTCAGCTGTCGGTGCCCAACACCAACCACGGCCCATCTCCGCATTCCAGATCATAATAATTGACAGGGAATGCCTTGGGAGCATACTGAAGGGCTCCCGACACTCAGGTGATGGTCAGAAAGCGTGTTTCCAGGGTTTCAAGAAATCCACCATTTTTGCCTAGCAAACAGGCCCACGCACTAAGTCCTTTAGGGGCAAATTTTCAACCCCCTTTTTTTTGCTTTGATGGATATGGTTTGACCTATCTGGTAACAAAGTAACTGGTGATATTTGGACCAAAACCCGCATTTCTGCACCCATGCCACCTTTCTGGCAGGGAATGGTACAATTCCAGCCCCCCACTCACACCCTTGACCCCAAACTCATTGCTTTTTATGCAGGAGTATTACATTTACGTATAAAAACCATTGGATGACCTCAGATGTGCAATTCAGGAAGAAAGCATGAATTCCCCCTTTTTGGGTGGGGCTTGGCTGGGCTGACCGTCAGTGTTGTCGTGTACGGTACGTACGGTACGTACGGTGCGGTACGGTACGTACGGTACGAGGGCCTCAGATCGTACCACTTTTCGAACCTAATTTTTGATCTAGCAACTTACATGAATTGTAGCCAGACCAATGCAACATAAAAGAGCATATATTGACATAAATATATATTTGTGGGCTGTGCTAGTCAGATCTGTAGTAGTGGAAGGACACCTATTTTTTTTGTCTGATAAGGAAGATCAAAATTGACGAAAAGCTCCAAAATTTAGAAGACTGCACTTAAGAGCTAAGTATTTAACTTATGCTTCTCTGCCAGGGCCTATATGTCTGGTGAAGCCATGGTGAAAAGCCTTACGGTACTCAGTACCAAAGTGGTTCCCTACTTTTCATGGGGGAGTGGCTCTCACTGCCTGCGTGGTTTTCTTTTAAGTTTAAAGAGTGTAAGCAAGAAATAAGAGCAAGGAACAAAAAGTTACAAAAGGAGATAGAAATTCGAATTTAAGTACAGTTTGCCTATTAAGAAGCCCCCATTGCTGAAAGGCAGCACACACAAATTTAAGAAATCAGGAAAATGGAAGTCTGGTCTTGCACACAGTGTCATGCCCGATTGTTGGCTGTGACGATTCGTGTGATTTGGTTAGTTGGTTTTTCAGTTGAGGTTGTTTTGCCTTGTCTCGTGCAATAAGCTGGCAAAGCCAGTTTATTGAAGATAGCATTTTCTGGTTATAATATTGCGGTATTCAATTAGCTCAGTAAACTACACAATGCTCAGCCAGATGGTTGAGTAAACTTCCCAGCCCTGGGGAGGAGAGGCGCGGCAGCCGACTAGAGTGTGTGTGGTATAGTATACGTCAGTGTGTCAAGTAAGTCGGATTTGAGAAACAGCAGAGAAAGAGAGAGAGAGAGAGTATCAGGGGAATTGCAGTCTGTAAGTGCAGTTCCCAGCCTTTGCTCAAGAGAGACTCGACCCTGGCTTAAAACCATTCTTCAATAAACTAGATTGTTGTGCTGAGTCTTATACTTTGCAGTGACAGTGATTTGCTATGACAACAGAAAAGAAAAGATAGAATACGCAGGCAGTAAAAACCACTCCCCGCCAAAATGTAAGGGGGAAAATAACCTCTTTAATACCACCACTCCGTAGCTGACAAAAAAGGCCCTGGAAAAAATACAGAACCTTAGAGGTGCCTTACGTGCATACACCGCAAATGCGGGTAATTAATCAAAGCACACAAAGTCAAATCTTGTAGACTGACCCTAAAAATTTGTTGCAAAAAATGCACGTTGCAAAAGCTGGTGCAAAGTACACGAAACCAAGTTGCACACAATATGTAAGCCTTGAAATAGTGAAGGTGCCTCAAGTTCGCACTGACGCTTACGCTGCAGTTTAAACTAATCACGGACAGGGGGAACTATCTTACGACCACCCCTAGTCCTCCTCTTTTTCCCACTGCTTCCTGGACTGTGGCCGCCCTTCCTCTTTTATGCACTGATGCCGGGTGTGCTGTGCTGTTGCTGCTCATTCTGCTGTTGCAAAGGTGTGATTTGCTGCTGCTGCTGATCCTGTTGTTGCGGAGGGAAGGGGGAAGAGGTTGCGGCGACATAGATGCTCACGAATGGCCAAAATCGTGGGTGGCACTCGTTTTACTCAGTGGGCAGGCCTACCGGCAGATCCCAACCCCTTAAGGGAGAAGCTGGGGGAGTGGGGCGGAGGGGGTGAGGGGAAAGGGGGTGAAGAGGGGCTGCGGTTGTGAGTGGCATCATACTCTGCCTCGTACTCCTCATGCTCCCTTATCAGCCTGTCATGCTCAGCCCATACTGCCCTCTGATCCTCCCCTAGCTGCCCTCTGCAAATGTTATAGTGTAATCTTGGTTGAGTATTTCTTTAGCACAGATTTAAACATTATGATCTTACGTCTGTAAAAGCATCAATATAAATGCAGGCACCTAACATGTAAGACTACTGAAGTGTGCAAAAGGTGTAGGGCACAGATGTAATAATGTAATCTGGTGTAAGTATTTCTTGAAGGAGCACAGATTATACAATTATGATCTTACGTTTTTTATTAAGCATCAACTCAAATGCAGGCACCTAACATGTAAGATTTTTGAAGTGTGCGAAAAGTGTAGGAGCACAATAAAGCATATGAGAACATTTATTGTCATTAAAGCAGTAAAAGCAACTCACCCTCAGCCTCGCTGCCACTGTCCTCTGAGATGCTGCTATTATTTTGAAGTGTGCAATTGTGTGTGAGGTCTCACGTGTGGGTATAGTGATGTGTTATCTGACACGCAGTGGCTGCTTGAACTTCTTGCATCTGAGACAATATAGCTTTCTGCTGCTGCCCTTACCCTCTATTTTGAAGGGGTCTAAGGCTGCTGCGACCATCCTACTTTACTGGGTAATAAATAAATCTTCAGCAATAGATATCAAAAAAATATTTGAGTATTATAACCTCTTTTTCTCGCGTCCCTCCTTCCAATCGAGTTATTATTACAATTAAATTCAATCCAATAAACCGAAATTAACGGCATAAAAGTCTAAAACCATGCAGCATGAGGAGGGCTATGAAGGCGGGCAGAGCCTGGCAAACGAGCTGGGAAACTGTCAGCAGTACTTAGTGGAGCTTGAGGCTTTGTCAAGGAGAATTGTGAGCATTCCTACTTGAGAAGGTTTCCTGCACCTGTCCGTGACAGCTTGGTTGGGAGTTTCTTTCCCTCCCTCCCAATTGTGGGTAGTGGCTGTCACTATTCACTCTTTGTGTGCAGGTGCGCCGGGCCTCGAGACGACAAGAGAACGCGGGACGCAGAGATTCTCACCAGCTGTTGTTACACCAGCTCCAAGAAGAACGCAGCAAACGGCAAGACCTGGAGCTGCAACACGCTGCTGCCCTAGCACTGCTGAGGTAAAGTATGTTTGTGAGGGGAAGGCACATGACGTGTTCCTCAAAAATAGGAGCTGCGTATCAGAAAAGGAGTTCCCTTCGACATCTTTACGAGCACATTTGATAGGTTACAATTTAGACTAAAGAGGAAAATGCAGCTCTAAGTGTGGTTAACCTTTCCAAATAAATAGCAGCACTCCAGACAAGCTGGTGGCAAAAACATACCTAAAGCCAAAGCAAACCTAAAACAGCGCTTGCGCTTTTCATGTTGATGTGTTCATCCTTGCAGTTGCTGTGTGGGATTGAAAGCAGGCATGAGGAGTCGCTGCATAAAAAAATGATTGCAGCAGCGCTGAACTTAACCACAGCAAACCATAAGTACGGTCTGGCAGTACGTGTGTGCCCAGTCGTCGCGCACTTCAGTCATTTCTCTCGGCTGGTACATGCGCCGCAGCTGTCACGTGCAATGCCACTGCAATACGTACAAGCCTGACACACGTGCATGTGCTGCCTTACCTCTGACAGAAAGACGTACGGCGAGGTCGTCGACCAGTTCATCGCTGCAACCGAGAAGCTACACAGCAAAGATGCCCAGCTGCGTGAGCGTGAGCGACAGCTGCTTCTGCTGCAGCAGCACCTTTCGGGCCAGAGTGCCCCCCGCAGTGCAGCATACACCGTGCCAGAGTCCACACTGTCACAGCAGCAGCAAGGAGCAGACAGCTGTCGCCTCCCTGACCTGCATCTGTCGCTCCCACCCCCTCCCTCCTCTTACTCAGAGGAGAGCCAAAATATCCCCGGTCCCCCACAGGCCGTCCCTGCCCAACCCAGCACTGCCAGCACCAGCGGCACGAGCAGTAGAAACGCCAGCCCCACAAGCGTAGGTGCAGCTATCTGCTCAGGCGTGGGAACCAGCCCCCCAGCAGTTGCCCAACAAGAGGTGCACAAGGACCTGCAAGGGAGCAGCCTGAGCAGTGTCCCCATGTCTATCGACCCCACTGCTCTCCACCTGGCACACAGTGAGCCTGCTGCCACCACGTCGGCAGATCATGTGGCTGCAGGTACGACAGGTGCAGCTGATGGGCTGTGGAGAAGGGAGCGCAGTAGTGAGCAGCGGCTGAGTATGCAGCAGGACGTGCACGGAGAGGGGAGCAGCGGCAGTCATGCACAACCGCATGTCCTAGTGATAAGGGGTGGGGGTGCCAGTGCGGATGCTAATGCGTGTGCTGGAGCTGTAAATGGTGGCAGCGCCGTTGGCACCATTGGCACTGATGGCATTGCCAGGGCAGGGGGCAGGTCAGAAGGCAGCAGCAGCAGTGGCGCCATCAACGCCAAACATGAACAGCAGCAGCAGCAGCACAACAGCCCGACTGCTCCTCCTAGAACCAGCACCAGCAACAGCAGCAGCAGTAGCTATTTGCAGCGCCTCCGGCAGCTTTCTCGCAGCGTGTCCAACCCAAGCAGCAGCAGCGCTGTTCCCCTTCACCTCGGCAACAGCGGCAATGGCCGCAGGAGAGGGAGGGAGCCTATTCCAACGTGCGTAGGCTCTGCGACTGGCACACACGTACACACTCATACACGCACACATATGCGCAAACACATACACCCGTCTCCATCTTGTGCTCTGCGACTGGCACCCATGCATGCACGCACACACACACACACACACACACGCGCAAACACACACACACGCACACACACACACTCGCACACTCGCACACAACCCTTCAGGTCTGACCCAGCAGCCCCCCAGCACACGAGCCCTGTCCAGCCCCTTACCCCCGAGCCTGCCTTGCCCAGCCACACCACGTGGGTGCCCAGTGGAGTGGACTCCGGCGCTGCTGCAGCCACCTCCCCTGTTAGTAGGGAATGGACCAGCGGCAGTGGTACTGGCAGTGATGTGAGCAGTGGGTGTGCATACCACGGGCACCAGAACTATTCTCCGTTGGGGTCGGTGTGGTTTGAGCAGCAGCAGCAGCAGCAGCAGCAGCAGCAGCAGCAGCAGCAACAACGGCAAGAGCCGTATCAGCAGCAGCTGGAGCAGGAGCAGAATGATCAGGCGCAAAAGGGAGGGGCCTGGCACAGCTCTTTGCCACACAGCCCTGGCAGCTCCACGTACGCTTCCCCTGCTGCTGCTGCTGCTGCTACTGCTGCTGCAGATGTACCGCCGCACACACCACGCGAGTATGACCCCCACCCGTTGTACAGCTCCTCCAAGTACCAGCATCTTTTTGACAATCAGTTGGGGTCAGGCTCTGACGGATCTGCAGAGTCCTCCCCTCCCTCAAGCCCCACAGCCTCCATGCTCCTGAGCTATTCTCCTGTAGGTGCACGTGTGTTTTATGTGTGTGTGCATGTGTGTGCGTGTGAGTGTGTATGCGTATGTGTGTGTGTGGGTGGGTGGGTGGGTGTGT
>Ga0307968_1003712_pt1 | contig 12639 bp, 19 predicted proteins | sample OrgLakmetagen650_FD_201834 | JGI IMG/M metagenome (GOLD analysis project Ga0307968, IMG submission 201834) | Saline water microbial communities from Organic Lake, Antarctica - #650 | ecosystem: Environmental > Aquatic > Non-marine Saline and Alkaline > Saline | place: Antarctica: Organic Lake... | reverse complement strand
CCCCCACACACACACACACGCACACACACGCACACACACGCACACACACACACACACACGTATGTACCTGTGATGCTTCCAACTGCGCCGCTTGCTCGATTTCAAACGCTGCCTTCGCCTCTGCTGCCTTCTCTTCAGCATCAGCTGCAGCAAGCGCCAGAGCCGCCTTCCTTGCTTCTTGCGCTCCACGCATCTGAGCAGCACTCTCTGCAGCGGCCTGTGCCTCTGCAGCCGCTGTTCTCGATGCAGCCTGCATACAAAAGTGTGTGTGTGCGTTTGCCTGTCTGTGTGTGTGCATGTGTATGTGCGTGTGTGTGTGTGTGCGTCTGTGTGTGCGTGTATATGTGTGTGTGTTTGTGTGTCTGCGTGTGTGTGTGGGTGTATGTGTGTGTGTGTGTGTGTGTGTGTAAGTGTGCTAAAACATACTTGCACCTACATCACCTGCATTGCCTGCACTCGTGCGGCTTTTTCTTGCACCAATGCTCTGGCTTCTGACACAGCAATCTGTGCAGCCTCCTCAGCCGCACGCATCTTGTCTGCGTACGCAACAGCTGCTTTTGCTTCGGCAGCTGCTGCCTCGGCCGCCTGGGCTGCTTCTTGTATTGCCTGCATTTGGGCCTCTTCTGCTGCCTGCACACACACACACACACATTTTGCGTTGCAAGAGTCAGAGTAAGAACCAATGAGATATGAGTAAGTGCATGTGAGGCTGCATGCTTGCACACACACACACATACACACACTTTGCATTGCAAGAGTGAATGTAGAAGCGTAGGAGAATGAGCAAGAGACGACGAAAGGTGTTGAACTAAGTTCAAAATACATTTATTTTTATAGTCTGCGACTTTCAAGATTTCCCTATTTGTTCTAGACCTTCAAGATTATATATGAGTCTAAAAGGTAAACCCAAAGAAACTCTTTGTAGGATTACTATTCTACTTCAAAAAGCTAATAGAGCTATAAAACAATGTACTAAATACAATTTGCAGAACTGTCTAAACTGAGGCACGATTCTTTTAAAGGAATTAAAAAACATTTCTTCTAGGACTTACACAGGTCGATCTCGATGCCTTGAGAGCCCATCATAACATGAGCAAATAACCAATAAAAAGAGTAATAGCATTAATTAGGGGAGGACCCTTCACGAGATGTTGTCAAAATCCGAGTTGGACAACAACAGTGACAACAGTGACAACAGGGACAACAGCTACAGCGACAACAGTGACAACAGTGACAACAGTGACAACAGTGACAACAACATTGACAACAACATTGACAACAGTGACAACAGTGACAACAGCGACAACAACAGTGTCAACAACAGTGACAACAGTGACAACAGTGACAACAGTGACAACAGGCACAACAGTGACAACAACAGTGACAACAGGGACAACAGTGACAACAGCTACAACGACGAGAGCTGCCGACCAAGGCTGTGCATCGCAGTCCTGAAAATAGGCGACACAGGTTGCTTTCACAAATATCTATGATCCTCGCAGATTTATAGGGTTGGCCAGAACCATTTATATTTATGGTGCACTTATGGTGTATACTTGTTCGGTATTCTTGGTAGGGAAATCAACGAATATAAGGTCATTTACGGTGTGTATACATATATTCGTTCTGGCCATATATTATATTATATTCGTTTTGGCCATATATATATTATATATATTCGTTCTGGCCATATATATATGTGGCCATATATATATTCGTTCTGGCCATATATCTGGCCATATATATATTTGTTCTGGCCAAACCTACAAATTGACCTCGGCTCAATTTGCAAACCCTGACATCATTTTTACTCGCACTCTTCCTGGCTCCCCGCACATCACTATTATCACGAGGGCTGACGGATTTCTGCTTCAATACACTTGGGAACACTGGGACAGGGTTGGCCAGAACCGTATATGTATGCCGCATATGACCGTATATTTGGTAGTTTCCCTGCCAATAAGACCATATATACACCGTGTATATATATATGGCTCTGGCCAACCCTAATCATATCACAACTGTACCTCAGCACACTCAAAGGGAGAGGACTTCAAAGTGTTTTTGCAGCCTTGGTCCACACATTTTTATAAACAGCTCCAAACACACACACACACTCCAGCACACACAGAACGAATGAGGGTTCTTTCGACGTAGAAGTGTTTCATGTTGTGGTCCACACATCCCCCCCAGAGGAATACTCTAAGCCTCGACCGAACAGAAATGTAGCGCCAATCACAACAGGACCAAAACTACAGCCGCTCATTTCACCGGTTTCTGCTTCCCTTCTCCATTCTTTTTATTCCTTGGAGAACACAACTCTCTCTTGAGCATACCCAACCCACCTTGGCTTCCCGTGCTGCTTGCTCCTGCGCTTCTTTTTCAGCAGCTGCTTTTGCCTTTGCTGCTTCTTGTGCTGCTCTCTCTTGCTCGGCAGCCCTCTTCTCTGCTGCTGCTTGTCGTTCCTCAGCTGCCTTTTTCTCCTCAGCGGCCTTCTTCTCTGCTGCTGCTTGTCGTTCCTCAGCTGCCTTTTTCTCCTCAGCGGCCTTCTTTTCTGCTGCTGCTCGCCTTTCCTCAGCTGCCTTTTTCTCTTCAGCGGCCTTCTTTTCTGCTGCTGCTTGCCTTTCTGCTGCTGCTCGCCTCTCCTCAGCTGCCTTCTTTTCTGCTGCTGCTTGCCTTTCTGCTGCTGCTTGCCTTTCTGCTGCTGCCTTCTTCTCTTCAGCGGCCTTCTTCTCTGCTGCTGCTTGTCGTTCCTCAGCTGCCTTTTTCTCCTCAGCGGCCTTCTTCTCTGCTGCTGCTCGCCTTTCTGCTGCTGCTCGCCTTTCCTCAGCTGCCTTCTTTTCTGCTGCCGCTCGCCTTTCGTCAGCCGCCTGTAGTTAAATTGTATTTTGTTTTGGGCCCAGAATAAGTGCAGAGGAAGTCTTCGAACTGGTGTTAAAATGAAAATCAAGTATGCATCTCGGTTTCCCGGGCTGAAGACGTTGCATGCACACCTCTTACACACACATACATACGCACACACTGCACACGCACACATGCACACACACACACACACGCATGCACACACAGCACACTCACAGCGTAACAAACAGGGAGAACGAAATATGCAGGCCGTAAAAAAAACTTGCGTCACCAACAAAACTGTACTTACCTTCTTTTTCTGAGCGGCCTTCTCCTCTCTCGTTCGTGCTTCTTCCTCCTTTGCTGTTCTCTCTGCTGCAGCCTTAACATCCGTAGCCTCCTGAACCTGAGCTGCTTCTTTCCCTGCTGGAGTAGAGCTGCCGGTGCCGCCTCTTTGGGACGCATCCTCTTGAACTCTCTGCTGCTGCTGCTGCTGCTGCTGCTGCTGCTGCTGGGGCGCTTGCTGCCGCTGAGTGGTGGCGGAATGTAGGAAGCCCTGACCCAACGCTGCAAGGATCACCAGCGCAGCCAAGGCTGTTGCGGCTGCTGAAACCTTGCCCAAGGGCCCCATGCGTTCCATCATAGACTCTAATGCCCCTGGCTGCTGCTGCTGCTGCTGCTGGCCTTGGTCCAGCTGCTGGTCTGAGCTTGCTGGGGGCTGAGGCACCTGGCACATGGTGTATGTGTGTGTGAGTGTGTGTGCGTGTACGTGTGTGTTTGTGTGTGTGCGTGTGCGTGTGGTATGCGTGGTGTGTGTGTGTGTGTGTGTGTGTGTGCGTGTGCGTGTGGTATGCGTGGTGTGTGTGTGTGTGTGTGTGTGTGTGTGTGTGTGCGTGTATCAACATTGCTCTCCAACTCAAGTATTCATGTATACATGTATCTTTAATGTACTTAATAAATAACTAAGTACTTGATGTATTTTCATGTAAAGCGTTAACCGTTGCAAAATGTAACTTAAAAATGTTGAGGGGTGGTGCGCGTGCACACACACACACACACACGCACACGCACACGCACACGCACACACACATGAGGAAGAGAGTGAGAGAGAGAGAGAAAGAGAGAGAGACAGAGAGAGAGAGAGATGAGATGATGTGAATGCTTGCGAATGTAGTGGAGCACGTTCGTGAAAGCTTACCAAAAATGGCATGAACACCAAGGGTGCTTGTACGATTTTTTTGCTTGTGTGTGCACACTTAAATATGTGAGCTGCAATGGCCAAGAAAAGAGCCATAGCGTAGCAGATAGAGAAAAGATAAATAGAGTAGCAGATAGAGTAGCCGACTGCTCGTGGGTGAGTAACTCCTGTATGCACTCAAACACAAAAATGCACACACACAATCACAAACATGCACGCACAATGCACACGCGCACACACGTATGCACGCACACACATACACGCACACATACATACAATCACACACACACACACACGTATGCACGCACACGAACATACATGCACACACTCACACGTATGCACGCACACGCAAATGCACACATCAATACACACATACACGCACACGCACAGCTACCTGATTTCTAGGTGCTGTGGGTGGATCATAGTCAAGGAAGAACTCCTCTGTCCCACAAAGCCCACCCTGCTCTGATGTTGTATCTGATGATTGAGATGGCTGCTCTAATTGCGATGCTCCATCGACAGAGGGTGCAATGTCCTCTTGTTGCTGTGGTTGTGGTGGGAGAGGGGGGGATGGTGGAGGCGGCGGTGGTTGTGCTGTAGGGCGCGACGTGGGGTTCATGGGGTACGCACTGCTGAAGCGCTCAGGGGACCTTCTTCTGACCTGTGTGTTTAGTGTTGTGCGTGTGTGGGTTGTGTGGGTATGGTTGAGTGTGTTCAAGTGCGTGTGTGTGTGTTTGCATATGTCATATGTGCATGTAGGTGTGTGCATGCGTGTGTGCATGCGTGTGTGGATGAGTGTGTGTGCGTGTGTGTGTGAGTGTGTGTGTGTGCGTGTGTGTGTGTGTGTGTGGATGAGTGTGTGTGTGCGTGTGTGTGTACGCATGCTTGTGTGTATGTGCGTGTGCTTCAGCATGTGTGTGTGTGTGTGTTCCACTCTTGACGTCACTCAGAGGGCCTCTGCCCTGAGAGTGCTACCTTTGTGCTGTCACTGAATAACACACACACACACACCATCACGAAACAGGCAGTTCTCAACTCTGCCATGATCTTGTTCTCATTCTGCACCTATCCTAAATACATGTATGTGATCTCATACCCATTTTATTTTCTAATGTTTTTCCAATTCCCATTGAGCACTGCACTTTATCCTCAACCGTCTCTGCTGGCTGCAGCGCTCACCTTCGCTATGCTTGCATCCCCCTCCTGCACCCGCCCAGCCTGGACACATTTACATTATGTGTTGGTTTTTTCACATGCAAGTTTTGCATCAACAGTTAATGCAACAAAAGTTTTTGTAACAGCAGTTCATGCAATCTATGTTGTTTTGTCCTGTTTGCAGCGCTTTGGTCCTTGACTGCCTCCACCTTGCTCATATGACGACCCTACTTGTGGCTAAACTAACATTCTGCTCGTATGACTTAACCACCCTGCTCTTAAGGTCACACACACACACACACATATACGCACACACTATTAAAGTTACACACTAATACACACATACACACACACAACCACACACAAAACCACAAGGTCACAAACACAGTCATTTACAATTACACACACAGCCAAACACACATCCTGCTCTTGCTGCAACCCTCACCTTTGCCATGATCTCATTGTCTTCCTGCTCTCGTCCAGCTTGCATCGCTTCAACCCTCGCCAGCACCGACCGGAGCACCAAATTCACGGGCTCTTGCTTGGGGTTGCCAAACTCTGTGCGTGCACAGGTGAAACGTTGCAGGTGACACGTTAAAGAATTAGTGCTGACTCAGTCCAGTGTCCTGGAATGTAGCAAGCTTGGGGTTGCCACACTCTGTGCGTGCACAGGTGACACGTGTGCAGGTGGCACGTTAGAGAATCAGTGCTGACTCAGTCCAGTGTCCTGGAATGTAGCAAGCTTGGGGTTGCCAAACTCTGTGCGTGCACAGGTGAAACGTGTGCAGGTGACACGTTAAGAATCAGTGCTGACTCAGTCCAGTGTACTGGAATGCAGCAAGCTTGCGGTTGCCACACTCTGCGCGTGCACAGGTGACACGTTGCAGGTGACACGTGTGCACAGGTGACACGTTAAAGAATCAGTGCTGACTCAGTCCAGTGTCCTGGAATGTAGCAAACGATTGATCTTCTTTTGCCATCACTGACTCAGTCCAGTGTACAGGAGCGCAGCAAACGATTGATCTCCTTTTGCCATCACTGACTCATATGCCAGTGTACAGGAGCGCAGCAAATGATTGATCTCCTTTTGCCATCACTAACTCATATGCCAGTGTACAGGAGCGCAGCAAACGATTGATCTCCTTTTGCCATCACTAACTCAGTCCAGTGTACAGGAGCGCAGCAAACGATTGATCTCCTTTTGCCGTCACTGACTCAAATGCCATTGTTCAGGAGCGCAGCAAATGATTGATCTCCTTTTGCCATCACTGACGCATGCCAGTGTACAGGAGCGCAGCAAATGATTGATCTCCTTTTGCCATCACTGACTGAAGCATCTGGACCCAAGGGCTCCTACTCAGGATGTTGTCATAATGATATGTAGATGCAAATAATGCAGCGATCAGGGTTCTGCATTACCGACTAGTCCATGCTCTTTGCACACATGAGGCATATAAACAAAAAATTAGTGCTTGCACTCATGAGGGTATTTAAAAATAAATATTGGTGCTTGCGCTCACCATACACATGAGGTTTTATCAACAAAATATTAGTGCTTGCACTTAACATACACATGAGGCACATAAACAAAATTTTGATGCTTGCACTCATCATACAAATGAGGATTTATAAACAAAATATTGGTGCTTGCACTCAGCATACACATGAGGCTAATAAACAAGATATTGGAGCTTGCACTCAACATAACATGAGGCATATACACAAAATATTGGTGCTTGCACTCAACATACACATGAGGCTAATAAACAAGATATTGGTGCTTGCACTCATCATATGCATGAGGTTTTATAAACAAAATATTGGTGCTTGCACTCAACATACACATGAGGTTTTATAAATAAAATATCGGGGCTTGCACTCATCACACACATAAGGTTTTATAAACATAATTTTAGTGCTTGCACTCATCGTACACATGAGACATATAAACAAACTATTGGTTCCTGCACTTACCACGTGCGAAGCCGATTCATGAGATATTGGTGCATGTACATAGCACAAATTCCTGTCTTTAACGTACTCTCAGCGTGTTCCAGTGGAGTCCTACTAATCACAAACACACACACACACACACAAACACACACACACACAGCCTGCCCCCTCTCACATACCCGCCATCAACTCCTCCTGTGGTCTAGTGAGTACCACAACTGTAAAATACACAACTGTGTAAAATACTCAACTGTGCAAAATAAGCTCATGTAAAAGAAGTAAAATAAACTCATGCAAAATAAAACCGTGTAAAATAAGCTTTGTGTAAAATAAACTCATGTAAAATTATGTCGTGTAACAAACTCATGTTATCGTTTCCATGTCAGATGTGTAGGGTCAGCCAGAACCGTGTATATATACACACACACCGTGTATGGCCGTATATTTGGTGGTTTCCCTGCCAAATATACTTAGAGTCGTTTTTTCTGTGCGTTTTTCGGTGACAAGGTGCTCCAAGATTTTGTGAGTGGATAAGTTCACGTCCACTTTATGCACATAAATACAAATATGGTCCTGGAAAACCCTACAGATGTGTGCTCTTTTGGTAGCCGTAAGCAGTCCACGTTGCTGCTCGAAATAGAGCAAGCAGCCCACGCGCGTACACACATTCCCACATGACCGCTGACTGAAGCAATCATACCCCTGGGGACGCCTCCAGGGGTTCCCCTTATCGGTTTTCAGCAAGCAGCCAGTAGCACTGCCCAACCACAGAGCTCGCACTGGGTGTGCACATGCGCATATATATATATATATATATATGGTTGGCCAGACCCGTATATATACACCGTGTATGACCGTATATTTGGTGATTTCCCTGCCAAAATTACCGTATATATACACCGTATATGACCGTGTATTTGGTGATTTCCCTGCCAAAAATACCGTATATACACCGTATATATAGGGTACTGGCCAACCCTACATATATATGCCTGTGAAGCAAAGAATGTTGTGTCTATAAGAGGGTTTGTGTTGTGGACCCCGAGTTTTCACCAGTGTTGTGCACCTGACGCTTGACGGCGTCAATGGTAAAAGACGCTGACGGCGTAATTTATGTCAAATTGACGGTGAAATAATAAATTACGCCGTCAATCGTCAGAGTTTAGTGACGGTAACGCCGTTATTTACGATCGTTATTTACGGTGCCATTTTTGAATGACGCCGTATGTGCACAACACTGGAAGCAATACACAAAAAGCCAGAAATTTAGGCGGGCGGAGCCCTTCTATTCGCATGGCATCTGGATTTGTGTTGTGGACCCAGAGTCATCACAGAGACAGAAAACACACCAAAACTGGAACATTACACGATGGGGAAAACACCAAACCGAAAAACCACCAACCACCTGAACACCAGCTGTTAACCGCCTGAGCTCCAATCTGTTTGATTACGACTCACCACACACCCTCCTTTCCTCCCTCCTATTTGACGCTAATGGTTAATTTTGCACCAAATTTGCTTTTCTCTGAGACATTCACAGCATCAACCCTGATGCGTCTCCTTTCTGGAGAGAGGCATGCATTGTATTTATCAGGGATGGGTGATAAAATTTTCAGAGACGTTTATTACGTTGAATACGATGTTAGAATACCAAGTAATTGTATGATTAGTGTTGGCCAGAAAAGTATATATACGTATATATACACCGTATGTTTGGTGATTTCCAAGCCAAAAACACCGTATGTACACCGTATATATATGGTTCTGGCCAACCCTATGTATGATATAAAAACTCATAATAGCCATCAATGGTATTCATTCTTGGCAGCACCTGTGCAAATTACATCATAAGTCCTTATTTCCAGCATATGCACATGTGCAGACACACACACACACACACACACACACACTTCAGTGGTAGGCCCACCTGCGAGCATGTCTCCCCCTCCTTCCTCTTCCTGTCGCTTTAATGCACCCATTCCCAACAGAACCTGTGTGTGTGTTTGTTTGTGTATGTGTGTGTATGTGTGTGATGTGTGTGCGTGTTTGTTTGTGTGTGAGTGTATGTGTGTGAATGTGTGTGCGTCGCTTCAATGCACCCATTCCCAACAGAACCTGTGTGTGTTTGTTTGTGTGTGTATGTGTGTGTATGTGCGTGAATGTGTGTGTGTATGTGTCTGTGTGTGTATGTGTATGTGTGTATGTATGTGTCTGTGTGTGTATGTGTGTGCGTGTTTGTGCGTGTGTGTGTATGTGTGTGTGTATGTGTGTATATGTGTGAATGTGTGCGTGTGTGTGTGAGTGTGTGTGCGTGTTTGTGCGTGTGTGTATTTGTTATAGCGCATGTGTATGTGTGCGCGTTTGTGCGTGCGTGTGTATGTGTATGTGTGTATGTGTGTGAATGTGTGTGTATCTGTGTGTGTATGTGTGTGAGTGTGTGTGCGTGTGCGTGATTGTGCGTGTGTGTGCGTGTGTGTATTTGTTATAGTGCATGCGTATGTGTGTGTGCGTCTGTGTGTATGTGTGTGAATGTGTGTGCGTGTGCGTGTATGTGTGTGTGCGTGTGTGAGTATTTGTTATAGCGCATGCGTATGTGTGTGTGTTTGTGCGTTTGTGTATGTGTGTGTGTGTGCGTATTTGTGTGTGTGTGCGTGTGTGTATTTGTTATAGCGCATGCGTATGTGTGTGTGTATGTGTGTGAATGTGTGTGCGTGTTTGTGTGTGAATGCATGTGCGTTTTTGTGCGTGTGTGTGCGTGTGTGTATTTGTTATAGCGCATGCGTATGTGTGCGCGTTTGTGTGTGCGTTTGTGAGTGCATGTGTGTGTGCGTTTGTGTGTATGTGTGTGTGTGCCTATTCCTGACAGCGCCTGCATCAGACCACTCAGAGAGTTGCCAGAGCCTTGCATGAAAGCACAATACCTAAGCAACAGAACCAAAGTCTAGGTTTACAAACACATAAGCATTGTTGAAACAGCGCGCTCATCAGCAGCACTGACGAAAATAAATGAGTCACATGGTGCATAGGAAAGGGTGCCAAAAATACCCATGTTTTCATATCGTGATTTTAACGGTATCGCCTCAACCCCCCTAGCTCCAATCAAGATTTGAACTCAACCAAAATGCTGACATTCACATCATCCCAAAACACCTGCGCTTGCACCCATGCCCACAATCTACACCTACGTACCACACACACACACACACACACACACACACACACACTGTCAGCCTCGACCTAAGCTGCTCAAACTGCCGCTCGTTCACACCCTGTAAGCGGCCACCTGACCCTATGCACCCCTGACCCTATGCACTCATGACCCTATGCACTCCTGCCCATGACCCCATGCACTCTTTACCATGACCCTATGCACTCCTGCCCCTATGCACCCATGACCCTATGCACTCCTACCCATGACCCTATGCACTCCTGACCCTATGCACCCATGACCCTATGCACCCATGACCCTATGCACTCCTGCCCATGACCCTATGCACTCCTGCCCATGACCCTATGCACTCTTGCCCATGACCCTATGCACTCTTGCCCATGACCCTATGCACACATGACCCTATGCACACATGACCCTCTGCACTCCTGCCCATGACCCTATGCACTCCTGCCCATGACCCTATGCACTCCTGCCCATGACCCTATGCACTCATGACCCTATGCACTCCTGCCCCTGACCCTATGCACTCCTGCCCATGACCCTATGCACTCCTGCCCATAACCCTATGCACTCCTGACCCTATGCACCCCTGACCCTATGCATTCCAGCCCATGACCCTATGCACTCCTGCCCATGACCCTATGCACTCCAGCCCCTCACCCCATGCACTCTTTCCCATAAACCCTATGCACTCCTGACCCTATGCACCCATGACCCTATGCACCCATGACCCTATGCACTCCTTCCCATGACCCTATGCACTACTGCCCATGACCCTATGCACTCCTGCCCATTACCCCATGCACTCCTTCCCATGACCCTATGCACCCCTGCCCATGACCCTATGCACTCCTGCCCATTGACCCTATGCACTCCTGCCCATGACCCTATGCATTCCTGGCCCTATGCACTCCTGCCCATGACCCTATGCACCCCTGCGCATAACCCTATGCACTCCTGCCCATTGACCCTATGCACTCCTGCCCATGACCCTATGCACTCCTGCCCCTGTCCAACCCTGCAAATACAATATACCTAATATACGACAGCAGCGGTAGCCTCCATCGTCACAACGTACCTGTTCAAAATGGGACCTGCTAAACTCAGGCAGGCCCAACCCCTTTGAGTACCTGCAACTAAAATCCATTATGATGCCCGGCTGCATAAATATAGCCTCCAACGGCATTTTTTTCTCAAACTGATCGGACAGGCCCCGCAAGCGGCCACCTGACCCTAGGTTCTCCTGCCCCTGCCCATTCTGCGAAAACATTGCAACACACGGCTGCATAGGTGCTTTCCGACATCACCACGCACACCTGCTCAAACTGATCAAACACGCCCCACAAGCAGCCATGTGACCCTATGTACTCCTGCCCCTGCCCATCCTGCAAAAACATTGCAACACACGATTGCATAGGTGCTTTCCGACATCACCACAAACACCTGCTCAAACTGATCAAACACGCCCCACAAGCGGCCACCTGACTCTATGTACTCCTGCCCCTGCCCATTCTGCGAAAACATTGCAACACACGACTGCATAGGTGCTTTCCGACATCACCACGCACACCTGCTCAAACTGATCAAACACGCCCCGCAAGCGGCCACCTGATTCTATGTACTCCTGCCCCTGCCCATTCTGCAAAAACATTGCACACACGACTGCATAGGTGCTTTCCGACATCACCACGCACACCTGCTCAAACTGATCAAACACGCCCTGCAAGCGGCCACCTGACCCTATGTACTCCTGCCCCTGCCCATTCTGCAAAAACATTGCAACACACGACTGCATAGGTGCTTTCCGACATCACCACGCACACCTGCTCAAACTGATCAAACACGCCCCACAAGCAGCCATGAGACCCTATGTACTCCTGCCCCTGCCCATCCTGCAAAAACATTGCAACACACGACTGCATAGGTGCTTTCCGACATCACCACAAACACCTGCTCAAACTGATCAAACACGCCCCGCAAGCGGCCACCTGACTCTATGTACTCCTGCCCCTGCCCATTCTGCGAAAACATTGCAACACACGGCTGCATAGGTGCTTTCCGACATCACCACGCACACCTGCTCAAACTGATCAAACACGCCCCGCAAGCGGCCACCTGACTCTATGTACTCCTGCCCCTGCCCATTCTGCAAAAACATTGCACACACGACTGCATAGGTGCTTTCCGACATCACCACGCACACCTGCTCAAATTGATCAAACACGCCCTGCAAGCGGCCACCTGACCCTATGTACTCCTGCCCCTGCCCATTCTGCAAAAACATTGCAACACACGACTGCATAGGTGCTTTCCGACATCA
>Ga0307968_1003709_pt1 | contig 12642 bp, 19 predicted proteins | sample OrgLakmetagen650_FD_201834 | JGI IMG/M metagenome (GOLD analysis project Ga0307968, IMG submission 201834) | Saline water microbial communities from Organic Lake, Antarctica - #650 | ecosystem: Environmental > Aquatic > Non-marine Saline and Alkaline > Saline | place: Antarctica: Organic Lake... | reverse complement strand
GAGAGAGAGAGAGAGAGAGAGAGAGAGACATTTGCAAGCATACAAGGGGGGGGGGGTATAGAAGATCTATTTTTTTTGTAGCTGAGGTGCTCGTACCCTACATCTTTTCCTTAGTCTCAGGGGTAACACGAGCAGTCTGCTATGATCTTGTGAATTGCACAGGCGTCCTTTTCTGGTGCTGCCCAAAGCGCATGGCATGATTGGCCGTAAATGGCAACATAACCATGGACAGGATGCTTTGCCCTTGCATGATGCTCGTGAGGACGAAGCGCCGCCTTGCAGCAGCAGTACAAAAAGCAATACTACGCCGGGCTCTGGGGGAGCTTCTTATTTGCAGGTACGAAGTCAAGGGTCATGTCCTTTTGTTGTGTACCATCAACAATGTGCACCCTGCCTGCAAGACAAAGGATGTGGTGTTGTACTCCTCATTAGTTTTAGAGCTGGTGAACCGTACACAAACTCAACATAGCATGCAATGTGGTTCCAGCGCTGTATGTCTTGTGCTTGCGATCGCCTATTCAACAGATATCCCAATCCCAATACACCCACAACTCTAGCATGCCATTTAGATGAATAGCTTCCTGTGCTCATTGCTCCCCCCATCTAGCCCATACTTCTCAGCTTGCAGAGGCTTTCAGGTATTACTTTTGAGAGGTACGCTTCTTTCTGCTTTGCAATTCCAAACAGGAGCCAGCTTCGAGGCTGGGCAGCAGAGCTGAAGGATCAGCTTCAACAGGGCACAGGCCCAAAAAGAACGGGCAAGATAGCGTAAGCAGTGATGGCGCAGCTGCTGGTAGCTCTTTAGATCAGCCAGAAGGTGTAGTTTCAGCTGGTGGGAGCAGGGGGGAAAGGCAAAGGAGACAAAGTGCTACATCTCACAGCTCCAAAGGGCCGAGCACAGGTGGACACGGCAAAGGGAACAGTCGAGGGCAGCAGCATTCTGGCGAGCAGCTAGTAGGGCAACAAAGGCCAGAATCTGGATCACGTCAAGGTGCCAGCAGCAGTAGGGAGAGTAGTGCAATAGGGAAGGCTCAGGCTAGTTCAGAGGGCGTGCACGCAAAAGCTGCTGCCTTAAGTCTGAGTGGTGCGAGCTCCTCCTCAGTGCCAGCAGCCTTGAGTGGTAGGGCCGTGAGTGTCAGTGACCGCAGGGAAGTGGTGAAGAAAGAGGAGCACTGTACAGAGAGGGGTGGTACAGGCGTAGCTGGTGAGGTCAATGGTCATTCCGAAAATATGTTAAACAAGCAGGATGAAGGAGGAGAGCAGACCTCGATGTTTACAGAAAGTGGGAAGGACATGAAGGATTGCTCATCCTTGCTGGTGGGGGGAGGTGGAGGGACAAGAGGAGGGAGGAGAGTGGCATCAAGCAAGGGAAGAGAAGGTCACGCAAGTAGGAGTGCTGCTGCTGCAGCGGAGTTGCAAGGAGTCGAAAGGCACTCTGGAGCTTGGGACGCCACTAAGGTGGGCAGATGTCGGTTGGCAGAGCCCCTACAGTGAGCACAGCTCCAGAGATGTCTAGTTGCATGTTGTGCGTTCCTTAACTGGCATGGGTTGGTGAGCAGGCTCTGCATTTTAATTCAGTGATTGATTATATGAGTTTCAGACGAGTAATAGGCTGCTAGTCCCTTCATCAAGATGTTCAGCGCTTGTGTGTGCTTGTTCGACAGTGACAGGATTCCAGGACTGCTGAGGGCATGCTGTCTTCAACTTTCTCCCTCAGTGGTTTACATGCATCCATTCCTGCATTGAAACAGCTGAAAGTCTTATCAGCTTCTGAGATGATCAATGAGACCAAGGCTTAAAAAAAAGATGAACTTGATTGGAACATCCACGCACCTGCTGCCAATGTATTAAATTTATAATGTCCAAATCATTTCCTCCTGGTGATGAAGACTTATTCCCTACTGTCCTCTTTTGCTCAACATCTGTGACACAAAACTGCTGAGTACTCTGCAGCATGCAGAAGTACTCTAGTTCTTGGAGGCAAGTGCAACCGAACGTCAGTTAGTACTCTCTTGGCACAGCTTGCGCTGTGCTAACCATCCTTTTTATGCTTGTGCCTTAGATAGTTGGCAGCTTAGTTTTAAGATGGGAAATAAGTACGTGAGAAAGGGAGCTGCAGCCAAAGTCGCCCCTCCAAGCGCCCGCGGCCCTGCCTCCGCCCGCGGCCCTGCCTCCCACGGCCGCACTGCGTCAGGAGGAAGAGCAGCAGCAACAGCAGCAGCAGCAGCTAGACCTTTTTATGCTTGGTATCGGCACAAGTGTAAAAATCCCCTTCCAGCAGTTCGGTGGATACGAGCCGGAATAGAACTTGCACCTTTTCATTAACACACCATCCCCCGTGCTTTGCATCATTCCACAGGCTTCTATCTTTGCACCCCGTGCACACTGCTCAGACTCCAAAGCCCTCATAGATTCCAAGCACACCCGCCAGCAACAGCTAGAGCTGGACTGGCAAAGGTACACAAATTGAAAAGAAACACCGTGCACGCACCAAGCAACCATTCAGTTGTTGTGTATATTTCTCTTCGCTGCCTTTAATTTTGTGCAAGAAGCGATATTATTCCACACAGGGGCACATTTGGTCCTGGCACCTCTCCAAAAGCTTGCAGCTGCATACTGGCACCACCAGAGCAATGTCAGAACAAATGGTAACTCCAAATTAACCTTCGCTTAGTATCTGAAGGTTGGTTGCACGCCATCCGTTCCGGCGCTTCATGACCCTTGAGACAGACCCGCCGCCTTTGGTAGAGCTGCCTCCTCCGCCTGAAGATGAACCTGAAGAGCAAGCGTTCACCTTTCAAAGGTCTGACCTTGTACAGGAGAGAGGAGGGGGGAAGGAGCAGGGAGGAGTGGAGGAAAGAGTATGATTTTTTGTTTGTATGCCACAGTGTGCATGCATTCTAGCATGGGTGGTGGGTGGAGGGGGAGATAGACTAAAGTTAAAATGAAAAAATAAAAGCAAAGCTGCTTGAACTGACTGAATCATGCCTCTGATGTGGGGAAATGCCGAGGAGTGAGGGGAAAGGAAGAGTTGACTGGTCTAGAATAAGCACACCTGCAAAAGCATGCCCAGTGCTTTAGCCCAAGCACACACATGCTTCCAGAATCCTTCAGGGTAAGGTCGGACAATAGGAATCACTTACTTACATTTGCGCTTGTAGGTGCACGCTGCTGCTGCCCCCCACACCCCTTGCAAGTTGCCTATCCTTATTTCCAGAACACAACCCTCACATTTTGTGTACGCAGGCTCATGGCGTTGCATGCTGCCTCCCCCTCCCTTGCCCCTGCCACCACTACTACCTCAGTCCCTGCCCTCCCTTCCCCCACATCAAGGGGGGTAGCTGTGGCTATAAGGCCAGAAGACGCGCAACGCACCTCCTGTAACCAGAGCTCAGGTCAGCATGATTGCTTGTAAGGCAGTTAATGTGACGGACATTTTGTTGACGAGTAAAAATTCCGTGCACCTGCTAATCAAAACAAGTATACTTCACAAATGCTGCACCATCTGATTGGTTTACCAAATAACCCCTGTTTTTGTGTACCGATGAATGGTTTTCCAAATAAACCCTGTTTGTCGTGTACCAATAAAGATGTCCGGTGAAGAAGCAGCACAGTGCCTAATACAGCTGGAAATTGGCCTATGAATGAGTCCATGCCATGTTCACATACAAAAATTGAACTTGACCGTTGTATTGCTTCTTTGATCTCGACCAAATGCACTCGCACGCATCCACATACACTTGTGTGCTCAAAGTCACAATACAAGTTGCATACATACACGCATGCACTTGCACGCAACTTAACAGTAATGCATGCAGTGCTCGCCACTCACAAACAAGCACACATGCCCACATTGCAGGGCAGCAAAGGAATCAACCCCATGGCAGTGGTCAGTCTGCAAGGAAAGGCTCTCCCTCCTGGCCCAAGTCTTTACCCACCACCCCCAAACTGCCAAGGCTACCTACAAATGCAGAGCGTGTACAGCAGGTGAGTTCATGTGTGTAAGTGCCTGTCTGTCTGTGTGTTGTGTGTGTATCTGCCAGCAGAGCGAACAACGTCTTACTGTGCATGGACAAGTGCATGATTACAACTTGAATTGCACTTGAATTGAACACGCAATTACTGTTCTGTCCACCCATTGCATGCTGTCAAATAATTGTCTCAGCCTGATGTGCATTACTTTCCTGTTTGTCAAAAGAGCCAGCCGTGATGTCACTCCACAGCAAAAGACTTTTGGAGTGCTACACTGTACACATCTGTGTATATGCTTGCATACACACACGTACATAATACGTTTTGGACTACTACGCTGTACACATCTGTGTATGTGCTTGCATACACACACGTACACACACGTGTGCATGAAATGCCTTTGATTTTGCAATAAAATTTGGCCAAATAAAGACCTGTCACACGTACGTCCATGGATCCACCGTATTCTTAAAGAAAATAAATATTATATGGTCAAAATGGTCAAAAATTAAATATTTACAGTTCTATTACGTTTGCATCGTGAGATGACGGTGGATTGTTTACAAGGGCGGGTCACAACTGCTAAGAAACTAGATCCTCACAACTACCCAGAATAATGGGGAAAACATATATACATATATAATAAAAGAGAGAGAAAAATAAACCCAAACTAAGAAGGAATAGCAGTTGTGAGGACCAAGTTAATAAAAAGATGGAGAAACTGGAGAGGAGCACAGATAATAGCAAGAGCAATACGAGTGATATCACTTTGCTTCACTCCAAAAACTGGAGTTCAAGTGTTACACACTGAACTCAGCAGTTTGTACTGCAACCGCCCCCCCTTCGCTGGAACTTCCCTGAGGGTGCAATGGATGCAGACGGGGCTGGGGCTGGGGCTGGGGGTGCAGGGGCAGGGGCAGGCGGAGCTGGGGCTGGAGGATCAGGGAGTGCTGGGAAAAATTCCTGACCACTCATCGCTTGCACTGCTCAAAATTTAATTTCCCTACCGCATCATAACTGCCTTCTTCAGAAATTAATAAATTTCAAACCACCGCCACGTCACCGCCCCCACCAAAAATCAATAATTAGGGGGCGGTGATATACTATTTGTTTGCTGGCTTTGCTGGCTAAGCATCGATCAGGATTCAAATTTTCTTACAAGGTCCCAAACAATGTATAATCAAAGCTAGTGAAAAGGAAGGAAGAGGAGAAACAGAGTCAGGCATGATTCTACAAGCTTAATGTACGATGTGCTATATATTTGCATGCAGGCCGTGCAGCAAAAGCCCGCACTGGCATGGCATACCGAGTCTTGGTTGCATGCACAGGAAGTCACGCCGCAGTGGAAGCAGGGACAGACACTTCCTTTGTTGCAGGTAATACATTATGGCCGTGCAGCTGACTTGATGGGTGGACAGATCAGACAGATTACGATTGGTATTCGCAACTTTTTGCCGTCACTTGCAGTGACCTGGTTTTCCCTTCGCCTTTTGTTGTGGTGCAAGCTTTGAGTCTCTTTGAATAAAACAGGGCGTCCTTGTAATTTGTGTGGCACGCCCTGTCGGGTCTTGCGCAGCAGAGTTATAACACAGATGTCTTGTACAAAAAAAATAGTGTTTCATCTCATCCCGACCCCAGTCCCTCGCAGCAGCCGTTACACTTGCATTACTAATCCTGCAATAGTGCCAGCTACACCACTGAGTGGGCAAATACCTCTAAAAACACTTTTCGATCTATTGCAAAGCTTTTCCAGTTTTACCACACCCATCATGCATGGCATGCTTGATGCTTCAGGCCGGATTCAGACAGCAAATGCGCACGGCACATGCTCCCCCTTCCTCCCTTGTACCTCCTGCTGTGGAGCCTACTTCAGAGGCCAACCCCAAATTACAGGAGCACGCAGAAGCATTAGACCGGGTGCGCAAGATTTGTTTGGCGTCTGCTGCTCTGTCGCAACTGGCGTTATATGCTGTGACGATACACATACACACATTAAATGAAGGGTGTAGTCTATACGTAGCATTGACCCCCTCCTTCTTTCTACATGTTCGATTGCTTCAGGTATTATTTTGTTTTTGTAGTCACAAAGAATGTGCATTCAAATGTATAATTGTATTATTATTATTAGCCTTGGTAATGCGCATCAAAGCCGTGAAGTGTTGTGTGGCTTGAGGAGCCCACAAGGTACAGCATGATAGACAGCATGATAGTTAAACATTTTATGTTGCTCGCATCTGTGCAAACGTAGCAAGCATTGACGTTAGCATGTATTTCACGTACATTGCTTGTGTATTTCACGTACATCGCTTGTGTATTTCACGTACATCGCTTGTGTATTTCACATACATCGCTTCTGAATTTCACGTACGTACATCGCTTGTGTATGTATGCAAGCAATGATATTAAGAAGTACCACACTTACAGTGCTTACAAATGATGTATATAATTCACCAAAATCACAGTCTAGTTTTTGTAGCCCACTTGTGTCTGTAGCCCACTTGTGCACCATGTGCATAACCAAAACAAAGAGGCTCACCTGCTGCTTGCATGCAGGTTCTTTCCCAGGTCCAGCAGGTCCTGCTAAAGTACCACACCCTCCTGCTGACCACATTTTTGTCGTATGCCTTGGTGCTAGAGAGCGAGGGCCTTGCGTGCAGCTGCATGCTGCCACACACGGCTTGGACGGCGTTTCTGGAAGGTTGCAGGTATCTCGTTACTAGTAAAAAACTAGAGGTATGCTAAAACGTTAATAAATAGGGACAATTTTTTACCTGCTAATTGGCCAGGCTTACTCACAGGTCAGTAGGAGACAAGCCTCCTTTGATAAGCACAGGGCTGCAGCCTCTGTTAAGACCCTCAACACCAGTTAAATTATGTTGGCTGGAATAATGAGTTGAATCGGCTTGAAAGAAGTACTCCAGAAAGAAAGGACTGCAGTGTCAGCCTGATACCTAGTAGGTTGCAAGGAAAGCCCTAAGCTAGTGGGGTTTGTGCCTATAGCTGTTTCAGTGGACGCCAGAACATCTGCGACAAACAAATGGTGTATGTTTGAGGGCAGCAGACGGAACGTGGGTTATTAGCTTCCGCGTAGGTTATTAGCTTGCAGTGCAGTGAGCATTGGCAAATGTTCCTTCATATCAGTCTACAACGATAGAATGCCAACTTGCAGTGAGCGTGACAGAAGTCTAGCTTGCAGTGACAGAGCTAGCTTGCAGTGAGCGTGACACAACCCTTTTGGGCTTAAGGTAATGCCTCCGCACAGGTGTCCAACTGCTTTCAATGCCGTTTATGTCGTAATTACACTGTTTTTTGCCACACATACACACACACACAAACACACACACAGGGTAATAGATGTCACACACCCTAGCATACAAGACAGGCACTGCTTATCGGCCTTCCAAGCTGCATGCCCAGTACAGCACCCCACACAGCTGCCCTCTCCACCCAGCAACATGCTCATGAGGTAGGTCCCGCGGGAAGTGTGAGGAGCTGATACAATCTGCCAGCGATAGTATTACACATGTTTCATTATTTCTATTTCTCCTCTTCTATGTGGGGAGCTGATACAGTCTACCAGCTGTACTAATTCACATGTTTTACGGCCTTGCTTCAATGTCTCCTTTTCCCCTCATGCAAACACGCACGTATACACACATATGTCATCACGTACAGGTTTGAGTTCTTTGAGGCTCTCATCCGTGTTGCAGTACTGAAGTACGTCAAGTCCGGACAGTGCAGGGAGGTGCCTGAGGCTCTGGACATGCTCATAACGCATCATCTTCAGGTGGGATTCCTTGCAACTGCTCCTGCTACTGCTACTGCCACTTCTCGTATCACTGATACACACTGATGCTGATGCACACTGGTGTTGATACACACTGATGCTGTTACACACTGATGCTAATCACTGATACTGATACTGATTACTGATACTGATTCATCTGGCCTCCCAACTCACCTGTTTCTAAGCTGACGGGCTTGTTGTGTTAAGTCAGGTGCCTGTCTTAGCAATTCACAACAAACTCTCAACACTGCAGTTATACAAGTGGCACAAGTGCAAAAGTAATCGCACAGCAGCTTCATGTTACCCACAATACAAGCCACACAGGCCTCCCTGTCCACCTATTTATATGCTGACGGATCTTTTCTATTAAGTCAGGTGCCTGTAATAACGAATCACAGCAAACTCACAATGCTGCTGTTCTATTTTAGGGGCATAAGCTCAAAACTAATCACACCACAGCTTTGTGCTGCCCACAATATGCGCCACACAGGTCTCCCAGTCTACCTTTTCTATGCCGATTTTTTGTATTTCCAGGTGCCTGTCTTAGCAAATCACAACAATCTCCATGCTGCAGTTACACTGCAGGTACAATAAGGTCACGACAAGTTACACAGCAGCTTTGTTTTGCCCACGACACGTGCCACACAGGTCTACCTACCTCCAGATGTCCACTGCGACCCCAACCACTTCCGAGAGTTTGTGCTCTATCAGCCCGGCATCGATGCAATTCTCACAAAAGCAGGTGAGCTGACGTGAATGAGCAGACGAGCATGCTGGATAAGCAGCAAACAGATCGCTTCTTACATCACCATGTGTCAGGCATTGAGTAGATGATGCTTTGGGAAAGCAGCAGCATGCAAGCCTGTGCTTGTATGCAGCTGATGAGCCCGTCCCCCAATGGGTGCCCTGTGTCAAGATAATAAGCTGGTCAACACCTGGCCTTACGTGCATGTAGCATGGGGATTTGTGTGCATTGGACATGCCCTTGTTGACGTTACGTATTCACGTATCGTGGTTGTGGCCACACAATGTCAGCCTTAGACCGCTCACAGGCAGGCCTAAGATGTGATTACATCTTTAATTTTACATTACTGAAAAGAAGCATGATGGTGAGCCAACAAGGCCAACCTCTGGAAAAGCAAAGTTATTGTAGGATTTTTACGTCTCGACAGACTGACCTAGATTTTGGGCATTTTCATCGCATGAATCATTTGTTCTTGCTTAGAGCAGCATGTGCGCTTTGTGCTGCTCATTCCCATGCTCCGTGCACTTGATGGCTTTGCGTTTGTTTGTCAAGCAGTAATTTGATGCTGTACTAAGAAATGCCACCATAAACTGACCTTGATGCATTGTGTGTTTCTGTGTGCTTCTCAGATCCCATGCTTCGTGCACTTTATGACCTAGTGTGTGCTGAGAGAAGGAGCCACTACCTGAAGCTTAATGACTGGATAGACTTTCTGCAGGCTTGCGGCATAATAGGTGAGTGGTATAATGGGACTTTGTGTGCAGAAATTATTGAAATTGCTGTAACTAGAGTGCTGTGCCTGCAAGTGTGCTATGTCACGAAGTGTCATGTAGTGTCATGTAGTGTCATGAATTTCAGGGTGTGAACTGGTGTGAAACAGATTTTTGTTGTTGCAACTGATAGCCAAAACAGAAGCTGGCTGCCACCATATCATTAGAGCAACAAGAAATGGGAAGCAGATGAGCAGTGATGTACATCATAATCATAACCTTCAATTACAGATAGACAGCATGAATACCAAATGTACTCCCTTTAACACAATTGTCTTGCACACATGAGTAATGCCACATAATGCTGCATTTCTGCACTATACATTCATGCCCTGCTTATGCTAGACATACGAGTACATAGCTGTCCAGGTCCAGCAATTATGTCAGTTGTCTACGTGTGTTTTTCCCTTGCCCGTCCAGCAGACCTACTTGTGGTACATTGTTCACAATTAAGATGAGGTAAATAACGGACACATTTTAGCTGTCAAATTGTTTTCCGATTCTATTTTCCAAATTAGAAGAGGGGGAGAATGGAAAGTAGGTCATCAAATTAAATCTAACTGCGGTGGGTGGGTTTTATGCCTACGTACTATGATTGAATTACTCTTTCCTGCGTCTTTTGCATTCCTGCTTCATTCATCTAATTCACTTTATTGACCAAACAATGGTTAAACTCAGAACACTTTTACAAGAGTTCGTTCAAGCTGCCGTAAGTTGAACATGCATGCTCCTTTTATACCGCACAGGTGTACATACAGGTGTAAGCATTCCAGGTGCATCCATCCAATTTGCGTTGTCCCAGTTGCTAGTTGTGGACGAGGCCAAGTGCTATTGGCGTGTCAATGTCCTTGATTACTATGACTTTTTGGAAGCTCTCTGCCGGATTGCCATGATGGTACGCTTGAGCTTTAGTCTGCCAGGTGTTTGCTCCAATGTGCATCCTTTGCACTTGCGTGCTCATCCTGCTAAAACTACACATTTGTTTCTGTGCAATATTGTGTGACCTTATGTCATAACAGAGAGAGAAAGAGAGAGAGAGAGAGAGAGAGAGAGAGAGAGAGAGAGAGGGAGGGAGAGAGAGAGAGAGGGAGAGAGAGAGGGAGAGAGAGAGAGAGAGAGGCACGTGCATAGTGTGTATAGTATGTGTCAGAAGGTGAGGGAATGGGTGCTAGACAGCAAGTTGCCTTAAACCAAAAGTCTGACAATGTCTGATTTCCTGTGTACGCAGTTGGACCCTCCTGCCCGTCCAGAGCTCCAAAGGCGGTTGCATGAGTGCCTGGGTGTGACTCCTGAGAACCTTTTGAGCACGATGGAACAGAACCCCTACTACACATACTATACAAAGGTACGAATCTGAGTCTGCCGCACCTTACATTTATCTTGTCCGTTACCTTGGCACTGTGATATAAACCCTTCCTACACACTGTGCGCCAAGGCAAAAGTACTCAACATTTTGCAAGGTTCTGACCTCTAATGCGCAGCCAGTGTAGAGACAAGAGTCCTACATTATTTGCTGGATCCTTAATACACTAATTGGTTACAGCAAACATTGCATAGGTCACTAGTGTGCTTAGGACGTGTGTAGCATTGCACAGTTAGAGGAAGAAAGCCACCTTTGTCTTCTACGAACTGTCGCCAGCATGCTTTCTCAGGATGTGGTGTGAAATGAATGGTAAGGCTTATAGTATGGAAGACATATTGTCTGCTTATTTAAAATAAGGATGAGTTGTTACCTTGAAATATGCACAATTAAAGCTGGCTGTGCCGCTTATTCCAAAAACGCTGGATACCAGCCACTAGTCCACACATATTCTACATGAAAGGATCGTAAGCGTTTGCAAACGAACCTTTTGCAAGTAATCACGCATATCATGTATGCCTCTTCCTAATTTGCAGCTTGCTCTCAAGCCAGACAGCATAAACCCCCCTCTTGAAGCTGCACCTCCTCCCACACAATCTCCACGGGTCCTGCAACAAGGCCAGCAACAACCGCCTACCGACCACGACTCCCTAAGACTGACCAAGCCGCAGCCACACCCCCACATTAATTTTTGTCACAAGCTCAGTGCATTGCTTGATGTTGTGAGGGGGACCCTACACGCAAAATGGCAGACACTTGGCAACGATGGCAGGTATTTGTGTGTGCGCATGCTTATGTGAGGGTAAGAATGTGTGCTTGGGGGGGGACATGCGTAGTGTGAGGAGCTCAAAGGCTCAACTTGACTTTTGCCTGTCCTTCAGATAAATCTACTAAGTTTGAAAGGTAATTTTGTATGACCTCTTGTGACAAGCTGTTATCGTGAGTGTTCAAGAACGGTGTACTTGCATAGCAGATGAACACAATGTACTATTGAGCCGACATCTCGTCTGCAAACCAGCTTCTTCTACAAATCGCCATATTGCTTTTGTGTTGAAAGTGTATGCGTGTAATTCCCCTCACTCTTTGTAAAGCAAGTTTTTTACAACTCCCCTCACTGCCTGTTGCGTTACAACTCCTAGGATGGCATTTATCAGCTTAGAGTGGGTATATTTCTATGCTGCTGTTGCTCAGTCTTTTTAATGAAAGTGGTGGGTTTTAAGTTTGCCAGATTGTTGCGCACATGCACTTAATTGATTTAGAAAGTACTTAAATTTAGGTGGACCTGCAAAGTACAATCTCAACGGCCATTGTCTGCCCTAAACAAATTGTTTGCAAGGTCATCTTTGTTGGGATGTCCTAGTTTTGGTTGTAGATCTAGACCAGAATCTGGCTGAATGAAGTAGACTCTCTCGGGGCTTTTAAATTTCCCATCACTTCCCTTTCCCTTTTTCATTCTCTGCGTGTACCCATTTTCCCTTGTCATGTGCAGGTTGCTGGAGAAAATGCAGTCAAGAACACAGGATCTTTGAAATAAGAAATTATAGGCGTATGTGCCATGTGTCTGTTGCCGGTGTAAGCAAAAAGGTTCCAACGGAAACCCCCTCTTCCTCAAAGCTGGACTGGCGAGTGTTTTTTAAGTACATGATTATATTATTTCAAATCTTATAAATTTGAAGCACACATGCCCTAACAAGCAATTGGAAGCGGCTTCTTTGGATGACAAACTAAGAAGCTGCACCATTCACAAACTTGGCAAAAGGCAATACAGAACTTTCTCCGACTTTACAAGCAGATTATAAGGCTTGGGTTTGCAAGAGTTCTGAAGAACTTAAAATACGGCACAGTCATAAAAGGGAATGTATTGAATGTGTTACTATGCTGCATCAGCCTAAGGTAAGGTAAGGTTACATCACTATATATGCCTCAAAGGGCATCTCAGCGGAAGTTTGGAAAAAGCCTGAAACTAAACCTGGCTAAACAAAAGAAATAGAGGAAACTGATGTATGAA